>JACCDW010275498.1_pt1 | contig 12593 bp, 9 predicted proteins | sample 7449781 | NCBI WGS metagenome assembly JACCDW01 (sample SAMN15323449, study PRJNA562643) | freshwater metagenome | isolation source: river surface water | place: USA:Blue River Watershed | collected 2017-08-18
AATGGATGATATAAAATGGTCCCTTTTCTAGATAAACTTTCCGTGTGATGTTTAAGAGAATCACTTACCACATAAGTATCTTTATATAGAGAGGATCCATTGGTTGTTTCTACGGATCCCACTTCACTACTCCATGTAATACCTGGCGCAACTGGATGTAAATATTCTAAATATTGCGTAGATCCAACCGTAAAATCTAAATTATAAAACCATGAAGCACGACATGAAGATGCTTCCAATACATTTATGTTGGAAAACACAACGGGATATGCCATTAAACTCATCTTACTTGCATCTTCATTGATATGTATATCCATGGTAAATGAAGGATCTAGACGATCATATGTTATATATGCAGCAGATGGTGTTGGATATATACCCTCGCGATATATCCACGAAATCCCATTACGCACATAAATGCCATAGGTTGCACCCGATTGATAAGATACATAATCTAAATTATTAGACATGCTCCAATTGGCGGTTGGTCCTGTTTCTGGATAATTTATCAGCGCACTATTTACAGGTATCCAATTTGCATTATTAAATTGATATGCATTCCATCCACTAATTTCCGACGATAAGATATATTCTCCCGATGGTGAAAAGTGGATATTAAATATTGTTGTATTTAATAATAAATTTTTATTTTGAATATATGTTGATGATACACCATTACGCCATGAATAAAATACATGTGTAACACCACTCCATGATCCAACCATTGCCCCATTTGATGGTGATATGACCGGAATAGATGCACTTTTGTCACCGAGTGATAATACCTGTTTTACGGTCAAATAATCATAATCAGTCTCTGATTGCACATCATTTACATTTATTTGTATATGTGAAGAGTCTAATACATTTTCCACAACGTGAATTGTATTTAAAATATTTTTTCCCGTATTTAAAAATTCCACACAATCACCACGGGAAAGTTTGTGATTTGGGATATATACTTTCATCATACGGCCTATACGATAATTTATTCTATTCACTTCTGAAATTGTTGCAACGGGATGATATATACTTTCCTCAAACGGATTTAGTGGAAGATGATGTGTAATATATGCCCTAAACGTAATTAATCCCGTATTAACCACAACATTTGCAACTATTTGAAATGGTGCGGATATAGTCGCGAGTAATTGTTTATTTATTTCATCCACAAGTGTAGAGAGGGAATAATCTCCATGTGGTATATAAATAGATATTTCGCCTGCATAACCTTCAACTGTAAATATTAGATTATCATTTGTTTCATCTATAATGCTTGTATTGGTTTGGATTTTCATAGTTTTTATATTTATTGCCTTGACATTATTAAATTGACGGGGTAGTTGATATTTATATCGTCCAGTGGAATAATTAGTATTACGTTGTGCCGATTGGATGTGTATAAAGGTTGTTCGTGGATTGGTTTTAATTGTATATGGATGGTATTCTGGTGTTGTATCTAATGGTTCTGAATGTGTTCTCACTCCATCTGTTGATGGTATGATGGGCACTCTCCAATTATATTGGGGAATTACCTGATCGTCAGGACGTACAATATTATATTTTATCTGTTCCCGTTGTGGATCTGCTGTAATAACAATTCGGTCGGGAATATCGTATATTTTCATAAAATCCGGTGGATGTTCATGTGACATACTTGTATATCTTTTTATTTATATACACGAGATGATACGTGTATGTCATTCCACTTTATTAATATTTTCACGGAGCCACTTTACAACTTCCAAATGCCCATTTTTAGCGGTCCAATCTATTGCATCAGTAGTACATCCCTCATTCCTATTCGCATGGAGCCATTGCACAACCTCCAAATGACCATTTTTAGCAGCAGAACTCATTGCATATATAGTACATCCCTCCTGCCTATTTTTATGAAGCCATTTTACCACCTCCAAATGACCATTTTTAGCGGTCCAATCTATTGCATCAGTAGTACATCCCTCATTCCTATTCGCATGGAGCCATTGCACAACCTCCAAATGACCATTTGCAGCAGCCCAATCCATTGCAGCAGTAGTACATCCCTCATTCCTATTCGCATGGAGCCATTGCACAACTTGCAAATGCCCCTTTGCAGCAGCCAAATCCATTGCATATATAGTACATCCCTCATTCCTATTCGCATGGAGCCATTGCACAACCTCCAAATGACCATTGTTAGCGGCAGAACTCATTGCATATATATTACATCCCTCCTGCCTATTTTTATGAAGCCATTTTACCACCTCTAAATGACCATTTTCCGCGGCATAATTCATTGCATCTGTTGTAAATGAATGCTGTTTGTTATGATGATATTTAATCACATTCAAATACCCATATGACGCTGCATCATTAACCAAAATATGTGAATTAATCGTTCCGGTTTGTTTTGACAATATCAACTTGGAAACGTACTTCATTTTTTATTTTTTTTGTTATCATATATTTTTTTACGGCATAACGAAAACGTATATTTCATGTCATTACACCTCCATTACCAGTTTTTTATTCGCGATGAATTATTTTACGAGGACGATACGGATTCTTGACGGTCTTGTTATGTTGCTTAATGTCCAATACCCCACCTCCCGAAACACGATTGAAAAAATAGACGAGGAAATGTTGCCGCAAATGAATATCTGTAATCCTCATACACATATCAAAATATTCCATATCATGCGGGTTTTTCTTCAATTGATGCCAAATAATTTGTGTTGCCCGGCGATTCATATTACTATCTCTAATTTCACGACGAAATTGGTGATAACGCGTCTTGTCCAAAACTGAACTATGTTTGGGACTATCAATATCAATGACATGGTGTGGGGGTGGTACGACATTCGTCATATCAATGACGTGGTGAGTTTTTTCATGTTCTTCATTCTTCTCCTCATCATATTGATTGTGATGTTGTTGTTCATTTTCACAATCGTCGCCCAGGTATTCGCGCTTTGCCGTAAACAAGTGTTTGAGAGTATTATAAAAATTCATCTTGTGAAAATATATTATCATATAGTTTTTTTAATTGCATGATAAATTTAAATGTCTTCATTCAATGATCAGGTCGATAATAACGTACTTGTTTATTAATTCTCGGCAGCAACACAGCAGCAGGTGATTTCCCCCGCATCCACCTCCTCCACCTCATCATCAGTTGTTTCAATATTTTCCACATCCATCACCTCCTCATTCCCCCCATCCAACATTCCAGACATCCATTCTTCAAACATTGGATGTGTATCAATCACATATGCTGGAAATGTATCATCAAATACGTCAATCAGCACCTGATGAGTAGGAGAGTCATGTCTCACCCGAATATTACGAATTTCACTCTTGGTAAAACAAACTTCTTCCCCATCCGTCATTCGCATCACCAACTGGCAGTGATGATCCACCGTCATTGTCTGTGGAACAACATGTCTACTATCACGAATTTGATCAACATGCTCAAATTCAACACATTCAGTGGTAAGCATGTTGCGCAACAATTTGTAAAAAACAGGTGTGATTTGTGAAATGAAGCATGCCATTTGTCTGTCATTTGGTTCAATCACAACAAACCATGTGTCATCTTCATAATAGTCAGTCACACGCATAATCTCATGACGACTAAAATAACGCGGGACACTTCCATCAAATGGTTTCACGATGATTTGGCACAGTTCATCAATGACAATCGCAGCGGGAATTAGATTGAGCATGTTTGTTTTGATTATTTGGGTATCATATTTATTTTTTTACGTATTCAATATAAACATACCCGTTCAATCTCTGCAACTTTTTTACGTATTCAATATAAACATCCGCTCAATTATGGGATCATTCTTATATTTGGTCTATAAAATCTTCAATTGGAAGATCAAACTCATCACACAAAAAAGTAAAAATTCGGGCACCTGCCAGGTCAAATAATACACCCGCAGAAATCGTAGCCGTCTTAATTGGCCCAAATTCATTATATGTGTTCCAAATATCACTATAAAGCGTCATGGTTGAAACCACAATTCGACCATGACGATTTATACTAAACCGCTTGAGAGATACCTTGGTCTCTCCGAACCCATTAGTACCATGATCTTCGTATAGACAATACTCATGTCGAGGTATGTTGAACTCGCCTCGAAACAATTGAATATCCATATGATCCATTACCTTTCCAATACATACCAAATCATATTCTAATCCCAAATTACGCAAATGTAATGGGGAAAATCCCTGCTTTCTTAGTTGCTCGTCATATTGATATGAGTGAGCTTGTAAAACTAATTTGACTTGGGCTGTTGAAAACATACGTCTGTCTGTTATTAGATACATCGCCATATTCATCGTTATATTACACGCCATCATATAAAAAAATCAATTATATTGGCAACGTATTTATTCAATTCACACTCCTCCCATTTAACTAACGTCTATTTTCGCGTAACCATCGTACCACATCCTCATGGCCATTTTCTATAGCGACATTCATCGCATTCACGGTACATTTATCATTTATATTTTCATAAAGCCATTTAACAACCTCCAACTGACCATTTTCAACAGCCCAATCCATTGCATAGGTAGAACATCCATCCCTCCGATTTTTATAAAGCCATTGCACAACCTCCAAATGACCATTCCAAGCAGCCCAATTCATTGCATCAATAGTACATCCCTCCTGCCTATTTTCATTGAGCCATTGTACCACCTTTAAATGCCCCCCTTCAGCAGCACCATCCATCGCATCTGTAGTACATCCCTCATGCCGATTTTCATGAAGCCATTGCACAACCTCCAAATGACCATGTCTAGCAGCACCATCCATCGCACGGGTGGTACATCCCTCAGTCCTATTCGCCTGGAGCCATTGCACCACCTCCAAATGACCATTCCAAGCAGCACCATCCATTGCATCTTTAGTACATCCCTCACATCTATTTTCATGGAGCCATTGCACAATCTTCAAATGCCCCCTTTCAGCAGCCCAATTCATTGCATATTTATTACATCCCTCAGTCCTATTAGCATGAAACCATATTACAACCTCTAAATAACCATTTTGAGCAGCCCGATCCATTGCATCTGTAGTACATCCCTCCTGCCTATTTTCATGAAGACACTTCACAACCTCCAAATGACCATTCCAAGCAGCACCATCCATCGCATCTGTAGTACATCCCTCATGCCGATTTTCATGAAGCCATTGCACAACATATAAATGACCATGTCTAGCAGCACCATTCATCGCACGGGTAGTACATCCCTCATGCCTATTTTCATGAAGCCACTTCACAACCTCCAAATAACCCTTTGCAGCAGCCCAATCCATCGCATCGGTGGTACATCCCTCATGCCTATTTTCATGAAGCCATTGCACAACATATAAATGACCATGTTTAGCAGCCCAATCCATTGCATTGGTATTACATCCCTCATGCCTATTTTCATGGAGCCATTGCACAACCTCCAAATGACCATTCCAAGCAGCACCATTCATCGCACGGGTAGTACATCCCTCATGCCTATTTTCATGAAGCCACTTCACAACCTCCAAATGACCACTTTCAGCAGCCCAATTCATTGCTTTGGTTGTAAATGAACGATGGTTGTTATGATTATACTTTATCACATTCAAATACCCACATGTCGCTGCATCATTCACCGATATTTTTGAAATAATTGTTCCGAATTGTTTCACCAAAATCAACTTGAAAACGTACTTCATTATATTTACATTGTATCATATTTTTTATTAAAAATGTATTTATTCAATTCACGATCCTCCCATGTAATGTCCATTTTCGCGTAACCATTGTACCACATCCTCATGGCCATTTACTATAGCGACATGCCTCACATTAATGGTACATCCCTCATGCCTATTTTCATGAAGCCACTTCGCTACCTCCAAATGACCCTTTGCAGCAGCCCAATTCATTGCATATGTAGTATATCCCTCCTCACACCTATTTTCATGAAGCCATTGCACAACCTCCAAATGACCATTGGAAGCAGCCCAAGCAATGACATTGGTAGGAAAGAAATGATCTTTTTCATGATGATACGTTATCACATTCAAATACCCACATATCGCTGCATCCTTAACTGAAATCTTTGAAAAAATCGTTCCGACTTGTTTCACCAAGATCAACTTGAAAACGTACTTCATTATATTTACATTGATTGTATCATATTTTTTTTATAAAGGGAAATATTTTTCACGCAGCCATTTAACAACCTCCAAATGACAACTCCTCGCAGCCCAATGCATTGCATTGGTGGTACATCCCTCTTGCCTATTTTCATGAAGCCATTTCACCACATCCATATGATTATTTTCAGCAGCATTATTCATTGCATCAGGAGTACATAATACATCCTCCTCCCCATGTATATTTTCATGGAGCCATTTTATAATTTCCAAATGACCACCCTCAGCCGCACAATCCATGACACATTGAAATACACTATTTTTATTGTGATGATATTTTATAACATATAAATAACCTTTTCTTGCGGCATTATTTACCCATAATTTGGAAATAATTTTCCATGTTGTTTTTTATGTATATGTTTATGTTTATGTATGTGTTTCATATGATATTTAAACGTATCATATAAATCGGTCATTTATGTAATGGAATCGGCTATGAATCTCGATATGCAGATGATCATGTCATCAATCGCATATCAATACCCACCGTCTTTAATTTACGCATCACCTGCAGCGCCATAAATGGGATGCGCACACGATAAAACTCGTCTATACGATCCCGATTAAAATTGTCTTTGCATGTACAATAATAAATCGGGGGTTCAGATGGATGAACACCAATGCGCATACGATCCAATTTATTGGAGAAATCATTCACAATTGCTGGTTGATGACATCTGGCACATACATAAATAATGTGCTCATCAGAACACGGACCCTTTTTTTCATAGGACGACAAACTCATACCATGTGCATTAAAACAATCCAATTCCATAATACCCAAGCGCAATCCACCATCTTTTTGACGCCCCTCTGCAGGTTGGCGAGTATATTTTCCAAGACGACCAATTGCACGTGCATGGAATTTATCATTTACCGTATGCTTCAATCGCTGATAATATACCGGCGTCATAAACACCGTTTCATCTAAAATACGACCCGTAAATCCACTACGCATTTTCCTATTGGCTTGTGCCGCATATTTATTTACTTCCATTTTACCCACATTACTAAATACAGGTATTTCATAAGTCAACCCATTTTCCAATGCATATGCAGTCAATACCATTTCCCACAATTGCCCAATCGTCATACGACTAGGCATACCATGTGGATTGATGATAATATCAGGGGACAAGCCAGTTTGGACATCTACTGGCATTAACGCACCCGGTAAAACAGTGGAGACAACACCTTTTTGGGCATGACACGATGCAAATTTATCACCCACAACGGGAAGACGAATCAACCCCACCTTTACCTTGATTAGATTATATCCATCCCCATTATCTGTATTAATTATATCAATAATTTCACACGGATATGATAGTTTATATTGGATAGAAGTATCTACCAATACACTTACCCGACATCCATCTTCCTGTTCTATCGTTTTTGGGGTAATTTTACCAATAAGAATATCCCCTTGATGAATGACAGATCCAATACGTGGAAGACCTAAAGGATTCAGATGACGATATATATCTACATCACCTCCATACCGAATGTCATGACAATCTGGATAATCTAGAGGATTTGCAAAAAATTCTGGATTCTTTACATTGGTACGCTGAATTTCGGCGGAAAAGGTACGTGTATATAAATCCGCAAATAGACCCCGACGAATACTATCCGCATTAAAAATCACCGAATCTTCCATATTGAATCCCGTATAAGTCATGATAGCAACACGACAAATATTTCCAAATGGTGGCGCATTAATTACATTAAAAATGGGCGTTGTTAATATGGGTCGTTGATGATATAATAGCTCATGCGATATGGTATCAAATACACCCCGACTACCATTCCAGTAGGGGAGGGAAATTGTTTGCTTAATCATGGCCGATTCATACGAATTACGCGGCGATTGATTACGATTGGAAAAGATAATACTACCCACACACACACCAAACATAAACGATGGATCTATTTCCATGTGTGTAAATTTAATATGTTTACGATTCATCACATCGGTTGGATCAAATGCAACCATTACATGATCCCCCGCAGATTCATGAATATCAATAAATTCAACCAAACCATTATATACATAATCTTGCCAAGTATATAACTTTTTATTAAACGTGGTAGGTATGTTTCCACGATCCAACTTTACAAGTGGTCGTGTGAGTCGCCCCTTGTCTATATACACATCAATGACAAGGGTTGCCACATTAAATACAATACCTGAAAATATACCAATGACTCCTGTTTGTTTCATTTGTTTTAATGTGTAAAATACAGACAATGCATATTGTTCATCGACCCATCCAATCGGTTCACAATTTACCTGTACAAGTATAGAACGCATTCCACCCTTGTCCAGTGGCAGAATATGTGCGATTGATTTGACCATTTCCACAATAGGTTTAAACGGCAGAGCTGTTGTGATTCTGGTGGTAAATGCCATGTTCTTGACAAATCCAATCTCCTTACCTTCTGGTGTTTCCAATGGACAAATATAACCAAAATGTGCCCCATGTAATCTACGAGGATTAATAATCTTACTATTACTCCTAGTACTCGGCGTTTTAATGCGGCGTTTATTAGATAATCCCCAGAACCAATTTTGGGGCGCATAGGTTTGTGTTAGACTGCTACTACTTTCACCAATATTATTGGATCGCAGTTGAAAGTTACCAGTGGCTATAGATGAAAACATACTTTCAAATTTATCGACGATATGACACGATGGATTGATATTTATATTTTTTGTTTGGATATTTTTCTTAATTTGTTCGGTCATATTGTCAATCATTTTTACATAACTATTGAAGAATATCTGGGTTAAATAATCCGACACGGTGCGAATGCGCTTGTTTGCAAAATCATCACGATCATCAATATCTATAATTTTGTGTTCATTACAAATTAACAAACGCACGGCGCGCAACAAAACAATACATTTGGCCCGATGTTCTGTTGCATGAATATGTGGAAATAAATGTGATTCCAAGAATTGAATGGGTGTGAGATCTAATTTGGTGGAATATCCGGATCTAATCAGATCGTGATAATTACTAATTTGCGCCATTTCCTCAAATGTGTTTTGTAAACTATTATATCGTGGGTCAGGATCTGTCAAATCAACAATATCCTTGTCCGTCATGGTAGGGTCCAACGCTTTGATGAGCACGGTAAATAAAATAGGCTTGGCAAATTGTGTCATTCTCACCATGTAACACCCCCTTGCATCTTTAAACACATGAACTAGAAAATTGTTTACCTCTAAATCATCATGTGTACGAATACATGCTTCCACAACACCTTTTGAATTTTTAAAAAGATGTATCTTGTTGGGGTATAACGATTCATTACAAATCATCACCTTGTTTACACCACGAATAATAAATATACCACCCTCGTCATACTCATCAGGGCCAATCATGAGCGGAATATTACCCAAATCTACCGTATTATCGTCGTCTCCATTAATATATTGATTTATGGTGTCGTCTTTACTTGTGTGATGAATGACATATTTAATATTGGCAGACAATGTACCCGTGTATGAAATATTGCGCTGACGACACATGGTTGGTGTTAGGGGGATATAGGATAATTCCGAATAGGTCCCGAGTTGAATTTCGGTGGGCGGTGAAATCGTTGGATTTTCCACCCAGATTGTCATCTTTACATGTTCTTTTTTGTCATTGATATCTTTTTCAATCACAATCGGATTAAAATGATTCAACACCTGGACAATATTTTGCTCCATAAAAACTTTGAACGATTCATGTAAATGATGGGTAAATGGAGTATCAGATGATTTCAAATATTGAATTGCCATGTCTTTGAAATTCAGGTGGAAGGATGATTCCGATGACATTGATACCCATCACAAATCATATATATCATGTGCGCGATTTTAATATATCATGTGCGCGATTTTAATATATCATGGGCGCGATTTTAATATATCATGTGCGCGATTTTCATATATCATGGGCGCGACTTTCATATATCATGTGCGCGATTTTCATATATCATGGGCGCGATTTTAATATATCATGTGTATGAACAAGCCTATTTTAATATCCATATTGGCATCTAGTAATTTGGTCGCACTTAATCAATGTATCAAATCCGCAAAAACAGCTATACAACATTCACCCAATTATAATTATAAAATTGCAGTTATTTTAAATTCGTTGAATCAACAATTTAAAACAGATACATTTAAATGGCTTGCAATAAATCATCCGGATATTATCTCGGTTCATTCTAAAGTATCCAATGGTGCACCTGGAAAAGGTCACAATGCCGTATTAAATTATTTCCGTCGCCATGCAGCAGAATATTCGTATAATTTAATGATTGATGGCGATGATATTATATATCCATATGCCCTTTCTCTATTGGAAAAAGCTTTTACAACTCAGGTGGATGTTTTATTACTCATGATAAATGACCACGTAAGTAGTTTTGATCACAATGCATATCACATATTCCAACCTCCATCGTGTTTCTTTTATACCGCCCACCACGAAATGAATTGGTGGTTATATCAAACAGTACCTACAAATCCATTTACCCATAGTATTCACGAATGTAAAACACCTGCACGTGTATTATTAATTCGGTCCGATATATATCAAGGCGAACATGCCGATGTAATTAAGGACAAAATGAAATATGATGAAGAGGCATTTTTATACGACGATTATGGGATATGTATCCGTTTAATGGAATTACATCAACAGGGACACATCAATTTATATTGTACTAGCAATACGGATTTATACGCCTATAATAGCATGAATGATGATAGCACCACACGTGTTTTTCGTTGTATGAATTTTGTACATCAAGATAATATTGGCTTTTTGAAAAACTTTGATTCTTCTGTAACAAATGAAACAACTCGCGAAGAATTAATAGCCAAACGAAAACAACCCTATTTAACCGATGAACAATGGTCTAAACTCATACGTGCGGTCAAGTTTATCGAGTTTGGTTTAACCCAATATAATTTTAATATACAAGAAAAATTAAATTATTACGCATCCTTGGTCATAGAACCTGCAGTTCGCCATGCATTGGATACTAAAAATGTTAATTTATTACAAACATACTACCATTCCGTCCCCCAAACTCTACAAATTTGGTCCGAAATGCATCGGTTTTTATTTAATAAATACGAATTAGTATCCAGTAATATTCCAAATATTCATAAAATTGCAATTGTAATGGGAGATTCCAATAATATCTACCAACGGATGAATAAATATGAAACAAATGCATTTCAATTGGCGCAAATGTTACAATCTACGTTTCACCTGGACGTTGTTGTATATGCAAATATACCACATGATATGGATATGGGTATGATGGGTGATTCTAAAAAGGACAATATCCGTATTCGCAATACCAAACAATTATACACAACCACCGACACGTATGATGCAGTAATATTAACCCAATATATTCATCCACTTGTCAATGCCAATTTAGAATTGATCAGTCGTTTTGGTAAAATATTTTATTGGGTTCAAAACATGTTTTTCATGTATGCGCCAAATGTATCTCCCCGTTTATCGATTCCAATCATGGCTAATTTACCCCCCAACACCATTACCCGATATATTTTAACCTCACATTGGCATAGAAATATACAACGCCAATTTGGATATCCTGAATTTATATTGAAAAACATGAGTATGTTATATCATGCAGTACCAGATGATGTATTTATGCAAAATTATACCAAGATCCCATATTCATTTGTTACATTGAATGATTCATCATCCCATAAACCTTTTATTCTTGATATATGGCCACAACTTGTTAAAACATATCCATCCGCCACATTGTGTATTTTAAATTGTGAAAATGGCATGACCTTGGATATTTCAGATCAACCTGGTATTGAAATGGTTCATATATCCTTTTTTAAGGATATATACCCATATTTTGGTCGCGCCGAGTTTTATATTAATGGCTCGGATGTACCCGATCCTTATTTGATGGCATTACCCATTGCGGCTGCTTCTAAATGCATTACAATGGTTGGGGATTATTCTTCCATGGGTGAATTATCCGTCATGGGTATGATTAAAACACGTAAATTATGTTGGGATATTATAAAGGACTATATTGACATAAAAGATAAATTAGCGCCCAATGTCGAATATGCATATAATCATGTTAAACAATTTTCATCTTGGTCGTTTCGTGTGAGAGAATGGTACGAATTACTCAACTCGTCGCGCGTAAAATAATTATCAACTATTTCATGTGCTATCAATGATGGCGTCAAAGTCAATCGATTCTGATACAACCCAGCTGGGTATTTCTTGGGGATTTGAAATTGCGGACATTGGTTTAGGTAAAGATATTGACTTATCGAAAATAGGGTCCCCTGTTCCGAGTTGTAGAAAGGGCTTGA
>JACCDW011489451.1_pt1 | contig 12592 bp, 11 predicted proteins | sample 7449781 | NCBI WGS metagenome assembly JACCDW01 (sample SAMN15323449, study PRJNA562643) | freshwater metagenome | isolation source: river surface water | place: USA:Blue River Watershed | collected 2017-08-18
CCGCGTAGCCCATGGCGACGCCGATGTTGCGCAGCACGGTCGAGTCGGTCAGGTCACGCTGCCAGCGGCTGATCGGCAGCTTTTCAGACAGGTGCTTGAGCACGGCGTTGGCCAGGGCCAAGTTGCCTTCGGCGTTTTCAAAGTCGATGGGGTTGACCTTGTGCGGCATGGTTGAAGAACCGATCTCGCCGGCTTTGAGGCGTTGCTTGAAGTAGCCCAAGCTCACATAGCCCCAGATGTCGCGCGAGAGGTCAATCAAGACGGTGTTGGTGCGCGCCACGGCATCGAACAACTCGGCCATGTAATCGTGCGGCTCGATCTGGATACTGTAGGGCTGGAACGTCAGACCCAGGCCCCAATGGCTGCTTTGGGTTTCGCTCAACTCAGGCGTCTCTATGACTTTTTGGGCAAAAGCTTCCCAGTCAAAGTCAGGCCAAGCCGACAGGTGCGCGTTGTAGTTGCCGACGGCACCGTTCATCTTGCCCATGAGCTTGACTGCGGCGATTTTGTCGCGGCAACCGTTCAGGCGCATCACCACGTTGGCGATTTCCTTGCCCACCGTGGTGGGGCTGGCGGTTTGGCCATGTGTGCGGCTGAGCATGGGCACATCGGCAAAGGTGTGCGCCATCTCGCGCAACTTGGTGATCAGGCCGTCCAGACCCGGCAAGATGACCTGAGCGCGAGCGCCTTTGATTTGCAACGCGTGGCTGGTGTTGTTGATGTCTTCGCTGGTGCAGGCAAAGTGCACGAACTCACCGACATGCTCAAGTTCCGGACGGTCCTTGAATTTGGACTTGATCCAGTACTCCACCGCCTTCACGTCGTGGTTGGTGACTTTTTCAAATTCCTTGATGGCGACAGCGTCGGCCTCCGAAAAATTTTTCACCAGCGCCGTCAGATAACTGCGTGCACCTGGGGTCAAGGGCTTGAACTCTGCAAAGCCTGCATCAGACAAAGCGATGAACCAAGCGATCTCCACCTGAACGCGCCGGTGCATATAGCCTTGCTCACTCATCAAGGGGCGCAAGGCATTGAGTTTGCTGGCGTAACGGCCATCCAGCGGCGAAAGGGCGGAAATAGGTGAGAAATTCATCCTTTGATTGTAATTCCCGTGAACAAGACACCCAGATCACACCAATCGACATGCTGCTGCGCGTCAAAGCACGCTCACACCCTAAAATCAAGGACCATTCAGATCAGGCACTCACCTTATGAAACTCATCGGCTCCGTCACCAGTCCCTACGTCCGCAAGGTGCGCATTGTCATGGCCGAGAAAAAGCTGGATTACCAATTCATCTCGGAAGACGTGTGGTCAGACACCACCCACATCCACACATCCAACCCTTTGGGCAAAGTGCCTTGCCTGATCATGGACGGTCATGAAGCCGTGTTTGACTCGCGTGTGATCGTGGAATACCTCGACACATTGTCACCAGTGGGCAAATTGATTCCCACCGCGGGCCGCGAACGCGCCGAAGTCAAAACCTGGGAAGCCCTGGCAGATGGCCTCTTGGATGCGGCACTCTTGGCGCGCATGGAGGCTGTCTGGACAAAACGCGATGATAGCCAACGCAGCCAAGCCTGGATTGACCGTCAACTGGACAAAATCCAACACGCATTGGGCGCCATGAACCGCGGTTTAGGCGACAAAGCATTTTGCTCAGGCATCCACCTGAGTTTGTCCGACATCGCGGTCGGCTGCGCAGTGGCTTATCTGGACTTCCGCTTCCCACAAATTGACTGGCGCACGCCTTATCCCAATTTGCACAAGCTCTACGACAAGCTGGCGCAGCGGCAGAGTTTCATCGACAGCCAACCGGCCTGACACAGCTGGCCTGGCTGTCAGGCCAGGGCGTTACGCGTTGGCACGTTTCTTAAGCCAGCGCATCATGCCGCCCAGTACCGGCAGTTTTTCATACAGCTCCTCGGCCGCATCCCAATAATCACGGTGCAGCGTCACCAAGCCTTGTTCGTTGAACAGCACATGGCTGCCGCCGCGCACCGCTTGCAAGGTGGTGGTGTCAAACCGCTTGAAGCGAAAGCGGAATTCCCAAGTCAAGAAGGCTTGTGGACCATCGACCAATTGTGCGGTGATCACGAAGTGCGGTTGGTCGAGTGCCACGTACATGTGGCGAAAAATGCGCTCGATCTCAGGCAAACCTTGCACCTCGTTGAAGGGGTCTTTGAAGCGCACTTGCGCATCGTAGAACGTGTGCAGGTGCGCCACACGGTCAGGGGAGAGCGTTTCAAAAAACGTGGCCAGATTTTGAGTGGCTTGTCGCGTGTCCATGGGTCATTTTTCCATACAAAATCACAAGCCCGTCAACTTGCGCACCAAGGGGAAATAAAGCCGATAGGGCAAGAGACGCAGCAACTTGAGCCAAAGCGTAAAGCGTTTAGGAAAGTGAATGTCAAACTGACCCTTGGCCCAGCCTTTGAGCATCTGCCGCGCCGCCTCTTGGGGGCTGATCAAGGCAGGCATAGGGAACTGGTTTTGTGCGGTCAGCGGTGTGGCCACAAAACCGGGATTGATCACACTGACCCCAATGCCTTGATCTTGCAAGTCCATATAGAGTGTTTCGGCCAAGTGCGTGAGCGCCGCCTTGGTCGGGCCATACGCCAAGCCATTGGGCAAGCCTCGCCAACCAGCCACGCTGCTGAGCAAACTGATGTGTCCACTTTGCCGGGCCAACAAGGCAGGCAACACAGCATCGATGACTTGCAAAGCACCTTGGTAATTGACCTTGTCGTGCTGCAGCAGGTCTTCCATGTTCATGGCTGTGGCGCGTTGGGCGCGGTAGTAACCGGCGGCATAAACCACCAGATCCAAAGGCCCTTGGGCCAGAATGGCACGCGCGGTGGCCTGTACTTCGGCGTGGTCACCCACATCCAGTGCATGCCACTGCACCCCCGCATCTTGTTTGGCCCAATCCAACACGTCTTGTGGGTTACGGGCCGAAATCACGACCTGCGCTCCCGCCGCCCGCAAAGCTTGGGCGCACGCCAAGCCAATGCCTGTGGAGGCGCCTACCAACCAGACTCGACGGTCGTGCCAATCGGTCATGGGTGCATTCAATTGAAGCCATGGGCGCGCCATGGCTGGCGGAGCTGGCTGGGGACTGATTTTTTGCAGCACATTGTCCGCTGCATTGGAACTTGTGGTGACCATGCCATTCACCCGGTCTTGACAGGCAAAGGCGTGCGACGCGTGAAGGAAAGCGTGACCTCACCCAATTTCACACCCCATTTGCTCATGGTGGCTTTGTTGAGCATGACACGCTCATCCATCAGGTACATCCAGTCGTCAAAGTCGACGTGCCAGACACGGCCATCCACCGGGAGGGCCAAGGTGTAGCCCCAGCGAAACGCGTTGCCGCTAACCTGGCCCATCGCCTCGCCAACCACGTCGTCGGCGCGACCGGTGTAGCGGCCATTGGGCTCTGCTGTGAGCTTCCAGATGCGGCGCTGTTGTGTCCCGTCCGAATAAACAAAGGCTTCGTCGAGCACACCTTGATCGCCACTCCAGCGACAATCCATGACCACCGTGAAACGCTTGACCACCTGCCCACTGCGGTCGGTGAACACGCCCCAGGCGTCGAGCGTGCCGTTGAAATAAGTGCGCAGATCCAGCTGTGGTTTTTCTTGCGCATAACTTTGCACCTGCGGCCCGGCGCAGCTGGCCACAAATGGCGTGGCCGCTACCATGGACAAAGCACTCAGGCGAGTCAAAGCCGTGCGGCGGTGGATCATGGCGTTTTGCTGGCTCATGGGGTTCTCCCGTTGTATCGGTTCAAAGCGGCGTCATGCCGAAGGGTGGGCCGTTTCAGACCCCGAAATCAAATCAGACCGACGCATCAGACCTGTGTACAAGGCCAAGCCGGCCAGGCAGTTGAGCACACAGGGCAACAGGCCACAAGCCAAGCCCAGCGCCAGCACGGCATCGGCGTCTTGTTGGCCCGGCGAATAGCCCCACAAACCCAACAATGGCAGTGACAGTCCAGCGGCCAAGGCCAAATTGAGTTTGGTAGCCAGATTCCACCAGCCCATGAAGGCACCGTCTGTGCGGCCGCGCTCACCACAGCGGTCAATCAATTGGTTGAGCAAGGCACCAGGCACCGTGAGGTCAGCGCCCAAGGCCATGCCCGACAGTGCACACACCAGCAAGAAGCCCGTGGTATCTCCAGCGCTCAGCGTGACCACACTCACAAAAGCCAACACCGACAAGGCCATCCCACAGGCCCAAGTGCGCAGCAGTCCGATGCGATCGATGACCCGCAGCCACAAGGGGAATGACACAGCCCCGGCAGCGAAATACAGACTCAAGAACAAGGGCTCCATCGACTTGGGTGCCTGTAAGAGGTCTTGTACAAAAAACAGCACCAACGTGGCAGGCACGGCACTGGCCAATCCGTTGACCATGTACACCATCAACAGACGGCGAAAGCCTGTATGCCTCCATGGTTGCCAAAGGCTGGTGACCGGGTGACCGCCCTGCGCCAAGTCGCCCGATGCCCATGCCGATTGGGCGGTATGCCGCCAACTGAACAAGCCCAGCACCAACATGACAACCAGCAAAAAGGTGGTCAACTCCCAACCCCACAAAGCAGGCAAAGCCGAAGCCAGCAACACGCCCAGCAGCGCAAAGCCTTCGCGCCAGGCCACCCAGCGGCTTTGCGCGACGCCACCACCACCCTGCCTCGCCGCCCAGGCTTGGTGCAAAATGCCCAAGCCGCTGTAGGCCAAGTGACTGAGCGTGAGGGCACAGCCCACCCACACCAGCAGACCGGTAGACGACAGGGCCGTTGCAGGCGGGAAGAACAAGGCGGCAAAGCCCAGCGCCACCACCAGCGCCAGCAACAAGGCGGCCAGCCAAACGGCCCGCCAAGAATGCCGATACAAACGATCACCCCATCGACCCAGCCAAGGATCGACGAACGCGTCAATGCCCCGGCTGAACAAAAGCACAGCACCCAATGCCGCCAATGGCACGCCGTATTGCTGTGCATACAGATTGGGTAAATGCACATAGACCGGCAAAGCCACAAACGACAAAGGCAAACCCAGCAAGCCATAGGCTGCAAACGCGTTGCGCTGCACACCACCCGATGAAGCGGGTGAGACCGCCCTCATGGCTGCAAACCTTGCAGCAACTGCGTGCGCATCTTGGGCTCAGACGTTCGTTCGTCAAGCCAGATGCCGAAAAACAATCGCGCAAAAGCTTCGTCTTTGACCGCCCCGACGCGCTGACCATTGACCCAAAATTCAGCGCCTACACCCGGCCAATTGATGCCAGTGATGCGTTCGCCAGCCGCCACGTTTGGAAACAATTCACGCATGGCCGTCAACCACGTTTGCGCTTGGGCATCGCTGAGGCTGCCCACACGCCGCATTTCCTCGATTGAGCGACTGGCAATGGCCGCACCTTCCAAGCGGCGCAGGTACTGCAACTCCAGTGCAAACGGGAACTGCGTGGCTTGCCGATGGCGAAAGCCTGCCGGTGTCCACAAACGCGCGTCGTAGACATCGAATCCCCAAACGCGCAAACGAACAGGTGCACTGGGGACCACCCCTTTGAGCGCCGCAACTTCAGGACGACTGAACTGATCATCGGGCTTGGCGGCAGGGGCCTGAGCCCGCACCTGCACAGCACCCAACAACGCACAGCAACCCAGTGCACAGACCCACGTCCGCCGATCAAAGGCACGTGTGCGCCCATCAAGTTGAGTTGGCGAAGACGAATGCATCGGCATCAGGCAGGTTTGGCCAAGGTGAACTGGATCACATCGATGTTGGCCTCGTCGAACGCGGCTTCGCAATACGCCAAATAAAACTCCCACAAGCGCATGAATCGGTCATCAAAACCCAGGATGCGAACATCCTCCAGTTGGGTCATGAACCCCTCACGCCAGCGACGCAAGGTTTCAGCGTAGTCGGGGCCAAAGTTCAACTCGTCCACCACTTGCAAGCCTGCGGCTTGCGCTTGCTGGCGGAACTCGCTCGGACTGGGCAAACAACCGCCCGGAAAGATGTACTGTTGAATAAAGTCGGTCGAATGCACATAGCGATCAAACAAGCTGTCGTCGATGGTGATGCTCTGCACACAAGCCCGACCTCCAGGTTTGAGCAACCGGCTGATGGACTGAAAGTAGGTGGGCCAATATTCCTGACCCACTGCTTCAATCATTTCGATGGAGCAAATGGCGTCATAAGGTCCATCGTGGATATCCCGGTAATCCTGCAATCGCAAGTCCGCTTGTTGCTGGACACCAAGCCACTTCATCCGGGCGTTGGCAAAGGCCAGCTGCTCGGTCGACAAGGTCACCCCCGTGATATGCGCACCAAACTCGGTCGTGGCCGACTCGGCCAACGCACCCCAACCACACCCAATTTCCAGAACACGATCACCTTTTTGGGCGTTGACCATGCGCAAGGCTCGGCGCACCTTGGCTCTCTGGGCATCGGCCATGGGCCGGGTCTTATCGCCCTCGAACCAGGCCGATGAATAATTCATCGTGCCATCGAGCCAGAGCTCATAAAACGCATTACCGAGGTCGTAATGGGCATGGATGTTCTTGCGGCTGTTGCTGCGGTTATTGCGATTGAGCAAATGCTTGACGCGATAAGCCAATCGCCCCAACCAATGGCCGTAAATTGCACCCTCAATCTCGTTGCGATTGGCAATCAACAAGCGCAGCAAAGCGGCCAGATCGGGCGAAGTCCAATGACCCGCCATATAGCCTTCGGCAAAGCCAATATCACCCGACTTGAGCACCTCTGCGCACACATCCCATTGGTGAATGTGCAGCGCTGCAAACGGTGCCGCATGTGTGCCAAACACCTGGTGGTTGCCATCGGGGGCATGCAAAGTGAGGGTGCCTATTTTCAGGCGTGCCAACAATGCCACGACACGCCGTGCTGCGCGGGGCAGGGGGGCGTGCGGGATCTTGGCCAGCGGATTGAACGCGGTCGAGCCCAAACTGGCTGTAGACACAGAAGCAGTGGTTTTCATCATGGGCTCCATCCTTCGGGCTCCAGGGTTCATCGGGTCACAAATTCATGCGGGGGTTCTGGCTTGCGCCAAAACGGAACTTTTTTCAGCCACAGCAGCCATGCTTGCCAGTGGATGCGCGCTACTACGCCCAAGGTCAGCAGCGGAAAGCGCCAGAGCACACGGCGCAAAGCACCGGCCGTGGCGGGCTCCAGAGCACCGCTCCAACTGGTGTCAATCAGCGGGCCATGGACATCGGCATGGTCCACACGCGCCACGATCCGCTCTTGCCCTTGGTGTGTGACACGCATGAAACAAAAGCGGTATTCGCCCTGCACATCGCAAAAGGGAGAAACGTGAAACACCTTTTTCGCCAACTGGCTACGACCATATTGCGGTTCAGGCAACAGGTAACAATGACGCTCGCCAAAGGTGTTGTTCACCTCGGCCACGATGGCGGCCAGACTGCCATCAGCGCGATGTACATACCAAAAACTCACAGGTTTGAAGGCGTGTCCCAACACACGTGGAAATGCCTGCAACCAAACTTCACCCGTGCCATCGGTGATGCCTTCTTGGCGCAGCAATTCGTCCAGCCAAGCCAACGCCCCCCCTTGGGCCGCAGGTCGGCCATCGCCGTGGTCGCTGTCATGGAAAGCAAACCAGGCACGGCGGTTGATGGCCAGTGCGGTACGGCATCGACCCGCTTGCACTTGTCTCATCGGCAGCATCAAAAAAGCCGTCGGGTAGACAAACGCATGGTGCACCGGGCGGTGGCGCGTGTGCCGCACTTGACCCCAGCCGATGAGCGCAGTTTCAGCGTTCATGTCGCCGACTTTTCCTGATCGCCGCTTTGTGCGTGGATTTGCTTGAGCAAAGCGCGCCCCACTTGCAGCCCCGACTTGAGACCGTCTTCGTGGAAGCCATAACCCGTCCAAGCCCCGGCGTACCAGGTATGGCGCTGGCCTTGCAGCAAAGGCACTCGCTTCTGCGCATCGATGGCTTTGAGGTCAAACACGGGGTGCGCATAGTCATATTCACCCACGATGGTGGCAGGGTCGATGGCCTGCAACGGGTTGAGCGAGACCACCACGGGCTGTGCAAATGGAATGCGTTGCAAACGGTTGAGCAGGTAATGCAAGCACACACGCGCAGACTCACGTTCGGTGCTGGCCGCACGCTCATAGTTCCAGGCCGCCCAGGTCTTCGGGTTGGCGGGCAAGACGCTCGCATCGGTGTGCAGCACAGCTCGGTTGTCTTGGTAACGAATCGCGCCCAAAACACTGCGCTCGTCCCCCGAAGGTTCGCGCAGCAAGCCCAGCGCCTGATCGGTATGAGTGGCGATCACCACTTCATCAAACCGCTCAGCATGCCCGTCGGTGATGATGCGCACGCCTTGCTCATCGCGCTCGATCAAGCGCACAGGTGTGTTCAAGCGTTTGTCATGCACACCTGCCAAAATTTTCTCAACGTAATGTCGTGCACCGCCCACCACACTGAACCACTGCGGACGGTTTGTCACTTGAATGAGGCCGTGGTTATGACAAAACCGGATCATGGTCGCCACTGGGAACTGCAGCATTTGGTCTGTCGGGCAACTCCAAATGCAGCCCAGCATGGGCAGGAAATACCAGTCGCGAAAGGCCTCACTGAATCGGTTCGTGCGCAAAAATTCACCCAGCGGCTGCTGCAGGTCTTGCTCGCGCTGGGCCTTCGCAATGCGCGTACACAATGCGTTGAAACGCATCACATCGGCCAACATACGCCAAAAGCGAGGATTGAAGAGGTTGCTTCGCTGGGCGAACACACTGTTCAGGTCTGTGCCGCTCCACTCCAGAGTTTGCCCCTTCAGTGCCCCGGGCACTTTGACTGAAAACGACATGTCAGACGGGGCGGTTTCCACCCCCAGCTCAGCAAACAAATTGATCAGGTTGGGGTACGTGCGTTCGTTGAACACCAAAACACCCGTGTCCGCACCGTGCGTGACCGGGCCTTGCGGCGTCGGCAAGGTGATGTCAACCGTGTGGGTATGCCCGCCAAAATAATCACCCGCCTCAAAGACGGTGATGTCAGCGTGGTTTTGAAGGGTGTGCGCCACTGCCAGCCCGGAAATGCCCGAGCCCACGATGGCCAGTTTCATGCGGGGCTTCATGGTTTGGCTTTCAGTGATTTTTCAATGGCCAACACCAAGGTTTTGCTGTCGGGTGCGGTCAAGCTGCTGTACTGGTCGACTACCTTGCCGTCTCGACCGATCAGGTATTTGTGAAAATTCCACCGCGGCTTTTGCCCCGTTTGTGCCGTCAGTTGCTTGAACAGGGGTGCCGCACTTTCACCCGTCACCTGGGTCTTGGTGAACAGCGGAAACTTGACCCCAAACGTGCTTTCGCAGAAGTCGGCGATGTCCTTGTTACTGCCTTTTTCCTGAGCAAAGTCGTTCGATGGAAAACCCAACACCACCAGCCCCTGATCCTTGTATTTCAGGTTCAGCGCTTCCAGCCCTTTGTATTGCGAAGTGAATCCGCAAAAACTGGCGGTATTGACCACCAGTACCACCTTGCCAGCGTACTGACAAAGTGACTGGGGCTTTTCGTCTTGCAAACGGTCAAACGTGTGGTTCAGGATGGTCGGGCATTGGCCTGGAATGGCCGAAGGCGCGTGGGGCGTGTTGGCTTGTGCCAGCTCAATACCCAGCCCCAAGGCCGCCGCCAACAGGGCCATGAACAGCCGCCCCATCCAATGATTAACCCATTCGTGATTCATTTGCACTTGAAAATTCATTTTGTGACCGATCAGTTTAAACTCGTTTGTGAAAATTGTCACCTCTACCGTCGCTCACAGGAAAAAAACAATGCCCAAAGCCTCAGGTTTCAAAGGGAACAAGCAGGATTTACCGCGTAAAACCTGCACCGTGTGTGGCCTCGACATGGTCTGGCGCAAAAGCTGGGCCAAGAACTGGGACCAGGTTTTGTATTGCAGTGACCGATGCCGAGCCGCCAAAAACAAAGCGCCCGTGGCGAAAGCGCCCGCATGACCCGCCACCTGATTTTGGTATTGGGTGACCAGCTCGGCTGGGATAACCCCGCGCTGGCCGACTTTGATCCGGTGCAAGACCGGTTGTTGCTGATCGAAGCCGACAGCGAAGCGCAGGAGGTCTGGAACCACAAAGCCCGCATCGCCTTGTTTTTGTCAGGCATGCGGCACTTTGCCAACGAAGCGCACCGTCGCCGATGGCCTTGCACTTACATAAAGCTGGACGACACTGAGCTGCCCACCGACTTTGCAGGCCGCTTGACCCATGCACTGCACACACACGCTCCCCAAGCCTTGGTGGTGATGGAGGCCGGGGCCTGGCGCATGGAGCGGCTGATCGAAGACGCCGCCGAACAGGCCCAGACACTGCTGCGCTGGGTGGCCGACACGCACTTCTTGTGCAGCCGAGCCACGTTTGCCAAGTGGGCGGGCGACAAAAAAGAACTGCGCATGGAGTTCTTTTACCGCGAGATGCGCAAGCGCCACGGCATCCTGATGGAGGGCAAAGAGCCAATTGGCGGCCAATGGAATTTTGATGCCGACAACCGCAAAGGCTTTGGCGCCAAAGGCCCTGGCACCGTGCCCGCGCCCGCCCGCTTTGCGCCCGACCGCGTCACGCAAGACGTGATCACGCTGGTGCAAACACGCTTTGCCCAGCACCCCGGCACGCTGGACCACTTTGCCTGGCCCGTGACCCGCGAAGACGCGTTGGTGGCGTTGCAGCACTTCATCGACCAGCGGCTGGAAAACTTTGGCGCTTGGCAAGACGCCATGTGGACCACGCTGCCCTTTGGCTGGCACGCCCTGGTGGGCAGCAGCCTGAACCTGCACCTGCTCAACCCGCGCGAAGTGGTGGTGGCTGCCGAGCAGGCCTACCACGAGCGCGGCCTGCCCCTGGCCAGCGTCGAGGGCTTTATTCGCCAAGTATTGGGCTGGCGCGAGTTCATCCGCGGCGTGTACTGGTTGGACATGCCGCACCTGGCCGAAGGCAACCACTACGGCCACACCCGCGACCTGCCCCCCTGGTACTGGACAGGCGACACGCACATGGCGTGCATGCAAGCGACCATCGGCCAGACCCTGCAGCACGGTTATGCGCACCACATTCAGCGGCTCATGGTCACCGGGCAATTTGCGGTGCTGGCAGGCCTGTCACCTCAGCAGGTCAGCGCCTGGTACCGCGCCATGTACGTAGACGCAGTGGAGTGGGTGGAAACGCCCAATACCCTGGGCATGGCCCTGCACGCCAACGGCGGGCGCTTCACCAGCAAACCCTATGTGGCCAGCGGCCAATACGTCAGCCGCATGAGCAACTACTGCAAAGGCTGCCGCTACCAGCCCGAGGTGCGCACAGGCCCCAGCGCCTGCCCCATGACCACGTTGTATTGGGACTTTTTGATCCGCCACGAACAAGACTTTGCGGGAAACCCGCGCACGGCGCTGATGGTCAAGCATGTGGGCAAGATGAGCGAAGACGACAAAGCCCTCATCAGGTCGCAGGCCGATGCCACGCGTGAGGGGATCAATGGGGTTTGAATCAGCTGACCCGTCCCCCGGTCAACTTCGTGAACATCCGCCCGCTCCACTGCCCCAAATCATCCAGATAGGTGAACACCACGGGTACCACCAGCAAGCTGAGCACGGTGCTGGTGAGCAGGCCGCCGATCACGGCAATCGCCATGGGCGAGCGGAAACTCGCATCGGCCGCACCCCAGCCCACCGCGATGGGCAGCATGCCTGCGCCCATGGCAATCGTCGTCATGACAATCGGGCGTGCGCGCTTGTGGCAAGCGTCCAAGATCGCATCCCAGCGGCTCATGGGCGGCACGGCAGGGTGATCGCCCTCGGCGGGTTTGCCGCGACGCGCTTCGATGGCGTATTCGACCAACAAAATCGAGTTTTTGGTGGCGATGCCCATAAGCATGATCAGGCCAATGAGCGAAGGCATCGAGAAGCTTTTTTGCGCAATCAGCAGGCCCACAAAAGCGCCGCCCAAAGACAAGGGCAGCGCCGCCAAAATGGTGATGGGGTGCAGGAACCCTTTGAACAAAAGCACCAGCACGATGTAAATACACAGCACGCCAATCATCATGGCCAGGCCGAAGCTGGCAAACAGTTCGGCCATGACTTCAGCGTCGCCCACCTCCACCACCTTCACACCCGGCGGCAGGCTTTGCAGCGCGGGCAGTTGTTGCACCGCTTGCGTCACATCGCCCAGCGGCATACCTGACAACTCGATCTCGAAGTTGATGTTGCGCTGGCGGTCATAACGGTCAATGACCGCCGGGCCTCCTGCCACCTGGATGCTGGCGACCTGGCCGAGCATGACGGGGCCACGACTGCCGGGCACCATCAATCGCTCCAGCGTGGCCAGGTCTTGCCGGGCGTCGTTGCCGAGCTTGACGACGATGGGCACTTGCCGCTCGGACAAGTTGAGTTTGGGCAAGGCTGCGTCATAGTCACCCAGCGTGGCCACGCGCAAGGTGTCGCTGATGGCCGCGCTGGTCACGCCCAAATCGGCGGCTTTGGCAAAGTCGGGGAGCACTGCGATTTCGGGGCGCACCAGGCTGGCC
>JACCDW010302985.1_pt1 | contig 12589 bp, 16 predicted proteins | sample 7449781 | NCBI WGS metagenome assembly JACCDW01 (sample SAMN15323449, study PRJNA562643) | freshwater metagenome | isolation source: river surface water | place: USA:Blue River Watershed | collected 2017-08-18
ATACCCCTTGGATAATGGACTTTGATAAATTGTTTCCTGAGATCGTAGACTATCTAAGTCTGTTTCCTTTCTTCAAATTGCAGTCAGTGAACTTTCTGCAACAAGATCCTAACATACCTGTGTTATTGCATACTGATCCCGACAACTGGATAGGTTTTAGATTCTACCTAAGAAATACAGTTAGCAAGGACGCACTGTATTTTAGACGAGTAAAGAAAGAACACTTCAACGGCAAACGACTTCCCACTTACACTCTAGATAAAAATCTAGAGCCAATCAACTCTACTTTGGATTCTATCTGTGAACAAGAAAAACTCTACGCTGATCAAAAGAATCTAGGCACTTACCCCTGGGCATTAACTTCTGCGTTGGCTGCACACGGAGTTGATACCTTTGACGAATCAGAAGAACGGATCACCTGTGTGGTAGTAGGTAAACCTATATATCAAACAGAGGGTGTAATTGCAGGATACAAAACCAAAGAAACCTACGATCTCTTAGAACGGTCAACTGAAAAATTTAAACATCAACAGATAAGATATGTTAACTGAAGAAGAAATACTGGTATCGCAACATCTAAACAAAATACCACACCTTAATCTAACCAAGTACCTTCCGGAGGTTCCCTTGAGGGAAATGCTAAAGGAAATTTTTCAGTTCAGTGACCAAGATTTCTATCCCTATATAACAGGCAATACCAATCAACGACTTGCAGAACATATGGCTAATAATTGGAAAGGTATGTGTATCATAGACTCCTGTAAAGAAGGTCGTCATAACTTAGATTATCTTACTACAGAAAACAATTTTAACAAGCTGACATTTAATCTAGATGAACAGGGCAACTTTGTTTATGCACCCACAGATGTAGGTAGCCTTGTTCCCTCAATGATAGACTACATTTATACTATCATTGATCGACCACAAAAGACTCGCATCAGTAGAATAATGCCCAACGGTGGCAATGCCACTTGGCACAGTCATTACAGACTAGCTGAAACAGGTGATAAAAAGTTCAATATGAACGATGATTATAGACTTAGGCATAGAATTGTTGAGCCAGTAATACACATTCCTCTAATAACCAATAAGGATACCTACTTTGGTGTTGCTGAACATAACCCTATGACCGAACAAAAGTTCACCGACATTGCCTGGCAGAAGTATGCCATTGGAGAAGTGTGGTTGTTTAACAGCTACTTCTATCATAATGTATTCAATCGAGGCACATCACCTAGAGATCATATAATGATGTATATGCCCTTCAATGATAGAAAGATGTTTCCTGTAATTAAACAAGCACTGAAAGAATATAAAGGACCATTATTGAATATGGATAAGCTAGAATGACTGATCAAGAATATGAAAAAATGATCTGTTCAATCCCTCACTTAAATCTCACTCCTTATCTGCCTGTGATGGATCTAGAGTGTATGCAGATGGAGCTCAAACTCAATGCACACAACATTGCCAAGTTTGAGTATTCTAGAGATGTAGAAGAATCTAGGATGCACTATCTACAAGAAAGCTGGCAGGGCTTTAGTCTGGTTGATATTACTAGACTGGGTTCTCATATGATAGACTACTACACCACAAATCTCACACACGACCGAATCAAATCTCTAGGCGTTAAACTAAAAGAAGATGGCTTGGCAGAATTTCAAATTACCGACATCGGTGAAAAGATGCCCTACACAACCAAGTATACTACAGATATGTTTCGAGATCTCTGCAGAATACGAGTCAGCAAACTGACAGCAGAAAGAAACATTTCCTATCACTGCCATCTAGCCAAGGCTAGGCAGAATCCAGACAAGATAGTTACGGATGAATCTTATCGTGCAACCATACACATACCTTTGGTTACAAACGATCATTGCTATTTTTCTGTGACCAAGGACACGGGATTTGGTGGGCATCCTGATGATTTTAAACTGCTCAATCAGCAGCCCGAATTCAAACAGAAATATAGTCTAGGTGAAGTTTGGATGTTTAATAGTGTGCATTATCATAAGGCGGTGAACAACGGCAGGTCAAATAGATATCACATTTTGATCTATTTTGATTTTATGGACGAGAAAATACGGCCCGTTATAGAACAAGCGATAAGTAATTACCAAGGACCTTTCATAGATTAAAATGTTTCTAGCACATATAAACGATATTACAAACGGGATAAAGAAACCCCTAGCACAATACGAAAAAAGAAAAACACTGATCAACAATGACGGTAATTTCAAATTGGCTAACAATGTCTGCCCACATCAAGGCAGTTTGATTCTTTCCCAACCTGAAACAGAATTTGTTTGCCAGTATCATCACTGGTCTTGGGATAATAATGGTCAACCGATAGGTCAGGGCAATACTAAGATTTGTAATAATATTAAACTTAATTTAACCGAGGTTCATCAGCAGAATAGTCTAATTCTATCTAGTGACTACGATTTATCTTGTATACAAGATTTAGATCTTAGTCATATGATGTTAGTTGAAGAAAGAATTGATCGAGTTAACTGTGATTTTAAAAATATCATAGATGTATTCCTTGACGTAGATCATATACCTTTAGTTCATAGAGGAGTCTACGATAAGATAGGAATTTCCGGACCAGTAGAAGTTGATTGGATTTATCATAAATGGGGCAACATACAACTAGTAAGACGCACAAATGTGTTAGGTGAAGAATTTAAAAAAACATTACTAGGCAACGAAACACTAGGCGCTGCCTGGATCGCCGTCTATCCCGGAACTATGATAGAATGGCAGGCTGGCGCTTTGTTTGTTACAGTTTGTATTCCTAAAGACAATGTTACAGATGTCTGTGTTTTCAAATATAGAGATTCTAGATATTCTGATTTAAATTGGCAGATAAACAATGACATTTTAGAAACTGCCTGGGCGCAAGATAAACATCAAGCAGAATCTATAGTAAAGTTTTCGAACAATAAATCTAATCTAGAACAGAGTAAAATACATTTTAGAGAATGGTTAGATGAAATACGGATTTGAAAACGGTTTATTTTATCTAGATTTATCTGCCTGCTCTAGGCCTCACGGCACTATGAGAGAGGAGCACGATCGCCGTGCAAGAGAAATTGCCGAGTCATCGTCTAAAATACTAGTAAGTCTCAGCGGCGGAGTAGACAGCCAAAGTATGCTTCACAGTTTTTATCATATGGGCGTGCCTGCAGAATATGCTTTCCTATATATGCCCGGGTATAACGACAACGAATATCGCCAGGTAAAGATAGTTCAAGAAAAGTATCCCGGCATTAAACTACACATAGTTGACTTAGATATAATAGCTATAGAAGATCGTGTACACGACCTTGCTATTGACCTAGATGTTCCTACTAAGATCAATATTATTCAAAGATTGTTCCTAGAACAGTTACCCGAAGACTGGGACTTTGTGCAGATGGCACACGATCCGTTTGTCTATGTTAACCACGAATCGGGAAACGTACACTATTATCAAGGTTACTATCTTCCGGAAGTAACAAGGCAGAGAGTATTCGAAAGTCTTAATCGAAATGGCAGAGAAATCTACTGGTGCGATAGTCCCGAATTCCTTGCTAGTATCATCGACGATGAAGTCTATAGAGCAGCAATTATTACAGCCAAATACTTCGACGGCAACGGTGCCAGGGTTGAAGGTAAAAAACTTCATACCGTAGACCGATGGGACTATTATATCAAGCCAATCATTTATGGAAAATATTGGCGGGACGAATTAATTTATTTTCCTAAGTTTGCTGGTAGCGAGAATATTCCTTATATTGGTGGCAATCCTAGATTTAGAAAACACGCACTGACTATTCCCTACTTTGATTTTTTAGATTTCTTAAATCAAAATAACGGTGAAGAAAAGCGTTTCTACGAAAATGTCAAATATATAAGACTTAACGAATAATGCAAAAACAATACGATAACAATTACAAGTTCTTTTATAAAGACTCCCAAGGCAATAGAAGACGTCACGGTATATTTGCGCCCGGACTTGATAGATTTGTGTTAGTGGACGACTCTGATTTTTGGATAACTCTTCAAACTGCAGAGATATTAAGTTCCAAGTTACCTACACTAGTCTATATATTACCACCATCTGCTAACGATATAGACAATAAAAATTGTTTAGACTATACTATTTTTAACAAGACACAGCAAAAAGTTGGACCTAGTTCTATTACCTGTGCTAGACAACAGCCGATATTAAAAATACTTTACGACGCAGATACTATATCATATGCAGGAACACCCAAAGACTTTGAAGATCGTCTAGCCATTTTGAATAGATTAAAAGGGTATGCTGACTTTGTACACATCTGCTCGTATGCTATCAGTATTACTGAATCGTTTTACAATGTTAACGATCTTCAAAAGTTCATAAATCAATATACCGATGTTAGTTGGACTGCCGACATAGCAGCAGCTAAAGATAGATCTAATTTAGATAAGGGATTATTCTTTAAATTAAGAAACATACTTTATCTCAGTGATACTCAAGAACAGGCTGAAAAAGAAATTATAGAATGTTGGAAAAATTATTCCTATGATCAGACACACTTGATGATTGGCTTTTACAAAATAATAAATCAAAATGTCCCTGGCGAATTAGAACACCTAATCAAAGCCTCTCCAAAAAACATTTCAACATTCCTATTTTAAAATGCTAAAACTAGACGACACACTATACTTCTCCAGCATAAGCTTCAATCACTATCACGACGATATATGGCAGAAGATCTACGACGACTGTTCCTACGAAGGAAAGTTTTTTATCAATATTTCTAGAAGGATCAACCCCTGTAGATTTGTCACTAGAAACGGAGACTGGAGTATACCTTGGAAACAGGAGCTTATCCCGGGCTTTGAAATGCCAGCGTATGACAGCGGCTTTAACAAAACATTTGCCGAAGTAACTGACTACAAGGCCAGCACAATCAAAAAACAAATCAACAAAGGTAAACGATTTGCTGTAATGTACAGTGGCGGTATCGACAGCACCGTTATAATGGCAGCATTAATTAAGAACCTTACAGTAGAAGAATTAAAGAGCATAACAGTCTGTGCCAGTGCAGAAACAATCATTGAAAATCCTGTATTCTGGCAAAGGTATATTCAAGACAAGTTTACAATACTAGATTCTAACAATCACAAATACGACGATCTAATAGAACAGGAACTTACACCCATCACTGCGGACGAAGGTGACTGTATGTTTGGCACATTGTTCGGCCTAACACTGTACAATAACTACGATTATTACATCTCCACACTAGGAGAAATCAGTAGAAATAAATTAAAGAATTTAAAATACAGTATCAGCGATCCTGATGTGCATTTCAGCAACTATCGAGAGCTGATAGTCAAACATCTAGGCATATCACAAGATCCAAATTTTGGTAGACTGCTCTATGAAAAGTATGTGCATAACATCAATACTGCAAGTGTGCCTGTTAACAGCCTACACGATTTCTTTTGGTGGCTGATCTTCAATGTCAAGTATCTAAATTGCAGCGTTAGAGGTGCCTTATATTTTAATGATCGAGTAGAATGGAAGACTGCAATCTACTCTATAGTCAATTGGTTCAACGATCCCGAATATCAACGCTGGAGTATGGTCAACAATAACAATGGTCAAAAGATCAAAAACACCCTGGCCACTTACAAAATGGCAGCAAGAGAATACATTTGGGATTTGGATCACAACGATTGGTACTACAACTTTAAAATAAAATTAGAATCTCTTTGGAACATTGGAATGAAGCAGGATGTTACTGCCATTGAGAATGATCGTAGACCTGTTGCCAGAGTTGGCTTGACCAAAGACTGGCAAATGCTATATATTAATGATGCAGATGTACAGGACTTTTACAGACATCATCTGTTAAACTATAAAATAGATTGGATATAATAATGAAAAAACTTTTAAGTTCTATTCTTATGGCTGTTAGCTTTTCTGCGATGGCCAAAGAAAACATTGTAATTATGTATGCTTGGGGTCCCGGTGACTCTGTGGCAAATTATCACAGAACTCTAGCATTAGAGGCAAACAAATTACAAGACAAATACAATTTTATCTTTGATACGAAACCAGGAGCAGGCGGAGCGATTGCCAGTAACACAGCTCTGCGTGAACCTAATGTGGTCCTAGCACACAGTACTGCTTTCTTTGTTAGACCCAATGTCTATCCCAACGAAAGCTATGATCTAACACAGTTCAAAGAGCAGTATGTTCACTGTATGGCTCCTATGGCTGTGACCAGTACTAAGTTTGCCGCTTGGAAAGATGTGAGAAATGATGCAAATGTCACAGTTGGTATCAGTGGTCTAGGTGTTACCACACACTTGGCTGCTCTACAGCTACAGAAGAAATATCCTAATATGAACATTGTACCGTTTAAGTCTACTACAGACAGTATGTTAAGTATGGTGTCAGGCCAAACAGACTTTCATATTGGCTTTATCAGTGAAGCCGAACAATGGGCTAAGGAAAATAAGCGACAGGTAAATGTGTTAGGTATCACAGGCAACAAAGTAGTCAACGGATATCAACCACTTGCTAGACAGGGATTTGACAGTTCGTTTGCTCAAATGAATGTAGGTCATCATTTGTTAGTTCCTAAGACTTTTGACAGTGCCAAGCACAAAGAGTTTTATGAAATCTTTGCCAAGGCAGCAAAGACAGACGCAGTCAATAAGGCCTATGCAGTAGATTACTGTGAACCACAGGCTGTTACATATGATAGCTTAGATAAGTTCTTTAACTTTCATACAGAGTATTGGAAGAAACTTAGTTCAGGGATAAAACTAAACTAACTAAAAAGCCCTTAGGGGCTTTTTTGTCCTAAACTATATCAGGAAACATATTATGATTACTCCTATCGCCCTAGAAACAGATAACCTCGGCAACGACATAGAAATATTAAAGACTGATTCTCTTGCAATGAGTCCGGTGTATACATTTTTTCTAAGGCATATGGCCGAACTTATTGACAACGGACACGCATATCCCATGACATCCTGGGATGATCAAGACTGTGGTGCGGTCTATGCCGTAGAAAACGGTAAGGTCTTAGGACATATTGTCTACAGTACTGAGAAGATTAAGGAATCGGGGTTCCTATGGATAGTGCTTAGTGCCGTGGACAAGGACTGTAGAGGCAGAGGTATCTATACACTTCTACACAAACACTTTGAAGACATTGCAAAACAGATGGGCTGTTGGTCTATTGCCAGTCATATTCATAAAAACAACAAAGTTCGTTTAGCATCTGCAGAGAAAGTTGGAATGAAACCTGTGTTTTATTTTATGGGTAAGAAACTTCAATGATAGGACTAGCCAAGGACAACTATATTCGAGCCATTGGTCACGGTGAAAATTTTGTTATAGAGGTTGACGAATTAAAAAAAACTTCTTTGAATTATTTTCAAGAAACTTGTGAAGCTGCAAAAGAAATAGAAGCTACCAAACAGGGAAATCTATATCTTATGTATAGTGGTGGAGTAGACAGCGAATATGCGTTAAATGTATTTCTATCTTTAGGTATTAAAATTACTCCGGTTATTGTTAAATTAAATCCAGACTACAATAATTTTGATATCAGTTATGCTTATAGATTTTGTTTAGAAAAAAACATAGACCCTATTACTGTTGATATAGATTATGATCAATTTGTAATCAGCGGAAAAATGCTAGAAACAGCTAAAATAATAAAATCTGAAGTATATCATTATACAACAACTGCCTATGCAATAGGACAACTTAACGGAACTGTTATTTGTGGTGACGGTGAACCGTATATTAAGAAGAATGAAAGTACCGGCGGTTGGGATGTAACTATCTACGAGTATGATTACGCTCTTCCAAACTTTTACAAAATTTACAACATACCGGGAACTGCTCATTTTAATAGATATACTCCAGGGATGATGCGATCCTTTTTAGAATCACAAAGAATCAAACAGTTAGCTTCTAATAAAATTACAGGTAAACTGGGATCACATTCTAGTAAATTTGTAATATACAATCAATTCAACGATTTTAATATCGTCAAGCGACCTAAGTTTCACGGATACGAAACTATCGATTTAAACAAAATTAAAGAACACGAAGATTTTTTTGAGCTAGCAGAAATAGGAAAACAATGGAATGGAATATGGAGTGAGGATTATGACACTTTTATGAATAGGGTCTGTTCAAAATGATTGTGCAAAATATAAAAGATAATCCAAACCTAATTGAATTTTTAGAACATAGTCTAAGCTGTGTAGATGAAGAACATCTTTTAGAAAATTATCATCCCGACTATAAAACCAATAATGCTAATTTATTTTATATAATAAAAGAAGGTCGATTTAATCTAGGAAACTATTATGTTATGATCACTGACCAAGGGGAATTTGCAGGATGTGCAGGTTGGAATCAATATACTAGAAACATTGCTCTTGCCCTGGTTCGCGCTTACATTCCTAAGCAGTATAGGACTAACTATATTATGGGCGAGAACATCTTGCCCAGGATCTTAGAAGAAACTCGTGACTATCCCAAGGTATGGCTTACCTTTAATGAATACAACAAAGTAATGTATGACGGATTTGAGCGTATGAGCAAGAAGAAGTCTAGCAGTTTGTTGCCCTGGCCCTTTGTCTATAGAAAGTTCAGGCCAATTGGACAACATACAGTAAATAATACACTACAATATGTGGCAGAATATGAGAGAAATGATCAAGAACATCTTTAAGTACCCGCACCTGTGGGCTGGTTTGATACCAGTTCAGGTCTTCGGACTGTGGGCGTTGTACAATTTGTTTACCGGAGCAGCACCCGAATGGTGGTGGATCGGCACGATCGTAGGCTATGTTTGTATGAAGACCATAGGAATCAGTGCAGGCTTTCATAGATACTTGTCACACAAGGGCTACGAGATGCACCCGTGGATAAAGCGTCTAGTAATTTACTTTGGTATTCTAGCAGTACAAGGTAGTCCAATAACTTGGGTAGCAATACATCGAGGCTATCATCATAGGCACAGCGATAAAGAGGGTGACCCGCATAGTCCCAAGCACGGCTTCTGGCACAGTTATATCTTTTGGATGTTCAAAGCCGAGCCTATCAGCGTTCGCAGTTGTGTTGACCTATTACGAGATAAGTTTATTGTGTTTACCCACGAACACTACAAAAAGATATTATGGATCAGTCACGGCCTAGTTGCCTTGATCAGCATAGACCTATGGTTATATACTATGGCCTTACCTGCTTGGATCACTAGTCAATCTTATTCTATCCAAACAAGTTGTAATCATATACGCTGGTTAGGCTATAGAAACTACAATACCTCAGACGACAGTGTAAACAGTCCTATACTATTTCCTTTGATTCTAGGAGAATGTTGGCACAATAACCATCACGGTGATCCGAAGAATCCAAACTACGGTGGCCGTCATTGGTGGGAAGTTGACTTTACTTTCTGGATCATTAAACTTATACGGCGATGAGAACAGCGGCGCAGATAGATTGTATCAAACAACGATTCAGCGATCCTTATGTTGTCGAACACTTTGTTTCGCAAGAAGATATCGCAGAACTGATCAATATCTACGAGCAAGGTAATAAAACTTTTAAGAACACAGGACCAGTTACATTAGATATCAAAGACTATGTCAATGAACCTGTGGTGCAAAGACTGCTCGCAGGTATACAAACAGAGATAGGACCCTTTGAAGTTACTGCGGGATTGTTTTTTAAAACAGACTTTCCGCACATTATACACAACGACGATACATTTGAACTTCCCGAAGGGGTCTACAAAGGTGTTACTATTCCTTTGTACGCAGACGGCCAAGGTATTCCTAAACTATGTTTCTTTGATCAGTGTTACTTTCACGGTCCTGCCAAATTCTTTAACGGCAGTATGAATGTTCCAACATACTATAACACTCAGCTATACGATTATTCTACAGTAGATGGTGTAGTCAGTGAACCGTTTGTTGATCACAATCGTTATTTCACACACCTAAATCCTAAATGGCTGCAAGGGCTTAGTCTACATTCTGCACTAGACTGGATACCTACACAGGCAATTATCTTTGACAGCGTTAGATTACATTGTGCCAGTGACTTTAGACAGCTAGGTATCAAAAGTAAACTAGGGTTGAGTATCTTTACAAAGGTAATATAATGTTTGTTTGGCAATATGTTGATTTAGATCCTGTAGAAGTTAACAGAATTAAGGAAGACTATTTAACGCATCTTCCCGATAATTCTCATTTCTTTCAAAAAGTCAATATAGAAACTGATAAATTTATGGGGATGGAAATACTAAGACCTATTCTAATACAAGTAGAGCCTAATGCCGTAGGAAGGATACACACAGATTTTAGACCGGATAAAAACTTCGGAGATCAACTAGCTATACAAATTCCGTTGGAAAATTGTGAGCATAGTCTAACAGAATTATGGTCCAGCGACTACGAGCCTCCTGTGCAATATACCAGCAACGGACAACCTTACAATTATTTTGATAGGTCTAGGTGTATTAAAATTTCTGAATTTGTTCTTACTAGCCCTGTGGTATGGAGAACTGATGTTCCACATAGTGTAAGCAATTTCAGCGATAAACCTAGACTTGCAATAAGTTTAAGATTTAAAAAAGACCCCTGGAATTTAGTTAATGAGTATGCTGTAGGTTAGCAACAACCTTGCTGACATTTTCTGAATTGAAAGGAACATTCAGTATTAGATGTATGCTGTCATTGACCCAACTGACGGTTCTATGGGTTAGTCTTGTGTTCACATAATAAACACGACCCAACTCAATCTGCATTTTACGATCATCCATTAACCAATCGTAGTCTAACGGCGCACAATTATTTAAGAACACAATCAATCGAAACACATCCCTAGGCATACTGGGGTGATCTCTATGAGGCACAAAGTATCCGCCTATATTGCTCTTAACTAGAAATGTTCTACCCAAAGGCATCCATTCGTTTAAAAAAGGCTTTAGGCTGTTGCAGGATTGAAAAACATCTGTAGGCGAATTAAACTCAAGCTCACTTAATCTACGGCCAGCAGCGTAACTGGCCTGTGCTAGACTGGGATTATCAGTATGTGACTTGCCAGGCAAGTTTGTTACTGTTAGACTTTTACGATTGTTAGGACGATCTGTTCGTGGAAGGTAATCGACCCAGTCGTCTTTAAACTGGTCAATCTCTTGCATAAATTGACCGCAGTCAATTTTCCATTTCAAAGGAACTACACTACCTAAGTTTGCCAACACTAGTTCGTTGGACAGGGTTTCTAAAGAAACTCTAGAAGAATCATACTGGGCGGCTTGTCCACTGATACCTTGGGGTACTCTTGTGTTCATATTATTCTCTCACACACATAACAAGGTGTATTCTGCTTTCTGTTCCACCATTTAGAAAGGTATGGTTCTTAGTTGTGTCAGTCCAATAGGCAAATCCTTCCGACAACCTATGACACCCAGATTCAAACGGCCAAACCATCCAGGCCTGCGAGCTTGTAACTATAGGAATATGAATTCTAGGTGTCAAATCTCTATGAATAGAATAACAGTGTCTAGCAGGCATAATCATTATTCTTGTTCTAAAGCTGTTGTGGGATTGTATCAACTGTTCTAACTGTGTTCCTTTTAAGCTAGGTTGAATGTACTTATATAATGTTTCATCCTGCGTATCTAGTTGATCAATTTTTCCTATGCCTGTTTTCCAATCTTCGCAATCTTCAACAAGAGTTTGACAGATGATTTGACCTTGATCAACACCTACACGTTCAATAATTGACTGTATTTCTAGACAGAGATTTTCAAAATTTTCTATACGATTTAGAAGTTTACACAACATAATAGTAATTATAGAATCCCGTTATCTTCTTGACCCAGTTTTGAAAAACTCCAATGGCGTTCAGTACACTGCCAACAACGATTGCAGCGACCAACAGGCTGTTCTGTGCAAGAATGAGTTATGTAAATTAAATCTTCTTGGTTGTACTTAAACATCATTTCTATTATGTCTGTTTTATATAAGTCAACAAAAGGAAATATGATTCGAGAATCTTTAGATTTTTTATCTCGCTGAGGTGCTCCGGGCAGATGCTCTAATTCCGGAGGGTTTTGATTAATCCCTATAAACAAATAATCCACAGGGTAATTATTAAAAATATCAATTACTGCTGTGGTACTCTGTGCTCTATGGTAAACTGTAGGGTCGCCTACATATATAGTTTTTGGAATAGACAGTTTGAATTTTTTATTAAAGTGATCAATTATTGGATCGGCATAACGAGCAGCACCATCCGTTTTGTCTATCGTAAAGGGTTGTAGTCTGATATTTGGTTCTTGCTGTATAAGTAGATATAAGAGAACAGCACTATCTAATCCTCCGGACAGCATAATGCCATATTTTTTATCAGTGTTAATTGGCGGAATCATTGCTGATATTTATAAAACGGTGTTGACTGCTAGAATAAAGAGTATATAATAGTATTGTGGTCGTGAGTGGAATTGGCAGACCTGCCGCTTTTTCCTAGGAAGAGCTGGTGATGGGGCAACGTCCTAGACAA
>JACCDW011021731.1_pt1 | contig 12588 bp, 8 predicted proteins | sample 7449781 | NCBI WGS metagenome assembly JACCDW01 (sample SAMN15323449, study PRJNA562643) | freshwater metagenome | isolation source: river surface water | place: USA:Blue River Watershed | collected 2017-08-18
CATATTTATGCTATTAAAAATATTCTATCTCTAGTAATCTCACTATATAAAGCAACAAAACAAAAAACACAATCATCTAATCAAACCGCAAAACAAGAAACATTCAATAAAAAATATATAAAGATCTCCTATAAATATAGAGATAAACCCTATTTTTATCTTCTTAAAGTTCCACGAGGTGTCACTCCACTTAAATCAATTACTGATGAAAATAATAACGATATACAAGATATAATCAATCCGTATCTTGGTCCAAATCTAGACTGTCATGGTTCAGATTTATATCCAAAAGATTTTGGTTATTCTCAGATAAAAATCACCACAGTATTTGATAAACTAGTCATCTTTGATGAAAATCAAAAAATAGATCTTACTGACTAGATCCTATAGTTGGAGGCAAAGGATTAGATGATGAAGTTGACAATATCAACTTTTCTAACTTTAGTACTCTAGACTCTAATAATTTTATTCTGTTATCTACTTCTGCACTTAACTCTCCTGCTGGACCAGTTGGACCAGGTGGACCAGCAGGGCCTGGATCTCCTCTATAACCCTGTGATCCTCCTGGACCTCTAATTCCTTGTGGACCGACTGGACCCTGTGGACCAGTTGGGCCTTCTGGGCCAGTAGCTCCAGGTGCACCAGGCAATGGATTGACTAAACCATACTTTCTTATCATCTTTTATTTAATTATTATTTTCTTTTAAAAAATAATAATTTTTCTATTTACTTTAATTATACACTTTTTTATATTCTCTCTCTAACTCACTCAAATCGCCCAACCACATATCTGAAGGAGTTGTCTTAACTAGAATATTTAATTCCTTATCCAATTTATTAATATCATTCTGTAAAGTCTCCAACTTTTGCTTTGTAAAACTTCTAATATTCATATTCAATAAATAACGATAATCTCCATAATTATCTTCTTTATCATTCTTATCATTCTTATCATTCTTATCATCTTTTGATTTATAATATCCTCTCTTATTCATTTCTTTAACCAGGACATCCTCATCAACATCCTTAATTTTTAATGACTCATCCATTACTTCTCTCAAAAATCTCATCTTATTTTTCACAATTTCTAGCTGATGTGTCAAATCCTTAATAATATATTCCTTTCTCTTCACATAAAAATCATAACGAACATTACAAAATTCATCAATAATATCACTAACGCTATCATACTTCTTAATATCTCCATCTTTGCTAAATAATACCATATTATTTGTACTTAATGATCCAACTAGACCAAGACTTTCAAGATTGCACTCAAATTCCGTATCCTTAATCTCATCAATCTCAAAATTAATAATAACATCGCTGCTATTATTCTTATATCCCTTAATCTTTTTAGCTTCAATCAAATCTTCAACAGAATCTTTAAATTTATCAATCCACATATTAATAGGCAACTCAGTAACAATCATTTTCTGAGTATTTCGTACCATCTTTTTCTCAATAATTCCCTTTGTGGAATACTTATTTTTAGACACCTTCTCAATAACTCCATTAAATCCTCTGTACCAAGGCATAATATCATCTTCTTCTTCATTCTCTTTTCTATCTTGATCCTTATTCTCAATCCATTCCTTCACAGAATTAATAATATCAGATGGATTATAACAAGGAATCTGACTACTCCATCCAGTTCCAATTCCAGCTGAACATCCATTAACCAAAATTGTTGGAATAATAGGAACAAAATAAACAGGCTCTACATCATCCCCATCATCGCATAAATAAGTTAATAGTGCATCATCTTCTTGTCTAAACATATAACGAGTAAGTACATCCATTTTTGTAAAGATATAACGCCCGCTTGCTGCATCCTTTCCTCCTGCAATACGACTTCCATACTGTCCATCGCGGTATAATAGAGGAATATTATTACTTCCAACAAAATCCTGTGCCATTCCTGTAATTGTTGCCAATAAACACTGTTCACCGTGATGATAATTTGTTTTTTCAGCAACAAAGCCAGCAAGTTGTGCAACCTTCATTGTCTTTCCAGAATACTTTAGATTTTTTAGAAATGTTGCGTATAAAATCTTTCTCTGACTTTCCTTTAAACCATCCATTATAGAAGGGATGCTTCTCTTACAATCATCAATAGAAAACTTAATCATCTCTTTATCTAAGAAATCTGAAATTCCCAACAATTGAATAGGATTCTTGCTAACTAGTTCTACTTCTTTTGATGGATTATACTCTTTCAACCAAGTCTTTCTTTGATCACTAAACTTTGAATGAAATACCTTATCCATTGTTTCATCAGTTTTATCATCCTTAATAAACTCAATCATCTTCTTTCCGAAAGAAGTCTTAATCTCTTCATTATTATTTGTTCCAAGTCCCTTGAAATATTTAATATCTCCTTTCTTATTTGGATTCTGTTGTTGATATTTTCGGAAATCCTCTAGAGTATAAAATGATAGATCAGTCTTTCCATAATAAATTCTAACAATTGGAGTTCTCATACAGGTAATAAATGAAGGGCTTCGTTCAATCAGCGTAGGAAATAACTTATGAAAAAAGTTTAGCAATAAACCACAAATATGATATCCATCAACATCTGAATCAGTCAAAATAATAACCCTTCCATAAGATAGACTATCATAGTTGTCATCAATATTATAATCTGTTCCATATTTTAAATTTAAAGCCTTAATAATATCTCCAATCTCTTTGTTCTTTGTAATAGAAGCAACATTTGAATTACGAACATTTAGAACTTTTCCACGCAATGGATAAACTCCAAAATAATCTCGGCCTTTTCGTCCACCTACTCCTGTCTGAATTCCCTTTACTGCAAAAGTCTTAGCTGAATCTCCTTCACACAATATTAAAGAACATTGATGAGAACTTTTTGTTCCTGCTAAGTTTGCTTGATCTAGACCTTCAATCTTTACAAAACCTTTCTTCTTCTCAATCTTCTTAAGAGCATTTAGTTCACGTCCTTTTACTAAATTCTTAATATTCTCAATTACAGACCACTTTAAGATAGAATTTAAATGCTTGTTCTCAATAAACTCCACTGGATTTGAAACATTAGGAGAAGTAAGATATGATTTTTCCTGGCTAGAAAAAGAAGGATTAGGCAACTCACACTTTATAAAAATACGAAAATAAGGCTTTACATCTCGCAATGTAAGAACAGATCCACCTTTCTTAATAGAAGAATTTATCTTTGCTAAAATTGGTTGTAAAATAGAATTTGTCCACATATCAACGTGAACACCTCCCTGAAATGTTTCAATTCCATTCACAAACGATGTCTGTGAAAAACCATCTCCTTTAAGATTAGGAGCAACAACAACTTTAGAGTCGGAAGATTCAATATATACCATACTTACTTCTTCTCTTTCTAACTGATTATAATAAAATAATGAATAGTCCTTAAGAGTTTTTACAGGAAGTTTATTTCCATTATAATATACAGGAAGTCCTGTAATCATAGCTGTATCTACTACATTTCTAAACATTAAACTTCTCATATCCTTAGATAGTTCTTTTACCCCAAAACGTTCATAGTCAGGCAAAAAAGAAATTTGAGTATATCCTGTTTTTTGTTTTGGAGAAGTAATCTTTGGCTTATCTTTCTCAGACATATTATTCTTCCAATTCTGTACATACTGATGTCCTGTATGAGTATCAAATAGCTTTACAGAAAACTCTTTTGAAAAAACATTACTCGCTTTCGAACCCAGACCGTTACGACCTGAAGTCATTCTCTCTTCTTTATCATCATAATTGCTTGATGTCAACAACTTTCCAAAAATCATTTCTGGATTATATAAACCTGTTTCAGGATTGATCTCTACAGGAATAGAGAGACCATCATTCCATACAGTAATCATACCAACTTCATTTATATCTACTTTAATCTTAGTGCACTTTGTATCTGTCTGACTGCTACGCCATACATTATCAATAGCATTAGATAATACTTCAATAAAAATACGATGAAGACCTGGATTAATTTCTCCATGTTTTTTAGAAATATAAATTTCTTTTTCAGAATTATCCTCTATATCATCATCTGATACCTTTTTCTTTTTCTTGTCTTTCTTATCTTTCTTTTTTACGATAACTTCTTCTTCTTCTTCATTATCTTCCTTATCTTCCTTATCATCTACTTTATCATCCTCTTTAATTTCTTCAAAACTTACATAATCGGCTCCATAAAAATCAGTCTCTACATTTTTAATTCCTCCAATATACATATCAGGACGATGAAGAACGTGAGTCCTCTGATCTAGAGAAACATATGATGGCTTTGAGATAGATGAGATATTTGAACGATTTGATTCAATTGACATAGTGTTATTAACACTTTTTAATTAAGTTTTTTTTGATTAAATTAACTTTTTTTTAAAAATCATTTTTATTTATTAAATAAATGCTTGAAAACGAGACTATATTAAATATTTCCCTTGTAGTTTTATTACTATTAAATCTTGGATTATCTATATATACATTAACTCAACAAAATCAACAATCCAAACAATCTCAACAGCCTGACCGAATAACAACAAAAGAAAAATGGAGTAATGGCTTTGGATGGAATAGTAATTCTAAAGTAATTGCAAATCCTTCAGCTAGATATCTTAAACCAACTGCCGAATTAGGTGATGATGTAGGACAATACACATATGCTGGATGTAACTGTTCAAGAGAAGGTATAAAAACAAACCTAAATGCACCATTTAATGACGATTCTTTCTTATATAAAGACAGTATTTATCAACACTATTAAAACATATATAATTTTATAATTTAAATACTATAAATATATACAAATGACAGAATTTGAATATATATCAAATATAAACACTAAAGACTGCTATGATTTTAAATCTATATGCATAAAAAATCATATAGAATACTATTGTCAACAATTTAAAATAGATAATAGATATGGTTTAATGCTATCAAATAATAAATATAAATATAATTATATATTCAATGGGTTTGAATTAGATGCAAAAGAACCACGTTTATTTCTCTTTAACGATGATATTTATATCATATTCAATGTTAAGTATGAAAAACAAAGAAGAATGTGTATTTCTAAATATAATATTTTTGATCCATATATATTATATGTTGATGATATAGATAATATAGATAATACAGATAATACAAATTGGTCTCCATTAGTTAAAGATAATGATCTATATTTTATATATTCATATCATCCACTTGTAATATTTAAATATCAAGAGTATGGGAAATGTACTATTTTTTATAAAGAACAAAAGGATAAAAAGGATGAAAAGGATGAAAAGGATGTTAAAGAAAAAAGAATAATAGGAACTACAAATATGCTAAAATTTAATGATTTTAATGATTTATATCTAGGCTTATGTCAAAGACAAAAAAATGATCTAAATATATCATATGTTATTATTGTAGATACATCTTCTAATATATGGACCATAAAATATATATCAGATTATATATTTATTGGAGATAATTTATTAAATGTTAAGTATACTCCAACATCTCTAAATAAACTAAATAGTTACTATATAGTAACTTTCCATACAAACAATAAAAAACAACTAAAATATTCTTTAACTTTTAATATAGATGGAAACATAAAAAACATAATAAATAATAACATAAATATTGAAGAATGTATCCTCAAAAATGAATCAGTATTTGTTGAAAAATATATAAAGCACTCTAACCACACATTTGTAACAAGTTTTATTGATCTAAATGATTACGAAAATAGAATGCCAGGAAAACAAACAGACAAGTATCTCAAATTAGGTCTAAAACTTATTGAATTATGCAAAGATTATTTCTTTATTATATTCACAAATAAGAAAACTTATGAAAAGCTTTCTAAAGCAATATCTCCATCATCTTTAAATATAAAAATATATACTGTAGAAATGGAAGATCTTCCAATATCTAAAAAATTAGATACATTATATAATTCTAAAAAACTTAAACTTCCATCAGAAGCACGTAGCGATAAAGATACTTATAATTATCTCAAAATAATGAACAGTAAATCATACTTTATTGAAAAAGCTATGGAATATAATAATTTTAATAGTAATTTCTTTTCTTGGATTGATTTTGGTATACTTCATATTATAAAAGATAATGAATTAGATCTATTTTTATCTTACATAAATAATATAAATAATTATAATAATAACTTTATAACTCTTCCAGGAGGTTCAACATATCTTCAGAAAAATGATAATAATGTCATACACAATATATCAAACATAAATAAACCTGATAATACTTTTAAAGATTCTTGTGACTGGACATTTTTTGGAGGTTTCTTTGTTGGACATAAAGACTCCCTAAAAGAATTCTGTAGAGAAAATAATAACTTTATAGATAACTTTATAGCATTCAAATATATTACTTGGGAAGTAAATGTATGGACTTATATATACTATACTATTCTTAAAAATATTATAAAACCATTTTCTGTCTATACACACAATATAGAAATGCTAAAAATTCCAGTATAATTTTTTACTTAATAAAAAATTATAATATACAATACTTACTTAGATTTAAGATTCTTATCACGTTTCTCCTTCTTATTCTTCTTATCTTTCTTAGGAGGAGGAGGACTTGGAGAAGGAGAAGGTGTCCGAGAACCAACTGAAGAATGAGAAGACGAACGAGAAGATGTTGAATTATTATCATTATCATCCTTAAATTCCTCTTCACCATCAACATAATTATCAATATCTCCATATCCAATCTTTTCATTTATCTTTTCAATACGATCCTCATTATCATCACGGCGAGAAAATCCAAAATCAATCTTCTGTAGCTTTCCATCAAACTTACGATGAAACATAAATGCATTCAAATCTACCATACACATCTGTCGAGCAGTATCCTCACTAACCAAATGATCAAGATCCAAATCAAAAGTACTCATATCATCAATAATATGAAAGTCAACTTTCTCTAATTGTTTCTGCAAATAGTTCAAAGCTTCTTCATTTCCTTCATAACGAATAAAATTATACCAGGATTCATACTCCTCTCCATTAGTTTCCATCAAAATAGCATATCGGTATGATTCTTGAGAAGACATTCTAATTAACTTTTATATTAAATTCTTTCTTTTAAATTATTAATCTTCTTCTTCATTATCATTAAATCTTATATAATTTTCTGAATTTTCATCATTTATTCCATTCATATTACTCATACTAATTTCATTAAAAAATGAAGGATTTCGTCTCTCTAAAATTGATAAAGCCAACTCTATATCATTAGACGAAACTCTTGACTTTTTAGAATATAATGTAATATTATTAGAATACTGAAGTATTTCTACTATCCATTTTTCTATATAATTATGGAAATAATCAAAACAATCTTTCTGATATCTTACATCCGGATATACCAAATTTATATAATTCTTAAACTTATTATCTATAGAAGTCTTTGAAAAAATATACTCATTACTCTCCTGTATCTTTGATATAGATTTTAAAGATTTTATATCATTGCTTCCAACTTTACCTTTTAGAGATGGATGAATAAAAGAAACTACACCAGATCCATATAAATATAAATTATTAGACACAAAAAAATGTTTCAATTCATTATCTAATCTTATACCATTCTCAACATCATCTAGAGTTATTCTCACATTCTTATTTAAACTAACATTATTTGATAACTCTAATATCTGAGACACAAAATACTCTATTACTCCTGCTAAAAATATAGGAGAATTAGAAGATATATGCAAACCATCAGTCTTTAAAAACTTCTCTAATATACTTGGTGGAACTAATATATCCGCCTTTTCGTTTCTAGATTTTCCTTTATTACTTTTATCATTACAACAAGATAAATAGTTTTTTAAACATTTGTGACCCTCTTCTATTGATTTCTGACATAATTGGCCTATAAAAATTAATTTAATTGAAGATTCCAAATCATTCTCAGTAAGAGTCTTTCTATCACTTGATTTTGTTATAAAGACAGCCTTATCTAATATTATTTTACATGTAACTATTGTCATTTCATTTACTTGAGACTTTGCCTCCTGTGTTATATCTCTCAAAGGACATATCTCCTTTAATATTTTCCTTATATGATGCTCAAAATAATGTCTCTTTTTCTTCTTCTTTTTTAAATTATTTTGTTCTTTCATATCATCTTTTATCTCATTTTTCTCTTCTTTTATATCTTCATCCTTCTCGTTTGTATCCTCCTTCCTCTCTTCCTCATCATTTGTATCCTCATTTGTATCATCATTTGTATCATCATTTGTATCATCATTTGTATCATCATTTGTATCATCATTTGTATCCTCATTTGTATCCTCGTTTGTATCCTCATTTATATCCCTATTTGTATCATCATCCTCATTTATATCCCTATTTGTATCATCTTTATTTTTATCATTTACATCCAAAAATGAATCACTCATATTTGTTTTTTAAATTAAAACAATATTCTTTTAAATATTACATAATTCTTAAAACTTTTTTAAAGATTTAATAAAATAAAAATAAATGAATAAAGAAATCTTAGATCAAAAAGAAGAAAAAACATTCAGCAAAAATTCCCTTCTAACTATATCTAAAAAAGCAGGAATAAAATGCATCTCTCAATGTGGAATAGAAAAACTTAGAGAACTTCTTACTCAAAAAATAAAAACTCTATCTGAAAGACTATGTAATTTCTATTCTGTAAAAAATGGAAGAACAATAAACAAAAAAATTATATTAGATTTTCTTGAATCAGAAGGAATTAATATGATATGCACAAGAGAATAATTATTTATTTTATTATTTAATAATAAAATAATGAATTATATTGTTATTATAGTTTTATCTATTGTATTAATAGTATCTGGTTACTATATATTTAATATAAAAAATTCATCTGATACTGGACAATCCGGATCACCGGACAATAAATGTCAATACGGAACAGATGAAAAAGGAAACTGTATTGTTCCTGAACAATGTGGAGGAATAGATAAACCTCTTACAACTTGTGAAGATAATCAAGAACTTGTATGCGATAAAAACTTCTCAACTCCTCTATGGAGATGTAAGCTTAATTGCGAGTCAGATACTAATCCATTCCCATATGGATTTGCAAACTGTCAACCAGACCAAATAAAATGTGACAGTAATGGTAAGTACTATTGTGATAGCGATTACTGTAAAAATGGAGGAATTCTATATAGTGGCAATACTAAATGTAGCTGTGATCCAACTAAATTTATAGGAGATAAATGTGAGTGTGATATATCAAAATGTAAAGGAGGAATAGCTGATCCATTAACTTGTAATTGTATCTCTTGTTGTAACTCTGACACTATAGCTACTTTAGGAAATAAAAAAGTGTGTAAATACTATGGAGATAACTGTGAAAATAATTGTGAACTAGATAATTATGTTTTTGATGAATCTCAAAACATATGTGTATGTCCAGATGGATATGAACTAGAAGGAAAAAACTGTAAACCCATTGATTGTGGACCAAATGGAACTCTCTCTAATAATAAATGTATCTGTACACCTAATTCTGGCTTTACCGGAGATAGATGTAATATACCTTTATGTGGAAATAATGGAAGGTGGAATCCATCAACACAAATGTGTGACTGTGATAAGGATCAAAATGGAAAACCTTTGGCAGCAGGTGATAGATGTCAGTATTCAAGAAAAGGTTTATGCAATGGGAATGGATATCCCGTAGTAGAAAATGGAAAACCTTCATGTAATTGTGATCCAATTTATTCAGGTGACCATTGTACTTGTATAACATCCAAAAAACCAGATAGTGATGACTGTAAAGGAAAATTTGCAGAATGCAAGGAAACAAATGCAACAAATGATGATAATAGAACTGGAAATTGGATAGCTTCATATCTATCATGTGGTAAGATAAACGATTATTATCAAGGTAATGATAAATGGATTGAACAATGCACTTCATACATAGCAGGTGATGCTAACATAAAACCTCCAGCTTATTCAGCTGTTTGTAAACCCAAATTACCTCAACCGGAATCTGGAGAAATTAATGATTTTTACTATGGAAAAACTTGTAACGCTACGCCAACTGAAGCAGATCTATCTAAATGTAGACAAGGATTAAATAAATATGGACAACCTCTTAATCCACCTGCTCCTCAAGGAGGTTGTTATATAGCAACAGATCATACAGATAGTAGTACTATAACAGGAAATAACTCATATTGTGGATGTGAATATGATTCAAATAATCTAAAAACTGATTATTATTGTAAACCTATTACTAGTGTAAATGATTGTGGTCCTATGCCACCAAGCGGATACTGTTATAGTGGAGGAAAAGTGAAAGATCCTATATGTTTTAATTATGAAGACGGGAGATATGCATATGTATGTCAATCTTCTAATCTACCACAAGATTATATTCAAAGCCATTTCAAATTAAATAAAAATAATTTAAATGATGGTAATAGCTGGTGGTATTCAACAACAGATAATAATAGTGTATTCCCAAGTATTAATATGGATCAATGTATTTCTTATAATGAAAAAGGAATTAAAAATGGAATATCTCTTTATACAACTTTAGATACCCCTGAATATCAACAGGGATGGAAAAATTTAAATCCACAATCTGCATATGGATATGTATATGGCTTTGATAAACCTCAACAAACCTTCTATTATCCAAATGATCCTAATATCATAGTATATAATCATTATAATCCTAAAATAAGTATCGATGGTACAAAAATAAGCGATGGCTCTAGCGCTTATCCTTCTTTATATGATACATTGAATAACGGATGTGCAAGTTTTAGAACTCCCTATGATCAATCTAAAGGAGATATACAATCTTCTTGTGCTGTAAACCCAGATGGATCATCTAGAGGATATTTTCAACAGCTATGTGCCGACACAAATAGAAATATACTAAAAGATAAAGATGGAAACTATATTTGCAATGATATTTGCACTATTAATAATAACGGAGAAAAGATCTGCAATAAGCCAACTTATGTAACAAATACAGGAAGATGTTCATGCAACACATATCATTCGATTCCTCAAAATAACGATTATGCTCATTATAAAGGTAAATTCTGTCAATATGATGATACTATGTGTAATAATAAAGGATTAATTGATGATAATGGAAAATGCGAGTGTCTTACTTATTATTCAAATAGTCAAAAGAAAAATGTTACTTATATTGGATATAACGATAAAGTATGTTTGTATGGAGATAATGATAATTGTAATGGATTAGGAATAGCAAAACTAGCGCCAGATGGATATCAATTCTGTGATTATTCAGTACTTAAAGATCTAACTAAATATTCATTATTATCTGACATAAAGACTTTAAAAAATGGAGATGTTATAATTATTGAAAAAGTAGATATCAATCAATCAATAGTAGATAATAAACTAGTTTATAATATCATTCCAACTAATCTATTTATAGGAATAAAAGAAAATATGGAAGCACCTACAACAGTGCAATCAGATCCAACAGTTTTTAAACTAGAACAAGACTCTGATATTCCTTCATTTAAATTTAAAACATTAAATACACGTAATACATCAACAAATATAAATGATTTATTAGATGGAATGCCATACTTTTATACTGATATTAATGACAGTACATACTATTCTCAATTTGATAATAATAAGCCATCATATTTCTCATATCAAATAACCCCAACTCCTACAGACTCTATTAATATTACACTTGATTATCAACTATATCAGATTAGTAGTGGAGCAGGAGGTCATTTAATATGTAATTCAAATAATGAATTAAAACCTCCTATGACACTAAGTTATTGGAGAATTTATAAATTTTAAATTTACTTAATTAAATACTTTAAAATAATTAATATAAATAAAATGTCTTCTTTATTTATATTTCATAGAGATCTTCGAATTAATGATAATCTCGCCCTAAATAATCTATCTCAACTCTCTAAAGATATCATCCCTATATTTATCTTTAATCCTAAACAAATCTCTCCTAAACTTAATAAATACTTCTCTAACAACTCTGTCCAATTTATGATTCAAGCACTAGAAAATCTTAAAAAACAAACTAAACGTAAACTCCAATTCTTCTATGGTGACCCTAAAAAGATTCTCAACTCTATCCTCAAAAATAACAATATATCCACTATTGCTTTCAACTCAGACTACACTCCCTTTTCCAAAAAAAGAGACAAAGCTTACCATAGCATTGCTAAAAAATATGGTGTAGAAATCATAACAGCTCAAGACTATACTCTTGTAGATATGGAAACGATAAGAGATAAAGCATACTCTGTATTTAATCCGTACTATCAGAAAGTTCTAAAATCAGATATTCCAAATCCAACAAAAAAATCTATATCATTCTCCAACAAAAAGCTTAAAGGTGTTTCTTCTTTTAATAAACTAAATTCTCTATTTAAAGAAAATGATAATGTTATGGTTAAAGGAAACCGTTCTGATGCTCTCAAAATTCTTAAAAATATAAGACGATTCAAAAATTACCCAAAAACAAGAAATAATCCATCCATAAATACAACTCTTCTATCTGCTCATA
>JACCDW010936952.1_pt1 | contig 12585 bp, 14 predicted proteins | sample 7449781 | NCBI WGS metagenome assembly JACCDW01 (sample SAMN15323449, study PRJNA562643) | freshwater metagenome | isolation source: river surface water | place: USA:Blue River Watershed | collected 2017-08-18
CGTGCCCATCCTCATGCTCACAGCCCGTGGTGACGAGGCCGATCGCGTGGCCGGTCTGGACGCAGGTGCGGACGATTACATCGTCAAACCATTTTCGCCTCGCGAACTTTTGGCAAGAATTCGTGCCGTACTTCGCAGAAGGGTCCCGGAGTCGGCGGGCGGTGCCGTCAAATTGGGCGAACTGCAGCTGGATGCAGATACTTACCGTGTCAGTTGGCAAGATAAACCCATCAAAGTCGGCCCGACCGAGTTCAAGTTATTGCAATACCTGATGCGTCACCCAGAACGTGTACATACGCGTGGCATGCTGTTGGACAAAATTTGGGGCGATCACGTTTACATTGAAGAGCGCACAGTAGATGTGCATGTCAAGCGCTTGCGTGAGTCACTGGGTGATGCCGGCAGTATGATCGAAACGGTGCGGGGCGCAGGCTACCGCATGACCGGATCTCCCGCGATTTAACTGTGTGCGTTTGAATGCTAGTCCCATTAATTGAGCTTGTTTTTTCGGTATTGGTGGTGGCTTTGCCTGTGTGGTGGTGGACGGGCTTGACAGAAGCCACCTACGCAGCGCTGTTGACCGTTGTGATTTATGCGCTTTTATTGATCTGGAAAACTTACCGCATTGAGAGATGGCTGTCTGGATCTGATTTGTACACACCACTGCCCTGGAAAGGGGTCTGGTCAGAGATTGCGCATCGTATTCAGCGTTTGCTGCGTCAACGAGAAAATCAGGCGCTAGTGGCAGAGCAGAGGTTGCAGTTTTTCTTGCAGGCTATTCAGGCTTCACCCAATGGGGTGACTTTGCTGGATGCGCAAGGCCGAATCGAGTGGTGCAACGCCACAGCTTCAAGCCATTTGGGCTTGGATGCTACTCGGGATTTAAAGCAACACATTGTCCATTTGGTTCGCGATCCTGTTTTTTCAAAATATTTCGCTATGGACCAACATGACGCAGAAGCCGTCATCGATGGTCATGCCAGCTCCTTGGCGAAAACGCCCAAGTTATCCGTTCAGTTTCACGCTTACGGCGAAGGGCAAAAATTACTACTGACACGCGATATCACATCGATCACTTTGGCAGATGCGATGCGTCGCGATTTTGTTGCCAACGTGTCGCACGAGATACGCACCCCGCTCACTGTGCTCAGTGGCTTTGTTGAAACCCTGCAGTCCATCCCTTTGGCGGCCGATGAGCAACAACGGTACTTGCATTTGATGGCGGTTCAGGCCGAACGCATGCAAAGCCTGGTCGCTGACTTGTTGACCTTGTCGCAGCTCGAAGGCAGCTTGCCACCTGGCTTGTATGAAAAAGTGGATTTACCTGACTTGATGAGTCGTGTGGCCATCGATGCAGCGGCATTGTCATCGGTGTTGTCCGCTCAAGATGGAGACGAGCGAGGACCCGTGCATGAGTTGATTTTTGAGCCCGTACCGAATTTTTCTCTGCTCGGTGTTCGCTCAGAACTCCTCAGCGCCATTTCCAATTTGGTGAGCAACGCCGTGCGCTACACCCCTGCAGGAGGACAGATCCGAGTTGCCTGGTCTCGCACGCCGGATGGCGCTGTTTTTTCAGTCAGCGATACAGGGCCCGGTATTGCACCTGAACATTTACCGCGCTTATCAGAGCGGTTTTACCGTGTGGACCGCAGCCGCTCTCGTGAAACAGGTGGCACAGGCTTGGGCTTGGCCATCGCCAAACATGTGGTGCAGCGTCATGGCGGTGAGCTGCGAATCCAGAGCCAAGTTGGCAGGGGCTCTACCTTCATGTTGGTTTTGCCAGCGGGTCGAATCGAAGCCTTGTCCAACTGATTCTGTCGGCGTGTTTAGGTTTGATCTAAGATCCATTGAATCTCGCTGAACCTTTTGTGTGTGGTTGATGACGGCATTGGAAGTCCTGAGTTTTGTGACTGCAACCATGATCATTGCGGGATTGAAAATCATGAAATTCACAGAATCCTTTTGAATCATGAGTGGTCGCTAAGGGGAATACCCGGATGTTCGATGTTTGAATGATTTGTTACCTTAAATGTTGTGTGGTTCTCTAACGTCTGGAGCGCTGCAACACAATAAGAGGAGACAAATTCATGACCCCGGCGCAAATACAAAACGCTTTGGTGCTTTGCATCATCTTGGGTTTTGCAACCATGGAGTACGTCAGTCGACGCTACAAGCAAACGGTTCATGCCACAGGCAATGACACCAAACTCGAACTGTTGATGTTTCTGAGTGTGCTGGCTGTCACGCAACCTTTGGCCATTTTTGTCACGGCCAAATTGGGGGCGCTTTGGGTTCCGCAATACAAAGGCGTGTTGGCTGACATGCCTTGGTGGGGAATGGTGGGGGTTTTGTTGGTGTTGGATGACATGACCCAGTATTGGTGGCATCGGTTGTCTCACACCTCATTCTTGTGGCCTTTGCATCGCGCGCATCACTCGGCTGAATACATGAGCATTCGGGTGACGTTCCGCAACAATTTCTTTTACTACCTGATGATGCCCGGTCTATGGTTTGCGGGTGTTTTGCTTTATCTGGGTTTTGGCGGCATGGTTTATGCAGGCTACATAGTGGTCAAACTGTTTGTCATTTTGGGCGCGCACAGCGCTTGGCGCTGGGATGAGCCGCTGTACCGCATTCGCGCTTTACACCCTTTGATGTGGGTTTTGGAGCGGACCATCTCTACACCAGCAACTCATTGGGCGCACCATGCGATCTCGAACGCCGATGGTGTGGGGCATTACAAAGGCAATTTTGGCAACCTGCTGTTTTTGTGGGACATCATTTTTGGTAGCGCGCACATCACACGCCGTTACCCTGCGCAAGTGGGCCTGATCGATGACAAATTGTTTGGCCAAGAGCGTTGGTATCACCAAATGTTATACCCCTTGCTGCAGTCCAAGCGGGAACATACGGCCTTGAAGTTTGGCGGCAGTGTGTACGAAGGGCCAGAAGGCCAGTCACCACAAGCCTGAGTGAATTTTGGGTGAGCCCACAGATGGGAGCGTCATGCCTCCTGTCTGTGGGCTTTTTCGTTTGAAGGCAGAGACATTCGTGCCAACGCGCATGGCGGTGTCTTGCTTCGTCATGCCAGGTTAAATTTGACCGCTATGTTTCCGCTGTGATCTTGTTCACACGCTGGCTTGCGCCAGTAGGGGGCTGTTTAAGCTGTGCTTCATCCCCGATCTTTAATCTCTGTCTTGAGATGCTAAGAAAGGTCGAATCGATGACGAACTTGAACATGATTTCCGTTGCCACCTTGGCCATCACTGCCTTGATCATTCAGACGACGGCGGGGGCCGCGACCCCGCAAAGTGAGCTGCAACGCTGGCAGCAGGCCGCTGGACAACTGGGTGACGCAGGCCGTGGGCAGATTTTCTTCGGACGGCGTCATGACGGTGAGTGGTCGTGTGCGTCATGCCATGGCCAGCCGCCCACACAAGACAGTAAACACGCCTCTACAGGCAAGAGAATCACCGCGTTGGCTCCCGCCTTCAATGCGGAGCGATTAACTGACAGCGCCAAGGTGGACAAATGGTTCAAGCGCAACTGCAAAGACGTGGTGTCACGCGAATGCACCGCTCTGGAAAAGGCCGATGTGATGGCTTATCTGTTGGGGTTGAAATGATGAAATCCATTGGCATCCAATCGGTGGTCTTTTGTTGTTGGGTTTGGGGTGGCTGTGCATCGGTTTGGGCCGATGGCCGGCTCATGCCGGAACAAGTCCCAGTGATTTACAAACAAGAATGCGCGGCCTGTCACATGGCCTATCCGCCGGGTCTCTTACCAGCGCCATCCTGGCGACGTATCGTGAATGGGTTGGATCAGCATTACGGCAGCGATGCCTCTCTGGAGTCGGTGCAGGTTCAACAAATTGGCACCTGGTTGCAAGCCAAGGCGGGCACTTACAAGCGCGTGCGTGAAGAGCCCTCCGAAGATCGGATCACCCGATCCGCCTGGTTTGTGCGCAAACACCGTGAGGTAGCGCCTTCCGTTTGGCGGCGAGCGAGTGTCAAGAGTGCCGCACAGTGCGCTGCCTGCCACATCCATGCCGATAGCGGCAACTTTGATGAGCATCAAGTGCGAATTCCGCGCTGAGCGACGCTGTTCCATCTCTGGCCATCAAGGCCTACAAAACATACCGTTCACAAGGAATCCTTCATGATGTCGAACATTTCTTCAGTTGTCGATGTGCGCCTTGGTCTGCGCACACCCACTCGCCGCACGGTGGATGCCTTCACCCGAACCTTGCATGCCTTGCTGGCGCTGTGTTTTGTGGGCGCTTATGTCACGGCAGAAAGCGAAATTTTTCGATGGGTGCATGTGAACTTGGGCTACACCTTGGGGGGCTTGCTGCTGGCTCGTGTAGCGTGGGGTGTCTTGGGGCCTCGTCATGCGCGCTTGTCAGCTCTGTGGGGTAAGTTGAGTGGCTTGGGCGTTTGGTTGAAAGGCTTGCGAGCGGGCCATGCATCTTCGAGCCAAGCTCAAAATTTGTACATGGCGGTGTCCGTGACGCTGCTCTTGGTGGCCATCGCGCCTGTGGTGCTATCAGGCTATGTGACTTATCAGGAATGGATGGGTGACTGGATGGAAGAAGTGCATGAGTTCTTTGGCAACTTCATGTTGATGGTTGTTTTGGCGCACATTGGCGGGGTGCTGGCACTCAGTTTCTTGCGCCGCCGCAATCTGGCCGCGCCCATGCTTACAGGTCGCGTTCCGGGTGTTGGGCCAGACCTCATCAAACGAAACCATAGGTTGCTGGCCTTGCTGCTGCTGACGACGGTGTTGTCATTTTGGGTCTGGCAATGGCCATCGGACACGCCGCAACAGATGTCTGGCCATGTGGACGCATCGCATTTGGCGCCTGGCAAGGCACAATCTGATGCAGACGATGATTGATTTTTATGAATGGAAAGTCAGGTACTGACCATGCGTGTTTTATTGGCGGAAGATGATCCATTGCTGGGGTCTGGCCTTAGGGCAGGTTTGCAGCAACAAGGTTTTCAAGTGGACTGGGTACAAGATGGCGTGGCCGCACAACGTGAATTGTTGACAGGTGTGTATCAGGCTTGCGTGCTCGATTTGGGCCTGCCCAGGCAAGACGGCATGCAGTGTCTGGCGGCTGTGCGACAGCACAAAATCACGACACCTGTATTGATCTTGACCGCTCGCGATGGGGTTCCCGATCGCATCGCCGGTTTGGATGCTGGAGCAGATGACTACCTCGTCAAGCCAGTTGATTTGATGGAATTGGCCGCGCGCTTGCGCGCTTTGGTGCGCAGGGCCCATGGTTTGGCGGAACCTCGACTGGAGGCAGGTGCTTTGCGAATGGATCCTGCATCGCGAGAAGTTCGTTTGGGGGATCGCTTGGTCGATTTGTCTTTGCGTGAATATGAGGTTTTGCAAATTTTTATGCTGCACGCTGGCCGGGTGTTGACCCGCACGCAGATTGAACAACAGCTTTACCAGTGGGGCACCGAGGTCAGCAGCAACACGGTCGAGGTGCACATTTACAACCTCCGTAAAAAGCTCCGTGCGGATGTGATCGAGACTTTGCGTGGTGTCGGCTACATGCTCCCGCAACAGGTCAAGCCTGACTCAATGAGTGTGCTCAAAGGCGCTGTATGAAAGCTTGGTCGAAAGCTTCACTGCAATGGCGCTTGACTTTCAGCATCATGCTGGCCACGGGCTTGGTCTGGTTGCTGGTGTTGGTGATGACGTGGTTCAAAACGGAGCATGAGCTCAGTGAGTTGTTGGATGCCCATTTGGCTCAGACAGCCGCTGTGCTGGCGGTTCAAACCGATGATGAACATGACGATGACTTCACGACTGCAGATGTATTGCACAAATACCAACCGCGGGTGGCTTTTCAAATTTGGCACGAAGATGTTTTGATGTCGCGCTCAGCTGGAGCACCAGAGGTGCCTTTTGCGCCATTGGGGGTACGTGGGCTATCAGATCAATGGCAGGGACAAAAACATTGGCGTGTTTTTGTTACACCCGCGCGTGAGGATGATGTTTGGGTGATGGTGGCTGAATTGCATTCGGCACGCAACGATGTTTTGAGGGCTGGATTGAAGTCCGCCATCGTTCCCATGATGTTGGCCTTGCCTGTCTTGGCGCTTTTCATTTGGGCCATGATCTTCAAATCGTTGGCACCTTTGCGTCAATTGAGTCAGTCAGTGTCTGAGCGTCATGCCGATGATCGACGGCCACTGGATGAACAAGTCTCGCAAGAGATATTGCCCTTGGTGCAGGCGCTGAATCATTTGTTTGAGAAGATGGCGCTGCAAATGGAGGGCGAGCGTCGTTTCACGGCCGATGCTGCCCATGAATTGCGAACCCCGATTGCTGCGATTCGGATGCAAGCGCAAGTGGCACTTGGTGCCCATGACCTGCATGACGAACACAGCGCCCTGGAGGCCGTCCTGCAGGGTTGTGATCGGGCCACGCGACTGGTGACACAGTTGCTCCAATTGGCCAGACTTGATGCGGATGACGTCGATGACGGCGCAGTACGCTGCGATGCCGTTGCGGAAACCCGCTTGACTTTGGCGGATTTGGGGCCGCAAGCATTGGCGCGAAATCAGCTTTTGAGCTTCTTTGCACCAGACCATTTGCGTTTGGCCATGCCGCAAGGCTTGGTGGGCGTGCTGGTCAGTAATTTGGTCGATAACGCGCAGCGTTACAGCCCGAAGGGAGCAAGCATTCATGTGCAATGGCATGCCACGCCAAAGCCACAGTTGGTGGTGCAGGACAGTGGGCCGGGACTCAGTGACAAGGATTTGGTGCGATTGGGCGATCGATTTTTCCGTGTGAACACGAGTGGTGCTGATGGCAGTGGCTTGGGGTGGTCCATCGTGCGTCGCTTGGCGCAGCGTTACCGTTTGCATGTCTTGGTTGAGCGCAGCGTCGAGCTGGGGGGCTTGCGTGTTGTGCTGACTTGGCCAGAGGTGTGCTAACTTGTCGGAGGGCAAGTCTTGGGAATCAGGTGTTCTTGAGCTGTGCTCGCTTTTGCTGAAAGTCGATCATGAACGCCAACATCCATGAATTTCTGGAGCGCATCCGTCAACTGGAAGCCGAAATTGAACAGGAAATTCAGCTGCGGCGTCAACAACTGCAAGCGGACTTTGATGAGCGGAAGGTCAATTTTGAAAAGGAAGTGCTGGCCCAGCAACGACGTTTCAAGGCAGGACTACTGCGTTACGTCTTGACAGCAGACTGGCGGCATGTGCTCACTGTGCCGTTCATCTACCCGGTCTTATTGCCCATGGTTTTATTGGACTGTTTTGTGACCCTGTACCAATGGGTTTGTTTTCCACTGTATCGGATCCCCCGCGTCAAGCGGTCCGATTATTTTGTGTATGACCGTACACATTTGGCGTATTTGAATGTGCTTGAAAAAATCAATTGTGCCTATTGCTCGTATGGCAATGGCTTGATGGCTTATTGCCGTGAAGTGGTGGGCTTGACCGAAAAATTCTGGTGCCCCATCAAACACGCCCGCCGGATCATGCATGCCCACCCGCACTACCATGGGTTTGCAGACTATGGCGATGCTGAAAATTACCAGGCTGAGCTGTTGCGCTTGCGTTCTGAATTGACTCAATTGCGTGCAGCCCATGCAGCGGCTCACACCTGACGGCCATGCGCTGTTTGGCCTCGTACGGCCGAAGGACCTGATCCATTTGGGCAGTTGGGTGTCACGCTATCGACACCCCGGATGACGGAAGCTGAATACAGTCAACTTCATGAAAAAATTTGAAACACTCGCCGATTTAGCCGCCTGCGTGGGCCAAGACGTGGCCATCACCGAATGGGTCGAGATCACCCAACAGCAAGTCAATCAGTTCGCTGAAGCGACCGGGGACCATCAATGGATCCATGTGGATGTGGAGCGGGCCAAGCAAGGGCCTTTTGGTGGGCCGATTGCGCATGGCTTTTTGACCCTGTCATTACTCCCCCAATTTTTTGATAAAACCATCGATGTGACGGAAGCACGCATGGGTGTCAATTACGGCCTGAACAAAGTGCGCTTCATGGCGCCCGTCTTGGTTGGAAGTCGTCTGCGCGCCCATTTGCATTTGCATTCCGCCACACCTATTGAAGGGGGTTTGCAGGTCCAGTGGAACGTGACGATTGAGCGCGAGGGCGCTGAAAAACCTGTTTGTGTGGCTGAGTCGCTGGCGCGTCTTTACGTTTGAGTGTTAGCAGCCCCGGCGCTCGCATTGCCAAAGCCGTTTTGCCGCCAGGCTTCGAACACGGTCACGGCCACGGCATTGGACAAATTCAGGCTGCGCTGACCTTCACGCATGGGCAGCTTGATCCGTTGTGCCAGCGGGAAAGTCTCGCGCAACTCGGGCGAAAGGCCTCTTGTCTCTGCACCAAAAACCAACCAGTCGCCCGGCTGAAACAGCACCGTGTGCGCCGCGGCACTGCCCTTGGTGGTCAGTGCAAACATCCGATCGTGCGCAGGGTTTTCAGATGCCAGAAAAGCGGACCAATTTTCGTGACGTCGTAAGGCGGCGTATTCGTGGTAATCCAGACCGGCACGGCGCATGTGTTTATCGTCCATGGAAAAGCCCAAGGGCTCTATCAAATGCAGTGTGCAGCCGGTGTTGGCGGCCAAGCGGATGACGTTGCCCGTGTTGGGGGGGATTTCAGGTTCGACCAAGACAATGTGAAACATGGTCGGTATTGTGCCTTGGCTGTGCTATCTATCTGAGTTGAGTGGCCTAGCCTTCCAGCTCAGACTCTGTGCGTGCCAACACCAGCGCGCCAATGTGCGCCGCCCCGGCTTGCCGCAACGCTTGAGCGGCGGTGTGCAACGAGGCCCCACTGGTCATCACATCGTCAACCAAGACGATTCGGCGTCCTTGAATCTGATGCACGCGTAAGGGGTCCACGGCAAATGCACCAGCTAAATTGGACAGTCGCTCAGCTCTGGGCAGCGTGCGTTGTGCCACAGTGTGACGTGTACGCAAGAGCAGTTTGGCTTCAGTTTTTTGGGGGCTCAGTTGTTGTGCCAGCAGCAAAGCTTGGTTGTAGCCTCTTTCGGAAAGTCGTTGCGCAGAAAGCGGGATAGGCATGACACAGTCTGCAGCGTCCAGTACATCTTCAGCACCTGTGGCGCTCACCATCAGCGTGGCCAGAGGTCCGGCCCAGCCCGCTTTTTGATGGAATTTGAAATCAACAATCAGTTGGTTCCACGGCCAAGCGTAGGTCGCCGCCGTCAGGCATTGGTCCAGCGGAGGGGGGCTGGTCAAGCATGCACCGCATTGTGGGACCGGGCTTTCCAAGGGCAGGGCGCATGTGCTGCAACGATGCCGTGGTGGGGCAAATCGGCTGATGCAGGTTTCACACAAGGGTGCTTGCGGCCAATGACGGCAAATGGCGCATCGGCTGGGCAGCCAGCTCCAAGCCCTGTCAGGGTGATGCATTGAGGGGGTTGAGCTAATCCCCCAGAACCATTTGGGCCACATGGAATCAATATACTGCCGCCATGGCTTGACCACAAGCGCGCAGCCTCTGACGTTTGTTGGGAAATGGCTTTACTCACATTTTTGTCTTTGACCATGTCTGCTCACGAACGTCCACCTTCGCTTGACCCTGTTGCAGCAATCCGCTGGGCTGCGCACTCCGGGGCGGAGGCCTCTGCGTGGCTTCATGAGGAAATTGCCTCTCGCATGCTGGACCGACTTGACTTCATCAAGCAGCGGCCTCGGCAATGGGTGCATTGGGAACCTTTACGAGGTGGTTTGGCAGCACATAAAGCATTGCAGCAGCGATATTCACAGTCCCAAGTTTGGATCACCAGCGAGCAGCCCCGTCAGGCTTTGCAGGTGAAATCCTTGGTGCAAGGTCGGTGGTGGCAGCCAGCGCGCTGGCTGGAGCCTCAGGTAAAGGTGGGATTGCCACCGGATGGGCAGGCTCAGATGGTGTGGGCCAATATGCTGCTTCACACGTCGCCACATCCTCAGGATTTGCTGAAAACCTGGCACCGAGCCTTGGCAGTCGATGGTTTTTTGATGTTTTCTTGTTTCGGGCCTGACACGCTTTTGGAGCTGCGCGCAGCCTATGCACAGAAGGGGTGGCCGCCGCCCGCACATGAATTTACCGACATGCATGACTGGGGTGACATGCTGGTGGAGGCCGGTTTTGCCGAGCCGGTCATGGACATGGAGCGCATCACGCTGACCTTTGAAACGCCCGAACGCATGTTGGCTGAATTGCGTGAATTGGGCCGGAATTTGAACGCCCAGAGATTTCCGGCTTGTCGCAGTCGCCGTTGGCGAGAAGAGTTGATCGAGCTTTTGAAAACGCTGGCACGCCCGGAGCAGGGTGGGCGACTCACGTTGAGCTTTGAAATCGTCTACGGCCATGCATTAAAACCACAGCCTCGGGTCAAGCTCAGTGATCGCACGGAAATCGACTTGGATCAAATGCGACAAATGCTTCGCACCCCCGCACGGATACCCGACAAAGTTTGAGTTAAATCAAAACCCCCTCGTAACTCGGGTAAAATCCGCCCGAATTTAGCCAGAATGCGCGCCTTAGGGCGTGTTAGGTTATTGAAAGTTGACGTGTGTCAAATCCTTCATATCAGTTCGCACAAGAGTCTGGAGCTGTCGTTCACTGGCAGCTCAGGCGCAATTGCTCGGTAACGCCGGCCCAATTGGGTTGGCTTTATGTTTCTTTGTGCGCACTGTCGTTGGGTATTGGCCTGTTCTTCTGGCTGCAGGGGGCCACTTTGGTGTTGGCCTTTGCAGGTTTGGAGATCACGCTTGTGGGCGTTGCCTTTTTGGCCTACGCCAGGCACGCAACGGATGGGGAATGGATTTCATTGCAGGGTGCAAGCCTTGTCGTGGAGCGAGAATCCGCCGGACGCCGGGAGCGAGCAGAGTTTGCACGTCAATGGGTAAGGGTTGAGCCAAAATCCGGCGACCACAGTTTGATCGAGTTGTCAGGCCAAGGTCGTTCGATAGAGGTGGGGCGCTTTGTGCGTCCTGAATTGCGTCAAGTGTTGGCGCGAGAAATCAGAAGAGCGTTGCGTACTGCGTGATGCTGGTTGGCGAGACGGGTGTTTGCCGGTCTTGTCCATGGTGTGAGTTCAACAGAGACTTGGAAGTTAGTGAGAACCATGAAGAATATTTCCAACCAATTGGCTTCGCTGCTGTCACGCGCGGGCATTTTTGTCGGTGCTTGGCTGGCGACTGCTGCCCACGCAGTCAAAGACCTGCCCGGTGGCCCTTCGGTCAACCAACTCAACTTTGCAGCTCCGGTGACCAAAATCGCTGAAGAGCAGCATTGGTTGCATTGGATGATGTTGATCATCTGCACGGTGGTTTTCATCGCTGTTTTTGCAGTGATGTTCTACTCCATCTGGAAGCATCGCAAATCAGTGGGTCACAAGCCTGCCACTTTCACCGAATCGGTGACGGTGGAGATTGTCTGGACTGCTGTGCCGTTTTTGATTGTGATCTTGATGGCTTTGCCTGCGACCAAAGTGCTGGTTGCCCAGAAAGACACCACCAACGCTGATTTGACTGTCAAAGTGACGGGCTATCAGTGGAAGTGGGGCTATGACTACATCAAAGGCGAAGGTGAAGGCCTGAGCTACATTTCAACGCTTGATTCTTCCCAGCGTGCCATGTCCGATGCGGGTAAGCCAGAAGGCGATAACTACCTGTTGAAGGTGGACAACCCCTTGGTGGTGCCAGTGGGTCAAAAAGTGCGTGTGATCACCACCGCCAATGACGTGATTCATGCTTTCATGGTGCCAGCTTTTGGTATCAAACAAGATGCCATTCCTGGTTTCGTTCGTGACACCTGGTTCCGTGCTGAAAAAACAGGCGATTTTTATGGTCAGTGTGCTGAGTTGTGCGGCAAAGAGCACGCCTATATGCCCATCCATGTGAAAGTCCTGTCAGCACAGGATTACGCCGCATGGGTTGTGGCCGAAAAGAAGAAGCAATCTGCCAAAGCAGACGACCCAAGCAAAGTCTGGGCTCTGGACGATTTGTCCAAGCGTGGCGAGAAAGTCTACGCAGCGAACTGTGCGGCCTGCCACCAGGCCAACGGTAAGGGCGCTGGCGCGATCAAACCTGTTGACGGCTCTGCTGTGGTTCTGGACGCCGATAAATCCAAGCAAATCGCCGTGCTGCTCAATGGACAGAACAATGGTGCCATGCCCGCATGGAAGCAGTTGTCTGACACCGAGATCGCCGCTGTGATCACCTATACCAAAAACAACTGGTCCAACAAGACCGGGCAAATCGTGCAGCCGGCTGAAGTCCTGGCCGCCCGTAAATAAGCCGTACCGTATTCAAATCAAAGGAAATCAAGATGAGTGCCGTTCTAGACCATCACGATCACGCCCATGACGATCACGGTCACGCGCCTGCGGGCTGGCGTCGTTGGGTGTATGCCACCAACCACAAAGACATTGGTACTTTGTACCTGTTGTTCAGTTTCGCCATGCTCATGATTGGTGGCGTGTTGGCACTGGGTATCCGTGCCGAGTTGTTCCAGCCAGGCCTGCAAGTGGTCAATCCTGAGCTGTTCAACCAATTCACCACCATGCACGGC
>JACCDW010243175.1_pt1 | contig 12584 bp, 14 predicted proteins | sample 7449781 | NCBI WGS metagenome assembly JACCDW01 (sample SAMN15323449, study PRJNA562643) | freshwater metagenome | isolation source: river surface water | place: USA:Blue River Watershed | collected 2017-08-18
ACAAAGTGGTGTGCGTGTTTTGTGCGATTTCGGGCGCTGGAGCAAAGTGAGCACCGTTCATAAATTGTGCACCCACTTGCTGCCAGTCACTGCTCAATCGAGTGCCGTTTGACACGACACATCACCGCTGAAAACCGTCACGCAGCTTGTTCGACGCTGTGTCAATCGCAGCATCCAGTTCCCCTGCCAAAACTGCTGCTTTAATGATTTCCAGCGTGGGCACAAGCTCCTTTTCGGATGCCAGTTCCACAGCGAACTTGCCCTTGGCAAGCTCCAGCAGACGAGCGCCATAGCGGACACTCAGTGCCAACTTGCCGCTGTCAGTAGTGAACCACCACTGTTTGACCCGCTTGTTCACTTCAACCTGCCTACGCAAGCCAGTGTCATCGTCCACGACAGTACGGAACTTGGTCACGAAGAACTGAGCACCCAATTGCTGGGCTTTCGCCAGTTCGGCTTGTTCCCACAGACGCTTTGCCAGTTTGCTGCGCCGCACCTGAACTGCGGGCATGTGTGTGGGTTTAACTGCTGCTGACAGTTTGAGGCTTGCGAGCGTTGCCATGTGCTTTTCCTTTCAATGTTGTTAAAGCACAGACAAGTATGTTTTCGACCCGCAACTTTGGTCGACCAGAAACCCGCCAAATTGGCGGGTCACTGATGTAAGGTCGTGTTACACGACAAAAAAACCCGCTGCGAAAGCGGGCTAACAAAGAGGAATACTGTCTCAAGTTGAAGCTTGCAGGTCGATCGCATCCAGTACAACATCGATCAATGCATCCGTAATATCGCGAGCACTACCCTTACCAGTTTCAATAACCGCCAGAAGCTGCTGGTCAGTGATTCCGCGCAAGCCAGCGTCTTCCATGATTTTGCGAGCCAATGGCAACCACTTTTCAGCAGGTGCGGCGTTGAAAGGGATGCAGTGACAGCGATTTTGCACACCAACTTCAACTTTGTTGAAATGGTTAGTTGTAAAAATAAACACGCAGCCAGGAGTGTTCATCACAGACTTGAGAACTTGCATGGCTTGGGCGTTAAGGTTATCTACTTCGTCCAAAACATAATAGTGCTGACTCGCTTGAAATGGCACCAACATAGCATGGCTACCAATCCTCTCAAGCATCGTCATACCGTTGTTTCCAGGCCTCACCTTCTCGTAAATTCCATCGTACCCGACAGAGTTACCGCTGCGCTCCCTCTCAATGGCATCTGGCAGCAACTTAGCAAGTGCGCTCTTGCCAGTTCCTGGTACCCCATACAAAAGAATGCCACACTTGCCCTCTACTATAGGGAAGGGTCGCTGCTTGGCGATGATCTGTTGGATAAGTCGCTGACCTCGATCATCAGCAAAAACAATATCGTTGAGCGACATTGGGGTGTACCGCTGTGTAAATTTTTCGGGATTCCACATTTCATTTATCCTTCAAATAAATTAAGGGGGACAAAGCCCCCGTAAATTAGTTACCCGTTAATAACAGCTGAGCTTGCAGCAACGGTGATTGCAAAAATTTTGGACTTGTCGTCATTAGCCGCCTCTTGGGTCTTGTCATACTCACGAATCTCCGCCTTGTTCGAGCTGTAATAACTTGCAAGAGCCAAATTAACAACGGTGGAACTCTGGACAAACGAACGGACGATTACGGACCCATCGGCCTGCCAAGTGCCAATCAATACCACTTCTTTTCCGATGTTGCCACCATCCAAACTTGCGGCGAGATGAGGACTTGTAAAAACGCCAAGACTCTTGGACTTGACCGCATCTGATGCAATTGAGGCTTTAGTTTTTGACGAAAGAGCATTCGAAGATCGACTCAGTCGAATTTCTTCAATACCACCACTATTCCGAATGAATTCAGGAATTTCTTCTACTTTTTTCTTTTCTTCCAATGCACGACGCAACACAATTCCATAAGCACTGACACGCCGACGATCGACACCAAATACACACCGAACAATCTTCAGCATGGTGTGGGAGGCAGAGTTTGCCCTAGGATATTTGAGCTCGATGTACTCTTTAAATGCGCGACGCAATGCAGTTGCCTTCGAGTCGTCCGTACTCATTGCTTGATACAAGGAATAGCACTTCTGCAGGATGGCATAAAGATGATCATTGCTTGTACGGTACGAGTTGTGGATCCATGCATCGTGCTCTGCTGCAAGAGATTCCAGGCTTTGCTTGATTTCAAGAAATGCCCTAACAGCTGGACTGTCGTTTTCCACGACTTTGATACTAGGCGCAAGCAGATCAAGGGGATTTGATTCCATTTCCACAGCTTTAATTTCCATCGCTTCCATCTGGAAACTCCTATAAGTTAGTTGAAAAAGACCGAGCATTTCGGCCATCCCAGCGAGATTTTTTCGTTTCATCCTGCTGCGATGGGAGCAACTATTCCTGCTGTAGCATCTTTTGCATACATACAGGTGAAACTGTTACAGTTTGCGAATGACTACAGCCAGCTCATTTTTCAAAGGCTTGAGATCGGCCTACAGAAATGGCTATGAAATCCTCGACAGTGAAGTTGAGGGGAGTATCTATTACTGGTGGTGGCGCTACCTCAGAATCAGCCCTGTTCTTTGGTACGCCAACAAGACAGGTCGGTCGCCCGTTGACCCAGCTATCAAGAAAGTAATCGAAGAATGCGGTCAGCTGTACCGCGGTGATTTCAGCGACTGGTGGTCTAAGAACTGTGAGCGCCTCTTCGCCGAACCGCTTGGCAGAAAAGAGCTGCGGGTCATGCGGCCCAGAGAAGCAGAGATGCAGAGGTTTGACAAAGACTCGGTTGTGATCGAAGTGCCTCTGAGCATCCCTGTAGAGCGCCTGCATGAAAGCTTCCGAAATCTCATCGCCCAATTGCATCCAGGTCGACACATGAACTTGGCATCAACCAGCCAAGCAGCATGGCGTTTGAAAACGATGAGGTATCGAATTCATGTAATTGAGGTGCAATACTGGTCTATTCTGTATAAGTTCTTGTATCCACATCTTGCTGCTGTGCGTATCGGGGACCGCCTTCAGGTTGCACCTCATTTAAAGGTTCGTGGCACCGATTGGATGCAAAACCAGGCCCGCTACAACAGACTCAACAGCATTGCAGGTCGGCATCTTTACAAGGGTAGATTCACACTACTCAACGCTGAGCGTGGCTCTTTTCCCAATTCGACTGCAATAGCGATACCTGACGGTCACATGCCGTTTGGAAAACGGCACAACGCAGATTACTTTGCAGCGACGAATGACATGGATGGGTCCATATCACCATGGAGGCAATGGCTGCGAAGGCAACTTGATCCTGACTTGCGCGATTATGTTTTTTGGAAAAATCAGGGCTATTTGCGCGACTCATGCGTCAGGGAGACAGACAAAAGATTTATCAGCTTTTATCGCGGTGAATCAGATCTATTGTCCTGACACTGTGTGGCTCAGACCATCTCAACAGCATTGCGCTTCATGTCATCGCTGGCATCGATGTATTTCATTGTGACCTGCAAATTACGATGCCCTGCAAGACTTGCAAGTACACGGACACTGATGCCTTTGGCCGCCAGTGATGTTAGGAAGCTTCGGCGCATTGAATGGCTACTGGCACCGTCAATACCAGCCCGCTTGAAAAGCCAGTGAAAGTGCTGGGTCAACACATTCGCGCTGAAAGCTTTCCTACCTGCTGTGATGAACAGTGGTGCATCCATACGCAATGGCTGTCGCATATCCAGATACGCCTGAAGCTCATCTCGCAGCTTCTGCGGCAAAAATACTGTCCTCGGGTAGCGCCCTTTGGTTTGTTCTGCTGCAAGACGAATCTCGGCCTTGACCTTTCCGTTGGCGTTCATGGCATCGCTGACACGAAGACTGGCAATTTCCCCCACCCTCATGCCTGACCACATACCTGTGAGCAACATCACACGGTTTCGAAGTGCGTAGCTGCGGGTGGCAATGTAGGCAAGAACCTGTTCGAGTTCTTCGGGTGTGAGCGTTTTTGCTTGTGACATGGTCTGTTCCTTTCGATAAATAAATGCACACGCACAAGTGTGTTTTCTTTAGCCCAAGAGGACGACCTGAAACCCAACTGCTCTTCGGGTTGAAAAAGACTCCAAGAATCAATGACTTACGCGACCACCAAAGGAAAGTGTGTTTTTCTTTGGTGCATGTATTTAGCCCTGGATCAGCCGTCTCGTGGGATTTAGACGACAGAAATGTCGCGACTGCGTAAAACAGCGCACATGCGTTTTTTCACCCATCTCGCTACCCGAGCAGCTGGGTGGGAATTTGCGCTGCTTGTAGCGCGGATTTGAGGGGTGAGCTTTGCTAGCTGACAGCTGCGCCAGCCTCACCCAAAGAAGCAACCGTAGGCGTCTGTTTCAATGATGTCCAACGCTTCGTCCAAGCTGCAGGCGCTGGGTGCGGGCTCATATAGCTCCCACTTACCAGTCTGCCGCATCCAGTAGATGTGCCAAAGCTCGCTGGTCTTGACATAGCGGAATTTGGCAAAGGCGTGACGAGTGTTTTCACCTGGCTTGCCACGCCAGCGCGGACGCACCTCGAAGATGGTCACTGACTGACCATCGATTTCGTAGTCATGATCAACCTGCCGCTTGAGATGTGGTGGAACCTTCTCAAGACACCACTGACCAACAATCAAGTCGATGTCACCAAGATCTTCAATGCTGAATGCCATGCTGAGCATTATGGCAAGTCGCTGACCATGAGCCTGAACAGCAAGCTTGGGCCTTCGCCTCCCTCTGAATCCCGTCACTGTGGCGGGTTTCTGGTCGCCCAAAACTGTATCCAAAAACAAACTGTATCCATAGCAACCAATCCAGGACACAGATATGAGCAGCTTCAATCCAGCAGATTTGACCCAGTTCACGGGCACTGAGCGTTACTACCGACTGAACCGACTGTGCCTGCTCACAGATGGAACCAAATACCTTGCAGAAGCAGCTGGGGCCTTTTGGCTAATGGACGCAGCAGCCAGCTACTTGATCGAACTTGGAACGGATGACTGGTTTGTACAGATCAAGCTGGTTGTCTCAGGCCCCAGAGCTGTCTTGACTCTTGAAGACGGCAATGGGCATGTGCGAGCAAAGCAAGTGATCCCGTACACCGATTTCCCCACTCCACAACAGAGCCTCTATGCCTGCTGGGATGGGGAGCATTGGGTATTGATGCTACCCAGTGAATACTGAGCTGCTGAATGTGCCAGCAGCTATCTGTAATGCTGGCACAGCTCTCAGTCGTGGCATTTCATTTGTAACGCTTTTGCTGTCATGACCGAAGCGAGACAAGCTCGCTTGTGATTTCACTGATCTCTTTCGCTACCGCTCAAGATCAGCTCATCACTTATATTTCTAAATTCTTACGGTCTTGAATGGTTTCAGCTTTGATCGTCATTGGCTGATGACATTCGATAGATTCAAGTCACACTGAGCCTTGTTAGCAGGCCCAGTGTGACACGACTTCGATGAGTTCGTTACCACAGCACTTTTTGCACAACCCAACGGGGTAAGGGCGGTTTCGCGATCTCCTTTTATGTGCAGCAATGAAACGCAATGCTCGGGACAGCGAAAGTGCCAACCATCCCAGCATTCGCAAGTTATCAGTTATTACTTGCTCGTGACGCACAGGCCTAATGCCTGCCATCTTTGTGCTTGACTCCATCCTTGCGTCAATCGGCTGCAACGCCGACAGCATCCTTTCGGGTAGTGACTGCAAGTCTCTGCTACCGCTCAGAATTTCCTTCCCTGTGACACCGTTGTCCAGTTACTGGGCGCCATTTCATCTGAGTGACGCTGCTCGTTTTCGGTAGTGATCTTGTGGGGCATGGTTTTTCTCTGCCATGAGCCACTATGTATTTATCCCACGCCAAAGAATCTTGAATATTTTTTCGTTTGGCATAAATACTTGCATGAACCAATACATCGCAACCGTTCGAGTCAACGGGCAGAGCTACAGAACAGGAATCGTGGCCGACAACCCTGTCAGTGCCCGTGTGCTGCTTCAATTTATGTTCGGCACGGCCAATGTCACCAGTCCGCCCTTGCTGGCTGAGAACACTCATTCGAGCTACATCGATGCCATCAAGCTCTACTTCGCCGAAAGCATGATCCAGCCCATTTCACCCATCAAGCCCAAGACCCCTGAGCAGACCGAAATCGCCGCCTTACAGAACAAGGTCAAGCAGGCCCAGCAAGCTGTCAAGGTTGCAAGGGCAAGACAGCAGATGATTCGGGCACAGAGGTCCATTCAGACTGCTCGCTGACATGCCTAGATCATCACAGATGGCTCTCATTTTGAGAGTTCCACATGTACCAAATCAAATAACTGGCACTTCGTCCCATCTTGTGGTGTAGCAAGGTGACTTTCGCTCTTGACGCATTTGCCATTGGTCATAAACGCCTTGCGTTGAGACTTTCACAGCACCACGCCCATAACGCTTGTTCAAGCGGTCCAGCGCCTGCATTAGTCTGCTGTCACTTGCTGGCGCAGTCTCCAGTAAATCACCCTGTTGATGCGTTACTGGGCTGATTTCGCTGAGCATAATCCCTGCCTTCTTGTATTGGTAGCCCTCCTTGAACATTCGTTCGCACAGGTAGTCAGCCCAGCGATTCACTTCCAGCGTGTTGTTCGTAGGGTGTGGCAGCGGAACGGCCAAACTTGGCATGTACTGTGATAAGTCCTTCCGAAACCTGTTGGTCTGCAAGAACACCTGGATCACGGCAGCATGACTGCCCTGCGCCCTCAATTTGGCGCAGGCATTGGCTACGAATGTGGAGAGTGCATCTTTGAGCACTGGAAGCTCCGTGACCATGCTGCCGAATGAACGGCTGGAAATGATTTGCTGCTTGTCTGCTTGAACCTCTTCCAGCTTGATGCAGGCAACCTCTTGCAGCTCTCTCTGTGTCTTTTCCATGACCACGCCAAATTCGGCACGCAGCGTCGGGATGTGCGCCTCTCGCAAATCCAGAACGGTCTGTACGCCATGCAATGCCAGTCGCTTGGTCAGCTTGCGACCCACACCCCAAACCTCTTCAACTGGCAGCTGCGCCAGCAGCCTCGCCTTTTGCTCGGCTGTTAGTGCGTTGTAGTTAAAGACGCCCTTGGAGCGTGGATGCTTCTTGGCCACATGGTTTGCCAGTTTGGCCAGTGTTTTTGTTGGCCCGATTCCTACACACACAGGCATGCCGACCCACATGCCTACCCTCTGGCGCATGGCATAACTCACCTCTCGAAGCTTGGGTATGCCTGTTAGGTCAACAAAGCACTCGTCAATCGAATAGACCTCTTGCGATGGCGAGAAGTCACTCAAGGTCTTCATGACCCTATTGGACAGGTCTGCGTACAGCTCGTAGTTACTGCTGAAAGCCAAGATGCCATGCTCTTCAGCCAGTTCCTTGCACTCGAACCACGGTTGCCCCATCTTGATGCCCAAGGCCTTAGATTCATTCGACCGTGAGACCACGCACCCATCGTTGTTTGAAAGTACAACCATGGGCACATTGGCAAGGTCGGGCCTGAACAGCCGCTCGCAGGAGACATAGAAGTTGTTGCAGTCAACCAAGGCCAACTGTTGAACTGCTGTGGTCATGACACTCGCTCAGCAAAACGACTTTGGTAGGTTGCGTGTGACCACCCCCCAGACCACCAACTCCTGTCCGTCCTTGAGAACGATGGGGGCGTAGCGCGGATTCTCAGCAATCAGTTTTACCACTCCACTTCGTTGATGCAGACGCTTGACAGTGAAATCTCCGTTGAGCACTGCAACGACGATGTGGCCATGGCGTGCTTCGATGGAGCGATCGACCAGCAATTCGTCGCCTTCGTTGATGCCCACGCCAGACATCGAATCGCCTTTGACACGGAAGACGAATGTCGCTTCCTTGTTGCGGATCAGGTGCTCGTTGAGATCAATGCTCTTGTAGGCGTAGTCTGCAGCAGGGGACGGGAACCCAGCGGGCACTTTCCACGGACACACCTGCAGCCAGACCTTGGTTTCGGGCACCAATGCGCGAAGAAAACGGGAAACAACTGCGGATTTCATGCAGGCAAATATACTGGATATACATCCAGCATTTCAAGTACACTACTTGCCTGCCGAAAGCGAACTTGTGCGTTCAGCGCCTTGGTGCTGGCGCAGCCGTCAGTTCAGGCATATGCGCCCAAGTCATTAGCTCGGCTGCCTGGGTTGGGTCGGCGCTGAGCCAGCTGTCGTGCAGCTCTGGGGCAATGATTACAGGGGTCCGCTTTTCATCCCCTGGCTTGTGGAACTGACGCATGACTGGATGCTCGTCAGCATTGACCGTCAGCATGGAGAAGCTAACCACCAACTCGCCCGATGTCGGTTCGGTCCAACGGTCCCATAGGCAAGCAATGCCAAAGGGGTTGCCAGAAGCCAGCTCAATCCGCCAGCGAACAGCCTTGCCCGTTTCATAGCTGGGCTCGTAGAAGTTATCAACGAGCACAAGGCCGTATTGACGATACCGCCATGCAGAACGGTAGCTGGGCTTCTCTGCTGCCGTCTCGCTACGAGCGTTATAGGTATGGCGGCTGATCTTGTCGTCCTTGGCCCATGCGGGAATCAATCCGAACCGTGCCAACCCGCAAGCTATTCGACCAGTTTGATGGCTTTTGACGACGACAGGAGCTGAGAAGCCAGGATATGACTCATCGGGGAAACCCACAGGCAGATCAACACCCAGCTTCTCCTTTACCCAATGGGCTCGTTTCGTTGGCGTGAAGTTGGTGCACACAGCGGCAGTCTACATGCCCGTTCAACTCTCATTTTGAGAGTTGGTCAATGCAGAAGGCCCTCTTGCGGACACGCTCTCTTGCCGAGACCATCAGAGAGCTTGGGAAGACTTACTCGGTCATTAATAGGATTGGCAAGAGCACTCGGAAATTAGCACTCTTTTACCTTGAAATAATTATTTTTCAGTTTGACCGGATCAGATTTATCATCATGAACTGCCATTATGAAATATTATCAATCATTGCCTTTTTCATTCTATCCACAGTCTCGATAGCTTTTGAGTTAGATTGGAAGTTTCTTTGGGCCTCAATTAAATCGACAAGCTCTACCGTGACATCAACATTTGATTGTTCTATAGCTCCAGTTTGCAAAGACCCTAAACCACCATAACCTGCCCTATTAGCAATTGACTGTCCCGAAGACGCAGTGCTCTGGTATTTTGTATCCCCGAGCTGCGCCAATCCCTGAGGATTATTGAACCGTGTCAAAATTAATGTTGATAAATCCTCAGAATGTCCGTTACTGTAATATGCCTTGACTACACCATCTTTGGTAATATCAACACTAGACAAATCACCTTCGGGCTTTCCGTCTTGCACGATTTCTATTGTCTTATAGCCGCCGCCGTGGCCCGTTGTTGGCCCCCAATCAATTGTAAAATCAGGAATAAATGACCCATCAGGCAGGTAAAAACCTGGATAGGACTTAGGATCACCCACGATAATTTCGCCCCCATCAATCGGAAACTCGATACCAGAACCAGGAATAAAGCCTATTTTATCTTTGATTGCCTCATCGTCAATTGGAGAAGGGCTTAAGTCAGGCATCTTATCCCAAGATACTGACACGCCAAAAACACCGCTTCCAGATACCATTAGAAATACTGGCTCAGTTACTTTATCGATCGATACAACCTCCATTGTTCCCTCGACCTTGCCATCATTAATTACAATTTCATTATTCGACCTATCCCCATCGCCAGTATATTGAATGTTCATTCCCTTTACAGGCACCACTTGAGCCGAAGCAGGGTCAGGGTTATATTGAAAGTTTTTCTGGCTCACTATTACAGGATCCGCACCGTCATAATTAGCATTGAATGCAAATCCATACTCACCCTTAATAACTTCAGAATTAACATCACCAGCTGATACTATGCCATTCTTTACCCATGTAGGATCTGCCTCCTTACCAATGACAGGTGTACCAAGCAAATGTTTACCACTCTCAGTAAACAACTGAATATCGTCATCTTCACTATAGCTATCAATGGCGATTTTTACATTTTCCGAACCAACTGGCAGAAATCCTACAGGCTTTAGTCCAGAGGTCATAAGCATACCAACGCCATTCTGCACAATTTTATTGATTGGCTTAACTGGCTCAACATAGTTTATTCGCAAAGGCTTGCCATTTTGCCCATCATTTTCTGAATCGATAGCACCAATCACTTTTGCAGACAACCCATTGCCTTGATATAATTTATTCCCAACAATCGAGATCGCACCATCATCAGTGCTTGGTGACTCGACAGTAGGCCATTGAAATTTTTCGCCTGAGAAACCATCACCCCTCCACTCTAAATAATTATTATTTTTTGAAAATGTAGGCTCCTTAGCAGGCTGATCAACTCTTTTTCCATCAACATATAAATGAGTTTCCCAAACTGTCCGCGGATTTTCTTTGGTTGGATTCGATTTTTTTACATAATACACCGTGGCATCATGAGGATTTCCCATTGAATCGTAAATTTTAACAATGTTTTTCCTGTTATATGTTTTATCGTTATTCGGATCGAAAGGCAAATCTATAACTCTGTCATCTGCAGGCAAATTTATATCAATGTTGATTTTCGAAGTTGGCTTAAATTGCCCAGATGTTTTCGGCGGTATCTTGATCGGCTCAAGCAAATAACTCGAGTTATTAGGCTGGACAAGCCCTTTAGCACCCATCAATTTTTCGCCATCAGCGTTGATTACATAGCCACTCTCATCAATATCAAATTGTCCCGCACGGCTGTAGAATCTCTCGCCATTTTTATTTTGCATTGCATAGAATCCATCCCCAGATATTGCCACATCAAGAGTTTTACCTGTTGAAAGTAATGCTCCCTGAGAAAATTGCTGGCTAACAGCGGCCAGACTAGCCCCTTGACCTGGCGTAGAATTTTTCAACTGATTTGGTTGATATGAATATATGTCCTGAAATGTAACAGTCGATCTTTTAAAAGTATCGGTTTGAGCATTCGCAAGATTATTAGACGCTGTATCCAAGCGGCTAATAGCCGAATTTATTCCCGTCAATGAAGTATAGAAACTCATAATTTCGCCTCCTATTGCATGTCGGCAATGATTGAAATCTCACTTCTATAAGCAATATTTGTGCCTATGCCTTGATGGAAATCTGACAGTCATGCTCTAGCGGTGTCATTGAGCAAACAGCACAAACGCATTCGACCTAGAGCTTCTTGAAAGCTCTGCCACAGTGCAACTCAAGCTAACCGCTTAGCGGCCATCGTCGCCGTCAACTTGCTGTAGTGGCGTTCGATCATTGCCGCGGAGTTGCCCATCTGTTTGGATAATGTGTGGATGTCCACCTCACCGCGCAACATCTCCAGCGTGGCATAGGTGTGCCGCAATGAGTACAAGGTTCTGTTATCCCCATTTGCGTCTCGCGCCAGTCCGCTATCCCGCATCAACCGCCTGAATGTGCCCACAAGGCTGTGGGGCTGATGCCCATCGCTGAAGCGGAACAGCAAATGAGGCACCCGCGATTCAAGTGTCGTTTCAAACGACAGTTGGCATATATCCCGTTGCCGAGCGTGTAGCCGCCGCAACACATCCACCGCCTTGTGCTTAGCAATTAGCCAACGCCCGCCAGTCTTGCCATCCACCCATATCCGCAAGTACTTCACGCCCTTGTCTGTGTGCCATTCAATGTCACGCCAACGGATGCCCATAGCCTCAGTGCCGTGCCGCATGCCTGTGTACAAGAGCATTTCCACATAGTCGCGGGTCAAGGGTCGTATCTCGCGTTCTACAGCCAGTCTGCCCTGCTGGCTCCAGCCTTCCATAAACACCAGCAGTTGCTCCACCTCTTCTTTGCTGAACGCTGGGCGTGTTTTTCCTTTCTGCCCCTTGCTCGTCAATTTGGGCACGGGCACACGCTCGCTGATGTAGCCCTGTTCTACGGCTGTGGCAACCAGCCTGCTCCACGCACTTGTAAAGTTGTTGAGGGTGCTGGTTTTGGGCTTGCGTGTCATCTGCCTATCCCGCCACACCTCAAACTCGCGTATGTCGCCGTGCGTCAGCGTCTCCAACTGCCGTTCGTCAAAGTAGGGCACGAAGTAGCGTTCAATGATGCTGACATAGTCATTCAACGCCGTTTTCTTGCCCTTGGCGTCAATCTGCTGCCGCAAAGCAGCACAGCAAACAGCGGCAATCTGTGCGACAGAGTGTGTGCGGTGTGCTAAACCCAGCCGCTGTCTGTATCTGGCTTCGTCGTATATGTCGCAAGCACGGGCTATGGCGTGTTCTAACGCCGCTTTTCCCGTCGTCTGTCTTACCCAAGTTCCGTCAGCCAACTTGTAGCGACACTGATACAGCAAACTGCGGCTGCGGCGATAGACAGCCAGTTCCCCGTCACGCAAGTAGATGGACTGGGGTTGGACGGGGTTTAGGGCTGTGAGGAACGAACGGAAGGTGGTTTTTTGGAACGCAGGGTTTTTGCCATCCGCGTGTCGTTCGTCCCCTAAATACTGGGTGGGCTGCGGTGGCTGCGTCATTTAGCAAGCCCCACAGCGTGTAGCAAGTAGGAGGTGCGTAGGCTGCGTGTGTATTA
>JACCDW010169657.1_pt1 | contig 12583 bp, 13 predicted proteins | sample 7449781 | NCBI WGS metagenome assembly JACCDW01 (sample SAMN15323449, study PRJNA562643) | freshwater metagenome | isolation source: river surface water | place: USA:Blue River Watershed | collected 2017-08-18
TAGATGGTATTCCAATTGCTAAAACTGAGTTTGATTCAATTGTAAATTTACCCGATCCAGAAGATGGTGTTTACTACATTGTTAGCAGAATCTGCATGGATTATGTTCCTTTCAGTCGTGAAGATGTATTTTGTGTAGATACCGGCCCAACTGCAATTAGAGAAAATGGTCAAGTAGTTGCTGTAACACAGTTATCAATATGAGTGAACCAGATTTTATAGAATCACAAGAATGTCTCAATATTGCTCAAAAACTTGTTGAAAAATACTATATGTTTATTGGGTATGTTGATTTAGACTTAGTTCATTTTGTTGAAATGGACGGTTACAAGAGCAAGAACGCCCCGGCATGTGTAATGTCGGGGCTTACTCAATCATGGGCTAGAGACATATTGAGAACTTCAGGTAGTAATAAAATTTATTGCTTTGCTGTTTGGTCAGAGATTTGGGAACAGACTGAAAAATCAAAGAAAGAGTGGCTTGTTTTCCGCTCACTATATTCTATCAGTCCAGCTTTAGATGGTAAAATAAGAAACTTCGATGTACAGGATTACGGGTTCATTGTAGAATATTTTGTCAGAAGTGGTTATGGGCCTTATTGGGCTGAAAAAGACAATTTGCCTTCTCTTCTTGATAATGATATTCCGCTTATAGTCCCAATGAATGATGATGATTAGCCAAAGTTTTTACAATAAATATCGACCTACTGAGTTCAATGACCTCAAAGGATGTATGGCAGCACAAATTCTTGATTTGCAAATCAAGAATGGCAAAACCACTCATGCATATATTCTTTCAGGCCCTCCGGGTACTGGAAAAACAACTTTGGCACGTATTGCTGCTATAAAGTTATTATCAAGCAATGAAGCTGATAATAATACAAAGCAAATGGTTATAAATGACTCCCATCCAGACATTTATGAAATAAATTGTGCTGTAAATAATGGTGTTGATCATATACGGGAAAATGTCATTCAATTTTCTAGGCTTTCACCAATATCAGGTAAATACAAAATATTTATCTTAGATGAAGCTCAGATGCTTACAAATCAAGCACAGACATCTTTAATTAAACTGACAGAAGAACCGCCTCAGTTTGTTAAATTCTTCTTTTGTACAACCGATCCGCACAAAATATTAAGAGCTATACACACTCGTTGTCAAACATTGAATTTGAAAAAACTATCTGATTCAAATTGTTTAGAACTTCTTGAGGATATTTGCCAAAAAGAAGATTTAGATTATGACATTGAAGCTTTGAATCTCATAGTAAAAGAGTCAGATGGTAGTGCTAGAAATGCTTTGTCTATATTAGAGCAAGTTTCTGTCACTGAAATTTCTGATGCAAATGTAAGAGAAATTTTGGGAAAATCTCCAAAACATATTTCTATGAATTTAGCTGAATCTATGTTAGCTATAAATTATGCTGACTCAATGAGAATTATTCAAGCATCTCAAGCTGAAGGTAGAAGCTTGACTGGTCTTCTTGTTGATACATCTCGCATATTCTTAAAGGCCTTTGAATATGTAGTTTTAAGAACAAAAAAGGTCGAGAGAGATCCTCAGATAGAAAATATAGCAAAATCTGTCAACACTTTGCATTTGTTAATGCTTGCTGAAGATTTGTATAACATATCTAATAACACAAGGCAAACTGTATCTGAGGACATACTAGCAATAACTGGAGTTCTCAAAGTTATTGAAAAGTACGCAAAATTATCTGATGCGTAAAATGAATTAAAATCGATATTTGCCCTCAGGAGATTTGATGGCATCTGAAGATCAAAGAATTGTAAGGATTGTAAATAAAGCAAAAAGAGGCGATGAAGCTTCTTTTAAAAAGCTTTTAAAAATGGTAGAACCTGATCTCAAGAAAATTGCTCCACACTTTTTTATTGTTGGTGGCGATAGAGAAGATGTCATGCAAGAATTGAGATTAGGTGTTTATAAAGCTGTAAATTCATACGACTGCACCAAAGATACAACCTTTAAGAACTTTTGTGTTAATTTAGTTTGCAAAAGACACCTTGCCACAGCTATAGCATCTGCAAAAAGAATGAAAAATTCAGCGTTGAATGATTCAATTTCTTTAGATGCACCATTCATTCTAAATGATGATGGAAATTTTCATACCTTGGGCGATTATATTCCTGAAAAGAAAAACCCATATGATGAATCTCCTGAAGTTGATCTACTAGAAGACATAATTGTTAAAGAAGAACTTGAAATAAATTCATCACTATTGCTTGAAAAACTTACACCACTTGAAGCAGATATTTTTGTAGAGTATTGTTTGAGATCTTCTTATAAAGATATTTCAAATACATTAAATGTTCCAGCCAAATGCGTTGATAATGCACTTACCAGAATCCGTAAAAAAGCAATTGAAGTTTATGTTCAATTCAAAACTGACGAGAAACAGGATGCGTCACATAATTTACCAAAAAAGTAATATATGAAACACTTATTGCGTTTGGCTTCATTTTTAGATCAAGTTGGAAAATATAAATTAGCAGATAAAATTACTAAAATTGCTATCGATAAAAGTGATTTTGAATTACCAAAAACACCTATCACATTTTCAGATCACGTATTAGACAGATCAAAATCTACTGGTAAAGATCCTTTGGACGTAATTGATCAGATGACTTCAGACAATGTAGCTGAATCTAGTTATAATTTTTCAGATTACAGAAGATTTTTTGAAATTTATTCACAAATTTTTATATTTGCAAAAGATGGTGTTTGGAAATTTTCATTCATAGATCCGCTGTCATTGCAAGGGTTAGCAAAAATGTCAGATAACGAGGGCAAATTGCTCACTGACCAACTTTCAGTTCCAGGATTAGAAGAACTGTATAGTAGTGAAGAAGATCTTGAAAAAATAACATATGATGTTCTTTATTCAACAAATTTACCGATTGAAGATTACACAGCTGAAGAAGCAGAAGAATATGTAAGAGAAAGATTTCCATATGCTTCTATTGATGTAATGACGGGTGATTATGAAGTTGACAAGAATGAAAATTTATATGATGCAGAAAGAGACTTACCATAACTATTGCTAAAGATCTTACAATGTAGTAAGATTTGCATATGGAAACTTCAAATGTTGATGTTGTTATTGGTATGCAATATGGAGATGAAGGCAAAGGTAAAATTGCCAATCAATTAGTAAGTACAGGTGAATATGATTATGTCTTCCGCTTCAATGGTGGAGGAAACGCTGGTCATACAATTTACCTCAATGGAGAGAAAATTGTTACACATCTTGTTCCTTGCGGCATTTTGCATGGTATTCCTAGTGTCATCGGTAATGGTTGTGTTATCAATACGCAAAAATTATTTGACGAACTTGAGTATCTTGAAGGATTTGGATTTGACACATCGATTCTAAAAATTGCAGAAAACGCACATATAATTACCAAAGACCATATTTTAGAAGATTCTAAAGATACTACGATAGGGACCACTCGCACGGGTAATGGTCCTTGTTACAAAGACAAAGTATCTCGCACTGGTCTACGTGCCAAAGATATCCCTGAATTAGAGTCATATCTTGTTAATATGTACGATCTAATCCACAAACAACCAAAGAAATTTTTAGCTGAAGGAGCTCAAGGATATTGGCTTGATGTAGACTTTGGTGATTATCCTTATGTTACATCTTCAAACACTGGAGTAGGAGCAGTATTAAATAATGGTTTCAATTATAAGCAAGTACGGGATGTTGTCGGGGTTATCAAGTGTTATTCTACCTATGTTGGAGCTAAAGGATACCAAAAAGACGATGAGCGTTTTGAACAACTCAGAGAAATTGGTCAAGAATATGGAGCTACAACAGGAAGACCAAGGCAAATAGACTGGCTGAATATTGATGAAGTTAATACAGCTTGTCAAATGAATGGTGTTACAAAGCTGATCGTTAACAAGATGGATGTTTTGGATCAAGTTAAATGTGGCTGGAATTTTTATCAAGATGGCATTTTGAATTGCTGTGAAGATGAGGGTACATTTATGCTCAAAATCATCAATCATATTTCACGATACAATGAAGGCATCCAGATAGAATTCCAAGGTCAGCTACATTGAAATTTAAGCTAAACAAAACTGAACATTTATCTAAGATTCAGTTGATAAATAAAATATCTAAAAACAAAATCACCTTGAATGAAAATAAGGCTATTTCAAGCGATTCATTATCATTTTATTGTGTGGATGACAGAATATACATTTATTGTTCAAACTCTGTCAGCTCTTCAATAATTTATTTATGTGATTTTCAAGAAGAATTTGTCAACTTTGGAATAGAATCAAGCTTATTCTGTAATGCTTTTTCTAACTTCCCAACAGATGATGTTCAGTTTGTTTTTGCTGATGAAGAAAATCAATTAGTCTTTGGCAATAAAAAAACTAGAGTGTCTCTTAAGACATCAAAAGCAAACAATATTAAAGAAATATTGAATAATGAATTTTACCAAGAAGACAACCTTAGCTTTAAAAAATTAGATGTTGAAAGAATCATTAATCTTATTAAGTTTACATCTTTTTCTTGTGCCCCTGATTTTGATGAACATCCTTATTCTTCAATAATGATGTTTACAAATAAGGGTAAATTTAATTCACAATCTTCTGATAAACATAGAATTTCAATATTTGGCTCAAGATTCAATGGTGAGTCATCATTCTTACTATCTAAAAATCAAGCTGAATTATTACTCAACTTCTTAGACAAAGATGAAGAATATTCTTACTGCATACACAAAAATAAATTTATCATTAAGTGGGATGATAATGTTTTTGTAACGTGCTTAGAAAATAATTCATTCCAAAGTGTCTACAATTCATTCAATAAGTTTTTTGATGAATCTGAGCATATAACTTCTTTTTTAGTAGATAAAAATCAAATTATAAAGTCTCTTAAGTTCATATCTAATATCACTAGCTCACATACATTCAACTTAAGATCTTCAAATAACACATTGATTATTTCAAGCTCCAGAGATGACAAAGGTGCTGTAGCTGACAAGATTTTATTAGATAAAGAGATTGAAGATCTCGATGTCTCTTACTTAATAAATCATTTCATTAAGGTGCTTGAATTAGTAAGTATGGATCAAATCAATCTTGTATTCAAAGACTATAATGGATATACTATCTGTGTCTTAGAGGATGCTGATTTCAACCATATCATGTTTCCAATGGAGTAAAATGTTACCTAGAATTTATTTTGGATCAAGATATCTTTATATGAGTCAAATCAAGGAAGCTTTTTCTGGTGCTAATCTCATATTTGTAGATAACATTGACAAGCAATTATCTAGTCATTCTCCTTTCTTTGATTCAAATAATATCTATTTGTATGACAACCCCAACACAGAAACCATAAAGAAGATATCAGGCTTTATTGACAAAAAAATAGAGAAGCATATCCTCCTATTTGATGATGATGGGTTTGATGGCAGAACATCACTCATTCAAAAAATCAAGAAATCTAACAATATTTTTTCCACAATTTATCCTGTTTTGGGTGACACAAATGTATTGAAGAACATAATCTACAAACATTCTAAATCGCTCAATATCAATATAAAAAGTGACTGTATTGATTGGCTTGTGTCTAACTGCCCAATTATTAAGATAAAGAATAAAACAACTAAAAAAGAAATTCTTTATTATGATATTGACATACTACTAAAAGAAATTGAAAAGGTCACTGTTTTAAGTCAAAATCTAACAATAGACCATTTCAAAAATTCAGAGTTCAACGAGGAACATGACATTTTTGAATATTTCAAGAAATTATTCAATAAAGATGTTGATTACATAAACTCAAATTTGGATAAGGTAATTGAGGAATTTACCACTCAAGGATTCTTTTTGATATTACTTCAACAACTTCATTTTTTACTTGTAATATCAGAATGCCAAAAGAACAAGATTTACGCTCCTGAAAAAGTGCAAGAAATTATTGAATTGAGAGACATTGGAAATAAGTATTTATCTGACAATTATGAAGAAATAAATACATCTTTTAAAGCTCACAATCCGATAAGAATTAAGATTGCCTTAGGTGAAAATAAATTATCAACCAATAAATTGAGTGAAATGATATCTTTGGTAACGCAACATATTAGTGATGCAAGATTCTATGGCGAGAATGATGTTGCTAATATTCTCACGGTTAATAAACTGGCAAATGTATAAATAAGATATGGATGAAAAGTATGAGCAAATAAATGATTTAGTAATAAAAACTAAATCAGGTGACATGGATTCCCTTTTTGAGCTTTTTAAGTTTTACAAACCTCTCCTTTATTCTTCAATAAAGAGATGTATTATTAAAGATCCAAGACTGTCAGTTCATAGAGAAGATATGTTTGAAGAATCATTATTTGTTCTTCAAAAGATTATCAAACAATACGATCCAGATCTCACTTATTTTTCATATTTTATTTCAACTAGAATTGATATAAATTTATTTAGACATGTATCAGAAAAATACATCAAAGAAGAAGATAGAATACAAAACAATTTTTCTACTGAAGTATCTTATGATCCATTTAATAAAATAGACACAATTATTTCACTTCAGAATGCTATGGAATTACTGAGTGAAGAAGAGACTGAAGTAATAAAATTATACTTTTTTGATCAATACAGTCAACAAGAATCTGCTGAAATGTTAGGCATAACACAAGGTGCTTTTTCTAAAAAATTATCAAAAGCGCTTGAACAATTAAAGGGTATTCTTGGAGAAGACTTCTTGTTTGACTAGTCATGGAATAATTTATAAATATTTTTGTATTATATATTTATGTTCCACTTAAACTCCTAAGACTCAAAACTCGGTCTAGGGGTTTTTATTTTTTAAAGGGGAGATTATTGCAGTGGCTGAAAATAACTTATCCGACGACATGATTTACAACTGGAGAAATGAATTACGCTCACATAGTGACGGTGTATTTGTTGTAGCCAGTTCCCAAGCTCAAAAATATAAAAATCAAGGTTTTGATAAATCACAAGTAGTTGAACTTTTAGCAGCAGAAAATTACGATTTAGAAGTTGCTAATAGAGTTGCATCTAAGCTATTTGATAGTATTGATAACACACCAGTAAAACAGGCTATTGAAGTTGCAGTAGTCCCAACAAAATATTCTGATTGTGCGCCAATTATTGAAAAGACACTTGAAAAATTTTCTGCAAAAGAATTTGTTAAGAAGCTTACACTTGGTGAGCATTCTATTGTAAAGACAGACAGCAAAGGTGTTGAAAGCTGGTTGTCTTTAGTCAAAATGGCAAAAGATAATCCAAACATGAGAACTTCTTTACACAATGAACTCAAGCCATGGGTTGAAGAAGCTTTATTGAATTCTGTTCTCAAGGCTCAATCAGAAAAGCCATTAGTAGAAGCAAAGAATAATAAAATTGTTGTTTCAATGAGAAAAGGAACTGCAGAAGTTGATTTACAGAATGCAACCTCAACCAGTAACAAGTTTATTGAAGGCAACTATGCTTTCTTTGGATTAGCAGATGAATACATGGTTTCAGCAGCAGATAGTGTTTCCCCATATGCTAGACTTAAAAGAGCTTTAAAAGACTAATTTTTACCCAGGACAAATGAACAAGCCGCTTTATGCGGCTTGTTTTGCTTGTATAACACAACAAATGGAAGACAATAATAGTAAGGTTGATTCTCTCATTGTAAACGATCCCAAGAAGCCATCAAGGATGTTTGCACACCTCAAAGAAGGAGAGATACCTTTAGTTCCTTTACCTAATGACAATATGAGTGATATTTCTTATCCTCAATTTGTTGAACCAAGATGTACTCTTTGCACTTCACCATTCAGAGATATGGCAGAGCACGTATATTTAGAAAATGGCAAGAAGGCACAATCTGTAATCAACTTTTTTGCAAAACATTTTGATGCTAAGCTTAACTGGATGCAAGTTAACACTCACATGGAACAGCATTGTGATTTTAAGAAGCTTTCAACATCTGGTCTTAAGAATTATGAGCAAAGAGAAGAATTAATCACACCTTGGATCTTTAGAGAACAACAATTAGCATTAACAGCCTTATTGGTTGAGTTAGATGATGTAAGAGGAATGGACTGCAGCAAAAACAATGATCTAAAACTGAGAAGAGCTGCAATGGTTGAAAAATTAATTTCTAAAATTTTATATCTTAAAGAAAGCAGAGATAATGCTGGAATTTATGCTATAAATATTTTTGAAATTCTTTCTAAGCTTCACAATGAAATGGAATCTGAAGCTGATAAAAAAAGAATTAGAGATGAAATTCAATTCTTACGACAAAAGATACAACAGGATAATTAATGTTTTTTAGCTTTGATAATGATGAATTAAGTGACTATTTGGAAATGCTTTATGAAGAGACTTCATATGGCACATCTCATTATGATAGACAAGATTTGAATCCTTTGTATTGGGACATTTTATTAAACCCAATTTCATCAAATCCAGAATATTGGAATGGCAAAAAAGTTTTAGATTTTGGGACATCTAGAGGAAGAAACTTAAAAAATCTTGACAATTTAGCAAAATGGAAAGAATTACATGGGGTAGATCTCAGTAAGAAAAATATTGATGAAAATGTCAAAAATTTTCAAGATACCAAATATCATTTTCACAAAATCTCAGGAAGAAATCTTAAGAAATTCAATGATGAATCTTTTGATTTTGTAATATCAACTTTAGTATTTCAGCACATTCCTATTCATAATTTCAGACTTTCATTGCTAAAGGAAATATACAGAGTAATGAAATCAAATGGTGTATTTACCTTTCAAATGGGCTTTGGACAAAATCTTCAAGAAAGAGCATATCCTAATCACTGGTTTGTTAGAATGAAAAGCCAAGTAGGTATATTTCCAAGCCAACTTCCAATGGCTGGGTATTACGATAATGTATACAGAGCATCAGGTTCACATGGAGAACATGATGTAAGAGTAACAGATCCTAACCAGCTTGTTGGAGATTTGTCTAATATTGGTTTCAAAAAAATAGAATACTCAATACAAAATTCTTACGATGATTATATCCACAAATATTGGATATATGTTACTTGTTATAAATAATGAGAAAGATTAACACTGCAAAGCAAAATCATATAGACTACAAAACTCAGCTTTTGCAGCAAGCAAATAATATAACAGAACTTTTCAAAGACACTGAGTACGCTGCTGACTTTGAGGATGAAATAATTCCTCAAACAAGAACTGAAGTATCGCCTCCTGTAACTCCCGAAAAGTCAAGATTCAATCCTGATCAAATTGTTGACATTGTTACCTTCATAGAGCATCCATTTTTCTGCAATCTAAAACCTCACCCTTGGCAAAGACTTATATTAAAGTGCTTTTATATGGGGCAAGAGGGTAACACAAATATTGTATTCAATGATGTCCCAATGGAAGAAAGAACATCTTGTAAAGGATGTGTTTGGGAACATATTAGCAAAAATGAAATAGATGTGATGAAAAAAAGAAAAGAAGGCAAATTTATCAAGCCTCTTTTCACAGTTGAAAACTCACCATGCTTGATATGCAACAAGCTGCCAGATGATGTAAGGCAAGAAAGATACAATGTTGCAAAAGAAGAAGCAACAAATCCCGACGCTGAAAGAATCATCGTAGAATTATCCCAAAGACCAATTATAGAAAATTATCAGTCTGAGAGAGATTTATTTTTTGCTGAAGAGTTAGATCAAAAAGTAAGAAAACAAATCTTGGATAAATGTGAAAAACGATTTAAATTTCAAGAATTAGTTTTAGTACTTGGGAGACGTTCAGGTAAATCGTTCCTTGTTTCAGCTATTGCCTTGTATGAACTTTACAGATTAATCGCAATGGGACATCCTCAAGCTAGATATGGCTTGATGGAATTTGATCAGATCACTCTCTTGAATGTTGCTAAAAATGAAGAACAGGCTAAAAATGCTATCTTTGCAAAAATAAAAAACACAGTTTTATCATCACCATTTTTTCAACCTTATATTGGTAAAGATAATGAACTTGAAATGAGATTCTTTACTGAGAATGACAGGAGAGAGAATGACAGAAGAATCAATCAAGGAATGAATCCTTTTTCAGGATCTTTAGTATTGAAATGTGGTTCAAGTAGTGCATCAGGTCTTGTTGGTTTGACTTGTTGGTGTATCATCATGGACGAAATTGCTGCTATGGCTGGTGATAGTCCTGATTCTGGTGTTGACTATGCATTATATAATGATCTAAAGCCATCTTTAGCTACATTTGGTAGAGATGGAAAAATTATGATGCTTTCCAACCCTAAAGGCCCAATTGGTTTACTATATGATCTGCACGAGAATAGACTCGATGATCCATCAACTCTAATTATGAGAATGCCTACTTGGCTTTCAAACCCTAATATTGATAAAGAATATCTTGAGGGAGAGAAAAAGAAAAACCCTGTTGAATACCAAATGCAATATGGGGCTGAATTTGGAGCAGCATCATCTGATCCTATGTTTGCTCCTGATGACATACAAAGAATGTTTAGTTCTATGTCTATGGTTCCTAGAAAAGAAAGATCTGATGGTTTATATGAATATTATTGTCATCTAGATCCTGCAAGAACATCTGACTACTATGCTTTGGTAGTAACTCATGCGGAAAGTATTTATAACACAATTGGACCTGACTTCAAACCTCTTAAACGTGTTGTTATAGATCATATTCATTTCTGGAATCCAATATCAAAAAATCAACCAGTTTCAGAAAGAGAAGTTGAAGAGTACGTTATAAATTTACATGCTAAATTTAGATTTAAACAAGTAAGTATTGATCAATGGAATTCACAAACTTCTGTAATTAAACTTCAATCTCGTGGTATTCCTATTGTAGAAAGACAATTCAATAAAGAATATAAAGAGAAAATTTATTCAGAATTATCTCAGCTTATCAGAGAAGACAGAATAGATGTTTATGATTTATCATCTGGATTTTATGAAGATGCTTCTGGAAAGAAAATTGATCTAAATGAAGTGCAAGAAGCTAAAATTCAATTTCAATATCTTCAAAAAATATGGAAAGGTAAAAGATTCTATATTGAAGCACTTAAAGGATATAAAGATGACATTTGTGATGCGGTTGCAGCAGCTGCATATGAATGCACTGTATCTAAAATTGTATCAAAACTTCCAAGTTCAAAATTGGTGAATTTAAGTGGAAGGTTTAGGTAATTTTATATAAGAAAATAATAGCTATGTCAAAGAATTTAAGAACTGCTTCTGGATTTGGTGGTGTTGGTGGTGGCTATCAACCTTCACCGTTTTCACCTGGCAACAGCCCTTTTGGCTTAAGTGGAAAGAATCGAGGCGGACATGGAATCAATCCATATATAAATGAAGAAGATTCTTTTACTCAACTCTTGGAAAAAATGCGCCAAGGTGAAGATCAATCAGATTTATCAATAGAATCTAAATTACTTAAATTTCATAAAAACAATGTGGTATCAGACAGTGTGCCTTATCTTATAGAGGATCCAGCTGCAAGAAGAAGAGCAAAATTCAGACAACAGTTGAATGATTATGCTCTTGGGCTTCAAGAAGAAGCAGATAGTATTATAAAAAATACTCCAGCATACATCAATAAAAATACAAAAAAAGATCCAGATCATTACAGAACTATAGAACAGAGTTTAGAAGCTTCTAAAAAACACAGATACAAACCATTTCAAAAATTTGAATTTGAAGATGATGTTCCTGAACAGATCAAGCCAGAAAGATATCATTATTCAAGCAAAAATAATATAAGAATCTCCGAAGGTCCTAGTCAAAGAGGAAGAATAACCAGAGATCACCCTGAAGATGCAGAAAATGGCAGCAGGAATATTTTTGACTTAAAAAGATTCAATACTTATCCAGAAGCTAGTTATCCATTACTCTCAGGTGAAGATGGTTTTCCTGGGCTTAATAATTATTTGAATAAAGCTCAAGAATCGAATCAAGATCATAGAGGCACTTCTGGTTACAACGAGCCTAATATTAATGACGGTGTATCTGATGACACAAAAGCAAACGTTCATCCAAGATCTGAAATGTCTAAAACTCCTTTGTTATTAGATGAAAATGAATCTTTAGAAGCTAATTTAAATGGTAAAAATAATAAAAAATCAATACAAGATATCAACAATCAATCTTTCAATGAAGAAAACTCAGGCTTAGAAAAACAATACAATACATTTGGTATTGGAATTCATGGTAATAGCTTCTAATGAAACCAAATATTAATTCATTAATCAAAATTTGCAATATTTTAGACAAAGTTGGAGAATATAAAATATCTGACAACTTGTTCTTAAAAATTTCATACTATTATCCTGATCAAAGCGATTACACTGGTGAGAGAAAAGTTGATTATGAAGATATTGAACAAGAATTAACAAGTGATGACAAATTCAGACAAACTGATAAGCCAAATAAAGTTAATAAAGAATACTGGACCCTTCCAGGTAATACCGATGAAGAAAAAGCACAAAGCATCTTTTCAATAAATAACACAGATGATGCCGTGCCTGGTCCTGCAGCTGTTGATCCA
>JACCDW011638126.1_pt1 | contig 12578 bp, 14 predicted proteins | sample 7449781 | NCBI WGS metagenome assembly JACCDW01 (sample SAMN15323449, study PRJNA562643) | freshwater metagenome | isolation source: river surface water | place: USA:Blue River Watershed | collected 2017-08-18
AACGTGGACAAGGTGTAACGACAAAAACGGTCCACCGCGGTCGCCAAGAAGCGGACCGAGCTGGTCGCAGCGCTCAACAAGGCGTACCCCATCCGCAAGCAGCAAGTGGCAAGCAAGGAAAAAGCAGAAAAGCAGAAGAAGTTCTCCAACTTGTCCAAGGTGCCCCCGGAGGTGCTGCTTCCGGGCAAGACAGTGCAGAACGTGGACAAGGTGTACCGACAAAAACGGTCCACCGCGGTCGCCAAGAAGCGCACGGAGCTGGTCGCAGCGCTCAACAAGGCGTACCCCATCCGCAAGCAGCAAGTGGCAAGCAAGGAAAAAGCGGAAAAGCAAAAAGAACAGCAGAAAAAGGCCGCCCAACAAAAAGCCACGCAGCAAAAGGCCACGCAGCAAAAGGCCGCTCAACAAAAGGCCACCCAACAAAAGGCCGCGCAACAAAAGGCCACCCAACAAAAGGCCACGCAACAAGCCGCAGGAAAGCAGCGCGCTGCCAAGGTAGCAGCGACTGCACGTGCCGCGCGGAGCACCGGCAAGCCTCGTCGCCCCGCCCCCCGTCGTCGCAGGTAAAGTTCCGGTACTCTTGGATTCAAGCACACAGCCTTTCAACGCACTCGATGGGGTACGTTAAAAGTCTGTTGGTGTAGTATGCAACAACTTGCCCTGGAAGCCTTGATCGTTGGCGTGACACTCGCCGCGGTCCTTGCCATTGTCAACATTGTTGCACCGGGTGCGCTGCGTGGAACCGCGTCCGTCACCCTGGTGGGCTTTGTCGTCGGGGCGTTCCTCCACCTGGCATTCGAGCTGTCAGGGTTGAACGCCAAGTATTGCACGGTCGGTCATGCGTGCGTTAATTGAAGAAGAGTCGTTTGGCGTTTGATGCCACTTGCAAGCCGCACATGAATGGGTTGTCCCGCAGGACGTAGGTCACCCCCGCCCCCACGAGAAGCACGGCTCCCAGGATGACCATCCCGCTCATGATGTAATCCTCGCGGTTCCTCACTGTGGTGTTCATGTGGGGCTTCGTGGGATTGTAGTACACGGTCTTGGTCAAGGTGCCAATTGCATTCTTGAGGGACGCCTCCGCCGTAGTGCGGGACGTGAACCCCATGGGACCCGTGACCGCCGCGGTGTACGCCTTGCCATCGACGGTGTACTCCACGGCATACGTGATCCGGTACCTCAGAGTCCGGGAGTTTTCCACGACGTACGTCCCCACATCCCCCGATTTGACCAGCCCGGTCGTTGGCAGGTAGCCCCCCGTGTCGCCCAGTGAAGCGCGCACGAAGAACGACGACACGATCATGACGGCCGCAATGCACGCCGTGATTGCGGCTCCCGTGGTCAGACGGACCTTGAAATAGGTCATGGCGGTTTTTTGCATGCCGGCCGACATTGTTGTATGGTAATGGTGGAAGAATTTAAACAATGCTTAAGGATATACGACCAGGCAGTGTGCATGACGGTGATCGACCCCGTGTTGTTGGTAGCGCAAAGTCTAGCCAAGTCCCGCATCGGCTTGTCCAGCCTCCCCAAGCAAGCCATGCGGTTGCATCACATGATGAACAATCTCGCGTCCCGGCCAGACACTCGGCTATTGCACATCGGCCACGACGTGTCCTACGCGCTATGGGGCAACGAGCACGCCCGCGTGCACTGGGTGGACGAGGACGTGGACGAATTTCAGCATCGCCCAGACATTGCTCCGTACAACCTCGTCATCGTTGACCACTCGTCGAAACGCCGGCCATTCCGGCCCATCAAACGCCAGGTTGACAATCTCGACACGACCTTTGTGTACTTTGTCAATGGGTGGGGCAAAGCCGAGGTGCGCAAAGGCGTGCGGCGCGACCTCGCATCCCTCGAGCGGTGGGACTCTCTCCTCGAGGTCGAGGCGCCCAATGAGCACTTTGGAGTGTTCGTGTTACAAAAGTAGCTTCAGTCCTCGGACAGCCTCACCAGGCAAAACTTGATGCTCCCCAGCGAGGCCACGCTGTACCGCAACGCCATGTGGTCCTGGCGCAGGTAAATCTCCACGGTGGGGCACAGATTGGAGCTCTTGCAAAACGTGGTGAGGAACTTGAGTTGATACCGGCCCTCGCACGTGTCGTTGCATGTCATGCTCATGCCCGCGTCCGCCTGGCCGATGACGGTGCATTGTGATGCGAACTGACCATCGCACGAAATCGTCACGGAGCCTCCCTCGCTCTTGATGCGCATCGTGTCAGCGATGTCCGACATGTCGCGACACAGCCGTTGGAAGTACGCGCTTGGCATGGTGATGATGGAGTCAAAGTCCACGTCATCGAGCTCGATATCATCGGCGTCCACATCCAGCAACTTGAGGCTGAACGTCGTGGAGGAGTTCCGTTCAAAGTTCTGGATGGTGATGTCCAGCTCGTGCGGATTGGACGGGTCGTACTTGAAGGAAATTGAGTCCCGTCCACCCGCCGCGCGGATGAGTTTGAAGGTGTTGGTCACATTGATGCCGAGGTCGAACACCCCGTTGCACGTGTATTCTTCAAAAGAGTCGGCATCCAACTTCAGGTGCACCAGCGCGCACTTTGATTTGTCCATTGTTACCAATTTCATTCCGGTGGTGTCAAACCGCAAACTGACATCGTGCACGATATCCTTGAGCGTGTCGAACAAGCTCCTGATCACTCCGCCCTGGATGGTGCGCATGTACATCCCGGGCCGGGAGGGAGGGGTCGCCATTGCCCCGTGAGTCTCCGAGCCCGTTAAGTTTTTCTGCACCTCGTGTAATGAACCTGTACGCAGTGGCACTGCTAGCGATCGCCGTCGCCCTGGCCGGGGTGTTTGTCAAGTTTGCCATAGGGGCGATCCGGGACCGTGCGGAGGACCGTACCAAAAACATAGCTGGTGCCACGACGTCGTTCATCGGCGCGGCGGGCGTGGCGCTGGCCGCCATGTACGTCTGGCATTCGACCAAGAACGGCAAGTTCACGTATGGAGACTATGTGTGGGGCGTGCCGAGCGTCAAGGCCAAGGCGCCGTCGGCCTTCAACACGGCAACCACGGTGGCCACCACGTCGAACATCGTGGCGTGATTAAAAAATGTTTCCATCATGAAATGGCTACCGTGGCGCCCCCCGTCAAGCGAACGATCACCCCGCCACCGGCGATGACCGCTGAAGAAAGGGCCGCGCTAAGTAAGCGAATTCAGCGAAGCGGTCGCGAACTTGTCTTGTACTTGTTCCTGATGTCGATAGTGCCTTTTGTGGCACTCGGATTCGGGAAGCCCGTTCTTGCCTTTTTCTTGGGCATGTTCCCGGCCATTTTAGCGTCGTTCTTGTTCACAAGGGGAGCCGCGATGGTGCCCGCGTTCTTCACCTTCCCCGTGTTGTACTTGTGGCTCGGCGAGAAGTGGCCTCCGGCCCGTTGGCTGACGTTGTCCGTCCCCGCGGCGCTGTTTTTACCAGCGCTGCTTCCATCCGGCTATAGGCTTAAGTGAAGCTGCTGACTCGTGTGAGACATGGCCATCCCGACGCGCCACGTGGTTGCAGCGACCGTTTCGGGAAAAGATTTCAAAGCGCATTGCGTCCAGGACCCGGCGACCCGGAGTGTCTTGGACGCAGTCCGAAAACTGAGCCTCATGTCCCCCACGGCGCCCTTCAAGTACCCGGGCCCGCTGCCGGTATCGTTGGAGCGAGCGGACGTGTCACGCATGAAGACCCAAGACTATGTGGTGTGCGAAAAGACCGACGGCGCTCGATTCGCGTTGGTGTGTCTTGTGCACGCTGTCAGCGATGGCAGCAACCTCAAGATCGTGGCGCTCGTCGGGCGCAAGGGCGACGTGTACCTGTTCCCCCTGCAACACGTGCCAAAAGCCATGTATCAGGGCACCGTCCTGGACGGCGAGCTTGCCTTTGACAAGCACGCGGGTCGCTTCACGTACGTGATCTTCGATGCGCTGACCGTGAGCGGCGTGTCGGTGGGTCACTTGCCGCTCTACGACCGACTGCGTGTCACGCACGAGGCTTTGACGCACTACAAAGCCCACCCCAAGGATCCCGCAACGGTCATGATCAAGTCGTATGTTTCCCTGCGAGCACCGGCCCTCGTGCGCCAACACCTGGACTCCGTCGCCGCGCGCTTCGATGTGGACGGCGTCGTTTTCACGCCCACCCGGGACGAGGTGCGGTTCGGACGGCACAGGGGGTTGTTCAAGTTGAAGACCAAACACACGGTCGATTTCTTGGTGGGCAGGGACGGCGAGTTGCAAGTGTTCGACCACGCGCGCCGGTCACACGTGTCGGTGGGCAAGCTCATGGGCCCATCGCCGGGGGTGGGAGCCATCGTGGAGTGCACGCACATGGGCCTGGGCGACCCCGCCATGGACCTCTGGACGCTCTTGCACGTGAGATCCGACAAGACCACCGCCAACGACGTGGAGACGTACGAGCGAACCATGCTCAACATGCGAGAGAACCTGACGTTGGACCAGGTGTTGGCGTGATTACAACCTGCGAATGTAAAACAGCATGATGGCATTGCGTTGCACTATATCGTTCACATTGGCCACCGGGGTCACGGTCGCATCGTCAAAGTGGCGCCACGAGCCTTGCAGCCGGCACAACGCCGTCCAATGTCCGTCTTCGGCGGTGCCGTGATGCAGCAACACCGCAAACAGGGTGTACTCGATCATGAGGTCGTTCTCGGGGACCGTCAGGGTGGCATCATACGCCACGTATTGCTTCGCGTCGCTCTTCGACAGGCTGGCCACCAGCACCAACGGCAGCCGACTGAAGGTGTGGGTTTCCAGGTGCGCAGTGAGGGCTTTGTCAAGGGTGTCACGGGGCTCCAACACGAGCCCGAAAAAGTGTTCTTTGCCATCGGATGTGGTATTGCACTGCTGGCCCTGGAAAATCTCGGTGATCATCGAGTGGCCGCACGTGCTCGAGTGTGTCTGCCACGCTTGCATGTCGCCACGAAACGGGATCGGGTGGTCTTTCACGATGGGCTGACCGCGAGGGAGGTCGAGCTTCGACAGGGCCGAGTGCAGCGTGTCGAGTGTGAGCAGCACCACCTCCCCCGCGTCGTGTTGGTGCCGCTTCCCCTGAAACGCCCGGTGCACCCGAGCAAAGGCGTCGAGCGTCGGCTGGCACGACAGCACCGCCGAGTCGCTCGATGCGGTCCAATAGTCTTTGGCCAAGTCCGAGAAAGCCCGGGCCAAGTCGCACGCGTTCTTCCTTTTGGCGTGCAGTGCCGAGTGAAACACCGGGTCGCGCGCGTAGTTGACCAGTTGCGGCACGTGGAGCAAGCATTGCATGGCCGCGGAAAAGTAGCACGTGTTGCCGTGGTTCTCGAAACCTGGCATGGTACTGGACACGTCACTCGGTTGCGTAAGTTTGTCACAAAATTGTGTCACAATAGTCACGTGATTTTGTCAATTGTTTGGGAGCACACACCCGCTGCCACAGTGATGGCTTTCTTCGACAGTCCCATGCCCAGTCGCGTGCTGGCAGTGTACAGGACCCCACCCACGACGGTGCGTGGCTTCTTGCCGCTGTCGAGTGGCGTCTCGTCCAGGATGCGGTGGCACTCTTTCCACAGACGTTTTCGGTCGGGGTCGGGCACGCCCAGTCGATCCACGAACTTTCCTACCAGGGCACTGAGAGACGGGTCGACGAGTTTGTCCGCGTACACCGAGGCGCGCAAGGAGTCCTTGACGTTTTTGGCCGCGGCGTTGAGCGCCTTCATGTCCACTTGGCACGCCGAGGACAGCACGCGCAGTTCCCGGTCTGCCTTTTCCGCGCGGCATGCGTAGTACACACAAGCCGCGATGGCGGCCGTCTTGGCTTCGCCGTACAACCCCGGATAGGCCTTGGAGTGGATGGCAAACATGTCCTCTGCCGTCGTGGATATCACGCTCGGCGTGGCGATGTGGAGAGCCGCACACGTTGCTTGGATGGCCGCTTTGAGCTCTCGCGCCGCGACGTCCGCGCGGTCGACGGCGCACGCCATGGTCCGCTTCGACACGCCCTTGACGCCGAACATGCAGGTCGACAGACTGGCATTGGGAGCGCCGACGCGGGAGGTGTCGTGCAGCTCGTCGAACGACCAGTCGCGGCCGTCGTCAAGCACTCGCTCGACCACGACGCCGCAATTGATGCACACTTCTTCCCCCTGTTGCGCGTCGTAGACAGTGACCGGGTCGCCCTCGCAATCGCACATGTGTTTCGGCAGAGTGCCCGTAGTGGCCGTGTTTTGTACTGCGGGCCCGTGGCATCATCACATCGTCACAGCGCGCACAAGTACTTTAGGCAGTGCCCCCGGTCGCTGCACATAATGCCGAAAACCGTGGTGATATCCTTTGGCACGGTGGAGTACAAGGGGGCCATCGAAGCGCTGCGTCACTCGGCCCTCCGGGTCGGTGGGGCGGACGAGTTCCGGGCGTTTGGCGAGAGCGATGTGGCCGACCTGTTTGCTCGTCACCCGGGGCATCTGGACCAATCCCGCGGCTACGGGTGGTGGGCATGGAAGCCGTATCTCATACTGAAAACGCTCGAGACCCTGCAAGATGGCGACGTCGTGGTGTATTGCGACAGCACGATGGTGTTTCGACAGCCCGTGAGCGCGGTCGTCGATGCCTGGACCTCGCCCGTGGTGGTCCCCCGGCTCGGGGGGTGGTCAGCGAACGATTACCGCAACGCACGCTGGACCAAGAAAGCCACGTTTGACAAGATGGGTGTCGATCCACGGGCCGGTGAAGACGGCCAGCTACACGCGGCCTTCCAGGTGTACCGCAATGGTCCCGACGCTCGCACGTTTGTCCGAGAGTACCTGCGATGGTGCCTCGACCTGGACGTGGTGTGCGACGCCGGCAAGGACCTGCCCGGCATCGACGGTGGGCCGGTGAAGGACCATCGACACGATCAGAGCGTGCTAAGTCTCCTGGCTTTCGACAACCCCCTCGTGACCATCATGCCCGACGTCACCCAGCACGGTGAGAGCGACCCGGGTGCCATGGAAAAGCCCGTCGTGTTCCACCACCGTCGGAAGCTCCGACTGCCCAAGATCGCGGTGATCACGCCCACGACCGGGGGGCCGTTTCTCGAAGAGTGCATCGCCAGCGTCCAGCAAACCACCCTGCCGAACGTGGAGCACTGGATCGTCACGGACGGCGAGGAACACCGCGCGGCCGTCGAGGCCGTGCTCGCCAAGTTCAAGCACCGCATGCCCATCGTGCACATGGTCCTCCCGCGCAACGTGGGTGCCGGGGGATGGAACGGGCACCGTGTGTACGGCAGCACACCGTGGCTCCTCAACGCCGACTACGTGTGCTTCCTGGACGATGACAACACCGTGGACCCCGACCATTATCACGACCTGATGGCGGCATGCGTCAAGAAGAACACCAAGTGGGCGCACTCGCTGCGGCGCATCGTGGACAGGTCCGGTGCGCGGGTGTGCGATGACAACTGCGAGTCCCTCGGCGGCATCATGCACACGGTGAATGGCCGTGGCGACTACCTCATCGACACCAGTTGCTACATGATGGCTCGAGACCTCGCGATCGCGACGTCGCCCGTGTGGAACGCGCGCTTCCGGGACCCCGCGGGCCGCCCGGAGCCGGACAGGGAGTTGTGCAAGACCTTGCTGGCGAATGCGCCCGTGGCGGTCGTGCGCAAGCACTCGGTGGCGTACCGCGTCGGGTCAACCGCCGTGTCCGTCACCGCCGACTTCTTCCGCGATGGGAACGACCTGCTCGGCTACGATTTTGCCGCTTGCGAGGACCTTTACATATTCCACTTTTCGCCACGCGCGACCCGGGACTTGCTGGCCTCGAGGCGCGATACATCGGCGTCGCACGCCCTCGACGAGTGGCAGATGACTTTGCTGCGCGGTCTGGACGGCACGCGCGGCGGCCGGTTCAACCTTTTGGACGGATTTTCCAACGCGCCCAACCTTCCTCATGGCGCGGCCGTGCTGGTGTCGTTGTGCCAGCCCGGAGAGCTGCCGCTCGACTTCTTTGCCAGCCGACCGGACCTTTGGAAGATGGTGTACACCCTCGAGTCGCCCAACGTGCGACACAAGGACCAGTGGGACGTCGCGTGGCTGAAGAAACACTTTGACGTGGCACTCACATATTGGAAGCCCCTACTGGACGATTCCCGGATCCCGACTGTGTTCGCGCCACACAACACCCACCACGGCGACCTCTCCGACCCGCTGGACCGTGCGGCGTTGCTGCGCGACAACCGAGGCGGGGGGCGGTCGTGCGCCATGGTCCTGGAGCGCCGTCCCCATTTGTTCGACAAGGGGGCTTACTCCGTGAATGGCGTGACTCTCCGGTGCCTGGACCCTCTGCGGGAGGCCCTGGTGCGCGGCCTGATCGACGTGACCGTGTACGGCGTTGGGTGGCGCGACATCGCTGACGGCGTGCACATCAAGCTCGGCCACGACATGCATCGGTCCAAGGACCCACGCAGTTCGGTGGACATTCTGCGAGACTTTACATTTGCTGTGATTTCCGAAAACACCGATGCGGAGGGGTATGCATCCGAGAAGCTGTACGATGCCCTGTCTGCTGGGTGCGTGCCTCTGTACTATGGCAGCGTGCCACCGGAGCTCGGCGTCCCCGAAGGTCCAGACGTCGGCGTCTACGTCGACCTGCGCGCCCGTGGCCTGGACACCGGCGACAAGCTGCAGACGTTCCTCGACGGCCTGAGCGACGACCAGATCGCCCGCATGCGGCAGCGAGTGGTGGACCTGCGCGAGGGGATTCTGCGGCGCGTCGGCACCGAGGCGTTCGCCGAGGCCGTCGAGCAGGCGTTGTCGACTCAGACTACGTGATGACCCCGTCCTCGGCCAAACACGCCCGGAAGCGGAGGAGTTCCCGTTCGCTGCTGCGCATCATGAAACCCTCCGCGATGCGGTTCAGCGGAGGGAAGAGGATCGCATTGTGTTGCACGCGACCCCCCAGAGCCATCCCTTTGTCTGTTGCCTCGAGCCAAAATGTGGGATGCAGCTTGAAAAAGCGCGATCCTTTGAAGTGCAGTTGTAACTCGTTGACCACTTGAACGCGAGAAGCACATACCGTGGCCGTCTGCGTAGTGGTGACGTGTAGCTTGTCGCCGCAGAAAAAGCGCCGGATGGGGGCCGGGACCCGCGGCACGGTGACGGCGAATCGGAACGCACGAGTCGACACGGGTCGTGTGAGGTCGAAGGACTCTTCGCTTTGGAACTCGACAGTGCCATGCACTTTTTCGAGCATTCTCTTGCCGAACACGGCATCGACGGCAGCATGCAGCTCTCGCCGGTTGACCCGAGTCGGCGGCACGTCGAGTTGCTTCATGGTCGATGTCAGGATCACACGCACATAAGTTTAACATACGCGCCCGGCATGGACGCACAGCACACCATGCAGGCCGAGACCGGTGCCGATTCCCGTGCGCAGATCAAGGACATTGCCGACAAGGTTCGGGCGATGTCGAAGAACCGCGAGTTCAACTCCGCTTCGGCGATCGAGATCGTGAGGGCCGTCGGTCGCGTGAGCGCGCGGTGGGACATCGTGGAGGCCGTGGTCGAAGAGATTGCCAAGGGTCCCGACGGCGTGATCGGCACCGACGACGATCTGATCCCACAGAAGACTCTCGAGAGTCTCCGTGCTCTCCTTGACCATGGTGTGGTGAAGGACATCACGGATTGGATTTCCGGCGTCGAAGCTGCCGGTCCGACACAGGCCCCGTCCACGGGCCTGCTCGGCCTGGTGAAACAAATCTGGGCGTTTCTGAAGAAGAAGTGTTGCGGGAATGATGTGGTCGGCTGAAGAAGACGCCCGGATCCTGACGTATGTGACCACCACCGTGAACGCAATCAAGAAACACTTGCTGCAACACCACCCCGATAGCCACCACACCAAGGCCTTGTTGGCCAAGTTGCACGATGTAAAGTTACTGGAAATGAAAAGCAATGGCAGGATGTTCAACTCGGGCGGGTTCAACCACCTCACCGGGACGTTGCTCGTGGCCCCGCGGGATGGCAATGGCAGGGTGCGGTCTGAGGGGTCCCTCAACAAAACGATACTCCACGAGCTTGCGCATGGAACGCGGTTCAAGCACATCGGGGAGGCGTCGCACAGTGAATTGTGGCAAGCGGCGTTCGAGTTCTTCCTGAGGGTGGGCACCGAGGAGATGGGCCTCGCGGTGGAAATGAACTGCTCGGCCGTCTCCTTTTACGGCGTGTCGATGGAGACCTGCAGGCGTTGCATCTGGACCGTGGCACCCGAGTCGTGCACGCCATTCACGGGCCCGCCGAAGCTGTAATTCAGTTTGGATTGCCGGCGCCAGCGGACCACGTGCGTCGCCACGCCCACTGCGGTGATGCATGCGATGGCGATGCCAAAGATGGAAAACAGGCCGTACACGCTCCCGAGCCCGATGGCGCTCACGGTTGAAGGGCATCGGAAGTGCGCGTCGTGCATCGTTGGCAGTTGGCACGTTTGCATGTCGAAGAGTATGCCTTTGTTGAACGCGGCGCTATGGGGAAACGTGGGAGAGAACGCGAGCACGAAAAAGAGCTTGGGTCCGGGCACGCGATTGACGGCGTCTCCACACTGTTGCTTGTACGTCAGATAGATATGCGCTGCCGCAATGGCATCGACCGTGCCGTTTCGATACGCCTCCAATGCTTGATTGGAACTGGATGCCATGATGGTGCTGCGCGCGATGGGTGCCAAAAAGTCGGCGCTCGGCGACCACCACGTGGCCACCCGTTCAAACTGCTTGCCGTCGTACACTGTGCCCGTGTCAAAGTAGCGTGCAATCACGTACGCCACCAGGTTGCATGCATACACGTTGAGGACCACTCGGCTGACGATCGCGACGATGGTCGACAAGAATGCCGACTCCTTGCTGTAGGTGTCGCCCGTGTGGTACAACGGGTCCACTCCCGCAAAGGCGTGCACCGAAGAAATCAGGTACGTCCGAAAGTTGCTCAAGAACGATTCCCCCTGGTCGTACTCGACCACCGCACTCACCAGGGGTGTCAACACGCATGCCAACATGGCGACCGACAACCACAACCACGTTGAGAACGGTTTGAGGAACGCCCACGGTCCCACGGACGTGTCTGTGGGCCGCATGATGGCCATCTGGTCGGCGTCATAGGCCACGCTGGGGATCCGCGTGGATTGGTACACCTGGTCTTGCAACAATCCACCCCCGACGACGTCGCACTGACCAGGAGCCTCTTGAAGCGACGCGACGCACATGGCAAATATCTCGGGTGCCGCGGGGATGGCCACCGCAACCAGGCGTCGCATCATTGCCACGGCGAACCCGGTGATGTTGCACGCGCCACCCAGCACGCACGTGGTGCCGACGTCACACATCGCCTCCAGTGTGTGCGCCACGAAACACACATGAACCATTTCTGTCGCGTATATAATAATGCACTAGACCCCATAGGAATGAACGCAGTCAGTGTGTGCTTCTTCGATTTTGCGTTCCCAGTGGCATGTGGGGACGCGGTCGTGAGCATCGTCATGACGGCCGTGAGGGCCACACTCGGAGAGCGCGCGCCACTGTACACATGCCGGTCAACGAGTACGTTGCCTGCCGCGGCGGAAGGGTGCGATGTCGTGCTGGGCCTCGAATCGATTGGAGTCCAAGACTTGGGGCTTCGCGTTGGGCCGGCGTACAATGCCACACCCGGGTTGGGCGTCCTGACCAACACCGACGTCGTGGCGCCGAGGGGGTGGAGCTTTCTCCTCCCGTTTACCCCGGGCGTGTGGATCGTCTTTGCGGCATCCGCCATCGCCGCGTTTGCATCCCAACTCGTGCTCGGGTGGGTCATTCCGGATGTGGCGGGTGGCGCCCCCGCCATCCGTGAGAACCTGCTCAACACTGTGTTCTTGGCGTTCTCCGCTATGATCGGGTCCTCGCGCTTTTACGCGTACTACGACGTGGCGTACCTGTACCACGTGACGTCCATGCTCATGGCCGTGTTCTCGGTGTTCATCACGGCTTTGTACCAATCGAATCTGGTGGCTTTTTTCATTCCGGGGCAAGCTCTGAAGGACGTGGAGGACTTTGAAGGCTTTCACGCCTACCGTGTCCACTGGGTGCACGCGGACCGGGTGCGCAACACCCTCGGGTTCCGCTTTGCAACGTCTGGGTCGACCGTGAGTGCGGTGACGGCCATGCCCGATGATCCAATAGACGTGATCGCCCCCATGCGCGAGCTCGCGCCATTCTGCACCGGCGACAGGCACCTCGCCAATGTGTACGTGGGGCAATCGGCGGTGTTGTACTCTCTCGGGTTTTCCCCGACGCTCGACTCCAACATCACGGGGCACCTGTCTAAGCACGTGGCAATGTCGCTGGCCAACATGACGTTCCCCGTGTTGCCGCCATCGTGCGACCCCCCCCTGAACACCACGACGAGCTTGCCGCCCTCTAGCATGTGGGGCGTGTTCCTCGTGGCGTTGATTGGCATGACATGGTCCGTGGGGCGGCGTATTGCGCGCGCTCTCAGACAAGGCGAAACGACGCTGGTGCAGTCCCTGTTCGGGCCCGGGTTCAGGTGGTTTGGATTCCGACGACCCTCGACCC
>JACCDW010600688.1_pt1 | contig 12576 bp, 10 predicted proteins | sample 7449781 | NCBI WGS metagenome assembly JACCDW01 (sample SAMN15323449, study PRJNA562643) | freshwater metagenome | isolation source: river surface water | place: USA:Blue River Watershed | collected 2017-08-18
ATAACCAGCATCTTCAATCCATAAAATACCCAAAGTCAAACATAATCCGTTCAATTGCAGTAAATCACAATTTCTACCCGTATTATTAACCGCTATTACACATAAAATATCTGATGAATTTTTCCTCAAAAAATCATCCAAACACCGTAAGTCCATAACACCATCATCATCTACCTCTACAAACACTGGTTGGCATCCAGCCATCAATATTGCCTTCACAAACTCATTACAACAATAATTAGGTAAAACAACCAAACGCTTATCTAACCTGATTCGCAGCCTATCCAAAAGCTCCGATAATAAAATCACCCAAGAACTCCCAAAGCAATAGTTTCTATCCAACAATATATCGTTGGAAAATTGACGCCGTTGGAAAATTGAAGAAATAGAAAATCGATGCCTGGCAGGTGGTGTACACAACATTACTTTACAAAAATTGCATAAAAGAAACTCAAAATCGACGACATAATACTCACTTTTGCCATAGCCGCAATAACATCCTTTTCACCGCGTTGAACAACGCGTTTTTGGTATTGAGGTACCATTACAATACAATCCCTGCGAATCTTAGGATATACCGTAAAAAACAAATATTTTTTTGTGGTTCGCGATTTGCCATTACTATAAACAACAAATATCTCTTTCTTATCGGCATCGTTCATTAATCCCCCAGCACTCTCCAGATAATAATTTACGTCAGCATAATTTTCAAAAACAAAAACACCTGCATTGAAAACTCGTCCATTCACCGTTACCAAGTCCCTGCGTTTACTTACAACGATGCGATCTCCTGGCTCCAATACAATATCGGCCATAGATCCTGGATGTTGCTTGATTTTCTTATAATTTAACGGAATTAAATTAACCATTTCATCCTTGTTTACTCGGAAACCCGGGTCAAAAACATTGCTATCAATATCTCCCATCTCGTTAAATTTCCGAATAAGACGATTTAATGCCTGCTCACGTATTCCATCTTTCGTGGTTCGTACCAAAAATACCGATTCTTCATTTGCATACTTGGTCAATCCCCCACCTACTCCCATTACATCCGAAACACGATATTGCTTGTGAGATAAACTATATATTCCAGGAAAATTAACCTCACCCTCTAAAGAAACTACATCAACTGGCTGAAACAACGGATCCGGCCGAACTACCACCAAATCCTCTGAAGACAATACAAATTCACCATCCATAATAGACAAGGAATCATTTACAACCGTTCTAAACACTACCGAATTGGTATCTCTATTGCGAAGAGGTCTAATTACCTCAACATAACTTCGAATGGCAGTTTTATTAAAACCACCCGCCAGAAAAACCGCATCTCCTAGCGTCATTCCAAGAGAATATCTAAAGGACGCAGGATTACGCACATCACCCATAACTCGAATAATAGGTTTAAAATCAAAAATTCTACTATCCAATAAAATAATAGAATCCCGATTTACCAACAATAAATTATGAGCTACCTCCCCCTGCAATGCCAGCCCTACATCAAAATGCAAATATGAAAATTTGCGATCAAAATTCTCTCGTACAATAACACCCCGCTGCAATACCGCGTCTTCAACCAATCCTCCAGCATGCTCAATCAACTCCTTAATCCGCATTCCAGATTGAAGTTCATATCGCCCTGGCCTAAACACACCCTGACCTATTGCAACTCTATTTGTAAAACGATTGAGTATAGCGCCAACTTGAAACTTATCGCCATTTTCAGGAAAATAAAACGAAAAAGAATCCAAAAAAATATCCTTTACATACATGTCCTTCCTGCCAACCTTTTCTACATATATATGCTCCTTAAATGCCAAAGCATTCATTCCACCAGCGAAAAACAACAAACTATCCAAATTGTCTCCAGGTAGCATTTCAAATAAACCCGGACGCAATACTTGCCCTTGAATACTAACCCGGTTTTTATAAAATGGAATAAAAACAATATCATCATCTTGCAATCCTATATCCCCATCATCGTCACCACGCAAAACAAAATCATACAAATCAATGGTTTTAAAAACAACACCTTTACGTATAACCTGAATACCTCTATAGGTGCAATTTTCACCAGGACCACCCGCAGCATACAGCGCATGGAATAACGTAGTTAATGAGGGTAATAAATAATTACCCGGACGCTTAACCCCCAACAGTGTTACATGAATACTTCGTATATCTTGCAACAAAACGTTTAGCTTACTTTCACCAGATTTCAAACTTGCGTACCCATTAGCAATTAACTTGTTTTTAATTAAAATCGCTACCGATTCTATATCCTTACCCGATACAAACAGCATACCCACCATGGGCAATCGAATAAACCCTTCCTTACTAACAACCAACGACCAAGTAACCTCTTGATATCCATAGACAATAATGTCCAATTTGTCATCCGGACCTAAAACATAATTTTTTGGCGTTGCAACTCGTAAATTAGGAGCAAAACTCATATTGTTAGAAGTAAAAATATCAGAACCAAATACCTTCTCCATTTTGGCACTGGGCAATTGTTCATATACGCGATCCGTAATACCCGCAGTGTCTTGCCTTTTCTTCGGGTCAGCCAAAAAAACAGACGACTCTGGTCCATTAATCTCAGATAATCTCCGTTGCAATGTGGAAACCTGATCTTCAGACATACCCTTCTTTCGAGCTAATTCTGCAGCATCCTGTTCCGTCATATTTGCTGCTGCAATCTGAGCCTTATATTGACGGAGTTGTTCCTCCGTTAACTGCTCCACTCGAACATTAGCCAGATCTTTGGTTAAAAACTGACCAGACGCACAATTAACCAACAATAAAAAAAGAAAAATAATTTTACGCATACTGTATTAAAACTGATGAAGCAAACACAACTCCGAATTGATAGACCACAGATTCATCCCAGAAAATCGAAATCCTTCATTGGGTGCATCTTTCAAATACCACCAATTGAAATTATACGTTTTCATCAAATGAACCTTAAACTGTACAAGACTGTGTCCAAACTTACGCTGTTCATGGTACATCACTCCCCAATCAACCCATAACTTAGAATCATCCGATTTATAGGGCGGATTAATCCTCCATTCATCCATTTCAAAATAAAACATCTGTACCTTATACTCTACGCGCTCCAAACTAAGTCCTCGGGAACGAAACCCACGAACCCAATCAATACGTACCATCTGCATATTCGAACCCGGGCCTATACCACTACCCAAAACCTGTCCCTCATGGGTAGCATCGGCTGCACCATGCGAATAAAAACCAGGCCAAACGTGATTTCCTCTACTCCAACCAATAAACGTAGGGTTCAATCGCGTAAACTCACCACTAAGTTTTAGATATTCTGTAACACGCACTGGAGACAAAGAATATAACTTTTGAAAACCCAACGTATAAACACCGGTCCAATCGGGTTGCGTTATAAAATCTTCCAAATCCCAGAAAAAGTCATCCCTACCCCACTCCACATAAATCTCAGCATGACTTTCAGGTAACACCAAACGGGCAAAGGCACTAAACAGCTGATTATCATTCACAACTTTAACACCCGGACCGTATTCATCCAAAAAACGGGGAGACTTGCTTATTATTCGCATGTAGGCTAATTTGCCATATACCGTGTCATTCAATAAAATTCGCGTTGCACCCAAATACAATCCCGGCAACCACTTCGGTTGAAATACAGCCATGTATCCATTAAACAGCTTATCATACTGCTTATTGCCCGGCTTATTAGTAATATCCTTGGCTTGTATATAGGGCCACGGCTTACCAGCATCAGGTCGCGTTGAATACGGATAAAATCCACTTCGTTTCAAATTACCCGCTACATAAGAAAATTCAAGGTTGCCAAATCGAGTGCGAATAGGTCGATTCGTTTTTAACGACAAATGTTTAAATCCGGGTGCATTATTACTCAAGATAATCGCATTTTTTAGAGCCGGCCCCCAAAACAAATTCTCCGTACCCACCCCAACATCTAAAGCACCCAAATGCAAATATGCGTGGGACTGACCCAGATGCAATCGCTGATAGGGACCTGTTCCAAAACGATCAGGCATATCTATCCCTCTAACACGATAAGGCGGATTTTCAAAGGACAAATTCTGGGCATACAAGGCCTCCGGTTGTAATTTAATATCAAAAAATCGATTGTAAAATTCCACGCCCCCACTAAAATAAAATTGTGCGCCTTTATTAGGAATGCGCAATCCATCCTGCCATCCATACGGATGATGGCCATTATATTGCAATATACCTACCACAGGCAAAGCCTGAAACAATCGATACCGTACTTTGCTATCATCCTCTCCATCGCTTCTTCTATCCTTTACTAAAACAGTATCCAACCATTGAAAACGATAATCCTTTACGGTGTCATTTAACAAAACCCCGGTTCCAGAAGAATATAAATTGTTCCACCCTATAGCCCGTTGATAATTTATCGGTCTTACACAAAACGAAACATCCGATGTAACCAATCCCAAAAGCTGATAATCCCTAGTTGCTTGTTCAAAATATGGCATTCCAACCGCGATACTCTGCCCATCCAACAAAGCAATCAACGCAAAAGATATACCCAAGAATACAGATTTCATGATTCAAATATACACCTTAAACTCGAAGCATCTTGATTATCGTTCCCATGCCCCGCTTATAAAAAACAAAACCCAAATAATAAAAAAACCTTAACCCAGTACCTATAAAAGACAAATTCGCTACCTGCCTCAATATCAACCACTGGGACTTCATAGCCCTGAATTTATTAGAAGAAATACCTTTTCTCAAACCAATTTCCGCAACTACTTCAGGAACTTCTTCCACAATCGCACTCGAATTTTGTTGCAGCAATCTCAAAATAAAAATATAATCCTGATGCACAATGCCAGGACCCAAAACTTCAAACAACGGAATACTGATTTCTCTACGTACAACTAACGTACTAAATCCTATACAATTACCCCACAACAATCTTTGATAAGTAATTTGTCCATATCGAGGGGTAGCCGAAGAACGCCAAGAAGAACCTATCCTGCGATACCGAGATAATCCACAGACCATCCCTACTTCTTTACGCTGAAATAAACCCAGCTGCAACTCCAATTTCTTCTCCATCCAAACATCATCCGCATCACAAAAAGCCAAAAATTCACCCTTCGCATAACCCATTCCTAAATTCAAAGCCCCTACCTGACCCAAATTCAAAACACTATCAATCAAGCATATACGGTTGTCCGATTTAGAATACTCAAGTGCCATTTCACGACTCTTGTCCGTAGAACAATCATTCAACAACAACAATTCCCAATCCCTAAACGTCTGTCCTATTATTCCTTCAATTGCTTCATGCAAACAGTCTTCCTCGTTATAAAACGGTAACAGAATACTAACGGTAACCGAATGATTTGTACTCATGGATGCGTGTCTCCCAGTATTATTTCTTTGCGCTCTTCAACAGATAACTCCTGCCTGCTAAATAATCCCAAAAAAACATAGGGAACAGGGTCGCCAATGGTTCCTAAAAAGAAAATATTAAATAAAAACAAAACCAATAACGGTCGGGTAGCCGAATCCGTAAAATAACGAATTCTACTTATAAAAGGCCATAAAAATCGAAAAAACAATAAAGCACCCACCCATCCCAATTCCAACATGACATCTGCAAAAAAAGAAGCCGGGCGAATACCTTCAAACATACCCCCGTAATAAGTTACGAAATAGCCAAATTCCGATGCCGGCAATCCCACAGCATCCAACGATTCAATAGAGGCAGGTCCCCAAGCACCTAAACCACTGCCAAATGGATGTGTTATCCCGTATAAAATCGATCCGATAACACTTACCATTCGAAAACCAGATTCAGACAATGCAAAACGATAAAAATCGCGATACTTCTGCTCATAAATCATCATATAAAACAAATGCAAGGATCTTGGAGCATCTTCGTCCTTTCCCCACCACGCAGCAACAAAAACAAAAACTACGATCAAACCCAGTAAAATGGGCAAGATATATTTAGGTTTAGGCAACATCAATAAAATCAATAGCAAGTAAACCATGCCCGTTCCAGATCGAATCACCAATATTTGATACAAAACCAATAATACTATCAGAAATACAACAAGTTCTTGATTGCCTCTTCTTCTCATTAGATAGATGCTAAAAACAAAATAATAACTCATGGAAACAGCCAAATAACTAGGCTCCGCGAATAAACCCGTTACACCCCGTCCAGATCCATGGGCCTCCTCATTAAAACGAGCTAAAAAAAAACGTATTGCGTCTCCCAAAAAAGTAGGAAAAAAACCCAATAATTGAACTAAACAAAACAGCAACTGTATCCCAAAAATCCAAAAAAAACTCCGTTTAAGTAGATAATGATCAACTCTGTTTAATAACAATATAACAAATAAAGGCAAACTTGCATTCAACAACGCAAATCCACTTCGAGATACTCCCAAAAAAGTTGCTTTGCCCGATAACAATACAAATAATCCACTTGCTAACAAATAAAATAAAAATAACCAATAGCGATTACTAAAATACAATCCCTTTCTAAGACCATACAAAAAAGCCCATGGAAAAATTTCAGATTTAAATATACTCGCAAACGGAGTAATATTGGGCAAGTATATCAAGTAGGATAAGTATAACCTAAATCGTTTCATGGATTTTATTGCGATAACGTCCAAAATAAAACAAAACCATCAATATCGATTCTGTCGCTAAAAACATCCACAATAATCGCATCAACGAAATGGGTATGGCAGCCCCAAAAAGCAGGCTCAAAATAGCCCCTTGTAATACCAAACCCGCAACATTCCATAATAAGTACTCTTTTGTATGTAATAGCATCGCTATTTGTTGAAGACCCCCAATCCTGAAGACAATCTCAACCGTAAACAGCACCATCAGATAAAGCATCCAATGCCAATTAAATTGATAGCCTTTTCCCGAAAATATCCAATCAAAATACAACCAGGATCCACCCAATATAAGGATGCCAAAAAACCACACTGTGAACAAAATAATTCCATAGGCCTTTTTCGTGTACCGGTCGAAACTGGAAAAAATATCATTCACAATCAAACCAAAAGACAGACAACTGGTATATAATATCCAATGTGCCTGAAAATTTCCCAACTCTTCAAAAGAACCCATATAAGCATACAATAGAAAAAATAAATTTCCATGCAAACTACTAATAAAATGACCCAAAACCATCGGTGCTTGATACTTGGTAACGGAACTAAATTCAGAATTTTGAAAACTCCATTTCCAAATAGACTTATTACCAAAAGAAACCATAATCAGGCCCGACCATCCTGAAAATCCATAGATTATTACAAAAATTAAAAATGAATGAAAATAATAACCTACAGCGTATCCCAACCACTGAATAGCCAACATTATCAAAGAGCTATAAAGTATTTTTTCTGGTTGATTAATTTGACGGAACATCCATCCAAACCCAGACCCTATATAAATGAGAAACGGAATAAAACAAAGCAAAAGCAAACAATTTTCCCTATAAAAAATAATTACAACCAACGCATAAACCAACGATACCATTACAGATAAACGAAATCGGAAAAACTGCAAATAGCCATAATGGTCCAATCCTCCATTCTCACGTAATTTTCTATATAATGCCGGCCCGTTGGTATTAATGCCGAAATCAGAAAAATTTCCCAATAAATTACCTAACAACATACCCAAAGAAAACACACCAAACACAGAGGTTTCATAATGAGCCGCCATTGCCCAATACAACAGCATAGAACTCAAGAGAGTTAATCCCTTGGAAACAAATAACAATATATATTTACGGGGAATTGGGATCATACAATCGCCAAATAAACAGAATACCCAACAATGTCCCCAAAACGGTTCCTATAGCACAATATTCTAACAGCGACCAACCTACCCTATCATAAGGAAATTTGGGGAAATCTACTACTTGAACTAAGGGGGTTTGCTTGCGTAAACTAATTTCCGCTAATTTCATCTGCTTGGATATTTCTCCATACATACTTATAGCAATTTGCAAGTCTACCATGGCCCTACTTTGATCTACCTTCATTACCTGCCGCAATGGATTAACATTCATATCACCCAAACTCGCCGAATAATGAAAATCGCGTTGCAATACACGGTGCAATGAATCAGCCTCTTGACGTAAAATACGTAAATTATTTCTTGCTTTTGAAGTTATTACCTCAATATAATAACCCGATAATCGATCCACCAACAACTCACAATATCGGTGTGCAACCCAAGCGTCTTTATGCTTACACGATACTATAACAAATGCTTGCTTCTTATCCGGTTTACTAATGCTGAGCAATTTCTTTTTGGAATACTTAAACAATAAATACATCGCAGTATCTCTTAAAGCCGTATTTTCCCAACGCTTACTACTGAAACTAAATCCCGAAAACTTGGGCTCTCTAAAATACGAAGTCTGTTTCCACAATACATCAGCAAAAACCAAAGAATCTTTCCCATGTCTTACACGGGTATCCAAGGTAGATTCTATGATGTTTCGAGTGTAAAATAAGGTAATTAAACTTTCCCCCTCAAATACCCCTCCAGGATTTAATCCACCCGCATCCAAGCCAAATTGAGCCATCAGCGATTCAAACCCGCCAACTTTCTCTTCCTCTATTCCCATAGTTATTGAAGCTACATATTCCCTTGGATAAAAATAAGAAAATATGGCCCCCAATATCAAGCCCATGACTGCCCAAATCGACCATACCTTTATTTTTCGCAATGACCAAGAAAATCCAGACAATAATCTTCGAAATAAATAGCCCAAACCGATTTTTCCAGCAAGAAATTCTTGCAACATGGATTTTTTCATTCCAAAACCTCCCGTATACTGCTAAACGAAATTGCTCGAAATAACTGATTCAATCGCTGAGGCATTACATCGATGTTGCGATAATGCCTCAAACGGTCAACCATGCCCATGCCCAACACAGAAGGATGGTTTTTATCAATCTCCCACGGATGAATATAGCAATGATAATATCCTAATTCAGAAGAAGTTTGAATCATAGACATCATGGTACTAAATGGAAAATGGCGCAAATAGGCTCCGCCCGCAATAGGTAAAGACAATCCTTTCCAAGAATAAACGCTTAATGGGAATTCCTCTAAACCATTATCAAAAAAATATGGTCGAACTCCCATTGGCTTATCACTCAATTTACCATAGTTTTTTCTGCCCGTAACGGGAAATACGCTGCTATCATAGCGATATCCCACACTCGCCAATGTATCAATGGCTACATCGGTAATAGAAAAGTTGGGTGCTCTAAAACCCAACACAACCGCTCCAGTACAATCTTCCAAAATTCGTTTGGATTCTTTTAATTCCCATTCTAATTCTCTAGCGGTTAACGTATGCAAATTTCTATGAGTCATACCATGTGACGCAACTTCATGACCCTCACGAACAATGCGTTCAATTAATTTTGAGTATTCAGGTAGCAAATTACCCAAACAAAAAAAAGTTGCCCGTTGTTTTAAATTAGATAAAAGATTCAATATTTCATCCATCGTTTCCAGCAAGCGTTTGTCTTCTTCCAAAGAGGGATTCCTCCTTACGTAAGGTTGCATCACGCCCGCTTGAAACCAATCTTCAACATCTACTGTGAACAAATTCATAGACATTTATCAAGTTTTCCTTTATCAAAGATACGGTTTCCCATACCTTTATTTACAACAATAGATTTCTTAACTAAGTTCCATTGCTTGCTTATTTCCATTAACGGAAAATCATCCAATGAGTCCGTATAAAACTCATCGATACAGTCAACACCAACCGCATTCAAAACGCGTACCTTTTCCTTACCCCAGCAATGGCAATCAAACCGCCAGTTCAACAAATCCTTCTTAGTGACTTCACTGCCCAAAACAACCACATTCATGCCCTTAAATAAAGGTTTTATATACGCTTGCAAGGAAGCGGAAATTACAAACACTCTACTTCCATCGTCTACATATTCGCATAATTTGTCAAAAAGTTTATTCATACACAATTGCCGTGAATATGCCACCGATAAATCTTCAAGTTCATTTTTAGTGAATTTTCTGCACCAAACATTCAATAACGACAATTTCACGCGCCGAACATCCATTACCCCCAAGCGTTTCAGTAATGACAAACACAAATAGTGCAAAAAAATAAAACAACGATGTTTTGGGCGAAGAAATAGGAAAAAACCCAACGTGGTATCATGGTTAATTAACGTCCTATCAAAATCAAAAACAACGATACGAGAATTCATGATTGTCTAAGCTTACGCATAAACGTTTCCCATTTTGAAATATCAAACAAGGAAAAAATAACGTACCAAACAAATCGAAAACCTGCACCGGATTGACCTATTTTCCAACAATTGCGGTTGGGTAATAATTCACCAAAGCGCAACCAAACCTTTTTTACTATCCAAATATATTCGTAGGGAAACATCCAGCGAATTTGCCCCTTAGAATTTACCACAGCTGAATTATCCGCCGTCTCCCCCACACAAATTCGTATATAATTTTTTAACAAGGAAAAACCCGAAAACTCACCCAGCATAACCGTTCCCCATAGTCTTGGATTGCATTCCAAAAGTTTCCATTGGCCTGTATTATCCGCAATAAACTCAAACATGAGCAATCCCGAATAATTCAATTCTTTAACCATTGCCGTACCCAAATGTTCAATTTCAGGATTACAGCATAATTCTGCAAATGTACTCACCCCTCCAGATTCCGGATAGGTTCTTCTCCGAACATGCTGATACGAACTTACAACTATTCCTTTATCTGCCAAGGCAAAGTAGCCAACCACGGTTTTTCCATCACCAACAAATTCTTGAAAAACATAAGGTTCAACCGCATTAAATCCCATAACATCTTCGAAACTCTTAAGCACCGTTAAACCCTTACTTCCTCTTCCACGGACTGGTTTTGCCATGACGGTACATCCGGAATACCAAAAATTCGCTTCACGCAATTCTTCCAACGAAAACCTCCCTGGAGAACATCCAAAATCCTTAGCCCAATCCGTCAATTTTACTTTGTCAATCAGCAAGTTAAACGTATCCAGAGAAGGAGTAAGAAAATAAATATTATTCGGTTTGTTGTCTATATTTTGATAAATTTTCAATACCTGTTCTTCTAACAACGGTAAGACCACAAACTGTTTATTGGTGTTAGCCATTGCCAAAGCACAAAGATCTTCCCATTCTCCAGAATAGCCCAAAGAACCAGGATACAAACATGTCCTTCGCCAACTGTTTTCTTCAAAAAGAAAGGTTATTTTCTCTCCAATACGCTTATACCAATTATAAATATCGAAAGCTCTGCGATCCAAAACCTGTCCAAAAACCAAGACAATATTCAAATCCTCGTTTAACCCCATAACAACTTACGAACTTTTTTTCGTACCCGATAAACATAATCGCGAATAAACAAATCAACTTCCGATGCATCTGTATGCATTTTTCTAGCACGCTTCGATTCCATAAAAACCCTATTTCCATTGTCACTAATTCCTCCTACAGTTACATCTACTAGCACTTCATCAACAAAAGCAGACTGAATATTTTTTCCAACACGCAATAACCATTCATAATCACCGGCTACAAAAAAAGAATCATCAAACCCCCCATACTGCAAAAATAACGCTCGTTTATGCCAACATCCTATGTGCGGAATACTGAATTTCTTTTGAAACTCTTTCCAAACCCAAGGCCTACCAAGTTCACGCAATGGCCTACCATCTTCCATCCATTGCATTTGTTTACAAAGTATCAAATCCGCTCCCGTTTTCAATGCAGAATCATGCATCCTACTAAAATAATCCTTCCTAACCAAATCTCCAGAACCAATAAAAGCCACATACTCACCACGCGCTACAGCCAAACCCTTATTCCATGCATCATATATGTTTTTATCTGGTCCTTGCATTAACGTCAAATTACTGTGCCTTTTAAACTCTGTACTGCTTATCGAATCACCCCCATTAACCACTACTATTTCTATATCAGATTCAATAAATTTCAACGATTCTATAGTTCTTAACAGAAATATTTCTACATTCTTCGTTGCTATAATTATGCTTAATTTCAAAATTTATTTTCCAAAAACAACCACTCGAAAACTCCTCAAAAGAATTGATAAGTCCAGCCATAAACTTGCTTTTTCTATGTACTGCAAATCAAAATATAATTTTTCATTAAAATCATCAGCTAAGGCTGTAGGATTATGAACTTGAGCCAAACCCGTTATTCCTGGTTTTGCCAAATGTCGCGTTTCAAACTTCGGGTTTTTAGCGATATACTCCTCCACCAAAATGGATTGTTCCGGCCTGGGACCAACCCAACTCATCTGTCCAATCAATATATTCCAAATTTGAGGTAATTCATCTATCTTATAATTCCTCAGAAAACTGCCTACTATTGGCAATATAGAAATATCAGTGGGATTGGATCCAGAACGCAAATTATTGTGTCCATGTCGTAAAGTCCTAACCTTAAATAGCTTAAATACAAAACTATTTAGACCAATCCGATCATGGTA
>JACCDW010242657.1_pt1 | contig 12574 bp, 12 predicted proteins | sample 7449781 | NCBI WGS metagenome assembly JACCDW01 (sample SAMN15323449, study PRJNA562643) | freshwater metagenome | isolation source: river surface water | place: USA:Blue River Watershed | collected 2017-08-18
ATACTTTTGACTATCTTCGTAAAGAAAATGCCCATTTTACTATCCATGCTGGTGAAGCGTATGGACTCCCGTCCATCTGGGAAGCGATCCAACTCTGCGGAGCAGAACGACTAGGTCACGGTGTTCGCATTATCGATGACATCGATTTTTCAGGTCCAGAACCTAAGTTAGGTCGACTTGCATCATATGTTCGTGATCGACGAATTCCATTAGAGCTATGTCCAACATCAAATATTCAGACAGGCGCAGCGGCAAGTTATGCCGAACATCCAATCGGAGCGCTTGCAAAGCTGCGCTTCCGAGTAACGTTGAATACCGATAACCGCTTGATGAGCCAGACCTCCTTGTCCTTCGAGATGGAGGAGGCGGTTAAGGCCTTTAATTGGGATTTTGCCGAGCTCCAGCGGATCACAATTAACGCTATGAAGAGCGCATTTATCCCGTATCAGGAGCGTTTACAGATCATCGATCACATCATTAAGCCGGGATACGCCAAGGTTTCATCAGCTTCATGATTGATTTTAACGACCCACACTTTGTCGCAGATCCTTATCCAGCGCTTAAGCAACTACGTGAAAATCCTGGTCCAGTTTGGCATGAAGAGATGCAAATCTTTTTGGCTGCCCGACATGGTGATGCCAACGATGTCTTTCGTAATAAATCACTAGGAAGAATCTTTAGGGAAAAAACCCCTGAATTTGAGTGGGAGATCTTTAACTGGCTGCACGCTGATTCGATTTTGGATAGCGAGCCACCTAAGCACACCCGATTACGTTCACTCGTTGCCAAAGCTTTTAATCGTCAGAAGATTGAAGGCATGCGTCCGGCGGTTGAAAGAATCACAGCGCAGTTGCTTGATGCAATAGATCACAAGGTAAAAGCCGGCGAAAACTTTGATTTGATCGCAGATTATGCCGAACCATTGCCGGTAAAGATCATCGCTGATTTGTTGGGCTTTCCTGAATCAGAGGAGCATTTGCTTCGCCCATGGTCCCAGGCAATCGTAAAGATGTATGAAGTAAATCCATCGGTTCAGTATCAAACTGAAGCCAAACAAGCAGGTAAAGAGTTTGCTGAATATGTTCGCGATCTTGCGATTAGCCGTAAGAAAAACCCTGGGCAAGATTTGATATCAGATTTGGCAAGTGTTGAAGAAAATGGCGAGAAGTTGAACATGCAGGAGCTCGTCGCAACCTGTGTTTTACTTCTTAACGCCGGACATGAAGCAAGTGTTAACGCCTTCGGTAATGGAATGGTTGCTGCGCTTCAACGCCCAGATCAGGTCAAGCTTCTACGTGAAACTCCACGCGAAGTTACAAACACCGCACTTGAAGAGTTCATGCGATTTGATGCGCCGCTTCATCTCTTTGAACGAACCGCTACCGCTGATACTGAAATCGGGGGAGTCCAGATCAAGGAAGGGCAGAAGATTGCAGCCCTCATAGGCTCGGCAAACCGTGATGAAACAGTGTTTTCAGCCCCTGAAACAATGGATGTAACCCGCGATCCAAACCCTCATATTGGTTTTGGAGCTGGCATCCATTTCTGTTTAGGTGCACCACTTGCTCGACTCGAGATGAGTGTTTCTCTCCCGGCGCTGTGGGAAAAGTATCCAACGATGCAGTTGGCCTCGGATCCTGTGCGCAGACCTACATTTGTATTACGAGGTTACGAGAGCGTCGCAATCTCTGTTTGATTTGGGTAGGAAGATTGTGCACCTTTGCGTGTGACGCTCAAGGATGCAATAGAGATTCCAAATTTCATCGCCTCTACTGGATTGTGACCGCTAGCTAAACCGTAGGCAAAACTTCCGACAAAGGAATCACCAGCGCCAGTTGTATCGACCGCGGTTACCTGTGGAGCAGCAACTCGATGTATCTGACCGTCGGCTGAGATGTAAACCGCGCCTTTGCTGCCTAACGTTACGATTGAATTTTTACCGGGTCTAAATGTTTTTAGGATTTCATCACTGCTGGGCAGCTCACCATGAAGTTCGCGGAACTCTGTCTCATTAGGAATGATCCAGTCACACAGATCAAGTAGCTCGGCAGAGATCTCTTGATATGGCGCAGGATTTAAAATCGTTGTACAGCCACGGGCTTTAGCTGCTTTGAAAGCTGCCAAAGTTACCTCTTGCTTAATCTCGCATTGTGCGACAACGATCGACAAATCTGCGATCGAATTTATCGCTTGGACCGCCTTAGCGATCTCAATCTCATGGTTTGCACCCGGAATAATGATGATGCGATTTTCGCCATTTCCATCTACCCAGATATGAGCCACACCATTGGGGGTCGAGCTCTTTTCAACATATTCAGAGTTAATGCTGACCTTTACAAAGTTTTCAGCGATTGCGGTTCCAAATACATCATCGCCAAGCTTTCCAATGAAGTGAACCTGGGCTCCACACAGGGCGGCCATAACCGCTTGATTAGCCCCTTTTCCACCAAACCCAGTGGTGAAAAGCTGCCCCGCTAGGGTTTGGCCCGGCTCAGGAAGCACATCGGCATAGGCGGTTAAATCCATCATTGCACTGCCTACAACTGCGATGACCGCGGGTTGTGTTCCATTAGATTGCATACCGCTAGGCTAGCGGTTATGACAAAAACTTCAATCATTCTGGATGTAGATACCGGCGTCGATGATGCATTTGCAGTGCTTTTTGCTGCACGTCATCCAGAGATCAACTTGTTGGGTATTACATGTGTTGATGGAAATACCAATGTTGATCAAGTTGTCGCAAATACCTTTAAAGTTCTAGATGCAGCCGGTGCCGGAGATATTCCAGTGGCTCGCGGAGCGGTCAAGCCGCTCTTGGGAAAGAGTCAGTACGCCGAATATGTACATGGCGCAGATGGCATGGGGGATTTGGGTATCGCTCCATCTTCCCGAAAAGTGGATTCCCGTTCAGCTGTCGAGCTTCTGCGAGATTTAATCGAGCAGTCAAAGGATCCCGTAACGATTGTTCCTTTAGCGCCATTAACCAACATCGCTTTGTTTTTGCGCGCTTTTCCTGAAACCGCTAAAAAGGTTCACCGAATTGTTTTGATGGGTGGCTCAGCCTCTGCTGGTAATGCGACCGCAGCTGCCGAGTTCAATGTTTGGCATGATCCAGAAGCTGCGGCAATTGTTTTCCAAAGTGGTGTTCCAATCACAATGTATGGCTTAGATGTTTTTATGCGTCCCGGAATCAATCGCGAACAAGCAACGCAGATGCAGAGTTCAAGTAATCCTGCATCACAATTTGGTGGCTCTCTGGCCTTAGCATTCATGGAACGCCTTGGAGTGTCTCCAGTGACTTTAGGAGATTACGGCGCAGTTGCTAGCGTGATTCGCCCAGATCTATTTACAACTGAGATGTTTGATGTTGTTGTAGATACATCGGCAGGTCCTGCACGTGGACAGACAATTGTTGATCGACGTGATGCATTCTTGAAGGAGCTTGAACCCCTAGATCTTGAGGACTCAGCAAAGGTACGAGTAACCCTGGATCTAGATGTCGAAGGTGTTCAAGATTTGTGGCTAAAAACCATTAATTCATAAGGGTTTTAGAGCTTACAAACCGATTGGATGCCAGACAGTCTTGGCCTCCATAAAGGCGATGATTCGACCAGGATCTGCTGATTTGAATGAGTGAATTCGCTTCAGATTTTCAGCTCCAGCAACCTTGATCTCAGCATGTTGTTTAGCTGGTACCCCTGAGATATCTAGAGCATCAATATCCATGTGTGAAGCCATCCACGGTGCAATCTCTTCCTTCTTACCGGTCAAGATATTTATTACTCCATGTGGAAGATCACTTGTCGCTAGAACTTCTGCAAAGGTCATCGCAGACAGTGGGGCCTTGGTGCTTGCCAAAACTACAACCGTGTTTCCAGATGTGATGATCGGGGCGACTACATCAATCAGACCAAGAAGAGATGGAGTCTCTGGTGCAACAGCTGCAACAACTCCGATACTTTCTGGAATCGTAAAGTTGTAGAAAGGTCCTGCGACAGGGTTTGTTGATCCTGCTAGGGATGAGATCTTATCTGTCCAGCCCGCATACCAAACTAAACGATCAACTGAATCTGTTACCTCTTTTTCAGCCTTAACCTTTGTAACGCCTGTAACGGCAACAATCTCATCAACGAATTGTGCACGTCGACCTTCAAGCATTTCTGCAATTCGGTACAAAATCTGTCCACGGTTATACGCGGTAGCTTTGTTCCATCCAGAATGTGCCGCGCGTGCTGCGACAACCGCATCACGCAAATCTTTTCGAGAAGCCATGCATGGGTTAGCAATAAACACGCCCTTAGCGTTCTTGATCTCGTAAGTTCGTCCAGATTCAGTACGAGGAAATGCGCCGTTGATATACAGCTTGTAAGTCTTCTTCACATCAATTCGATTACTCATGGCTAACCCCCTTCAAGTATGCAGACAGGCCGTGACGACCACCTTCGCGGCCCCACCCCGATTCCTTGTATCCACCAAATGGTGATGTTGGATCAAACTTATTGAAGGTATTTGCCCAGATAACTCCTGCGCGAAGCTGTTGTGATGCCCACAAAGTACGCGAACCCTTCTCGCTCCAGATGCCAGCAGATAAGCCAAATGGGGTGTTATTTGCCTTTTCAATCGCCTCTTGCGGAGTTCTAAAGGTCAGAACAGAAAGCACTGGACCAAAGATCTCTTCACGTGCGATTCGATGTGCTTGAGTTACGCCGGTAAAGATCGTTGGCGCAAACCAGAATCCCTTGCCTGGAAGTTCGCATGCAGGGCTCCAACGTTCAGCACCTTCTGCATCTCCTGCAGCGGCAAGTTCGATGATCTTGCCAAGTTGTTCCTTGCTGTTAATCGCACCAACATCGGTGTTCTTATCCATTGGATCACCAACGCGAATCTTCTCCATGCGGTTCTTCAGTTTATGCAAAACCTCTTCAGCAACATTTTCTTGAAGCAAGAGACGAGAACCTGCACAGCACACATGCCCTTGATTGAAGAAGATTCCATTAACAATTCCTTCAACGGTTTCATCAATAGGTGCATCATCAAAGACAATGTTGGCAGCCTTGCCACCTAGTTCTAAGGTTACGCTCTTCTTAGTTGGAGCCACTGCGCGAGCAATAATCTTTCCAACCTCGGTGGATCCAGTGAATGCGATCTTGTCGATTCCGGGGTGATTAACAATCAGTGCTCCTGTTGAGCCATCACCGGTTAAGATATTGACGACTCCTGCTGGAAGCTCTGCTTGCTGACAAACTTCAGCAAACAACAAAGCGGTTAATGGAGTTGACTCTGCTGGTTTCAAAACTACTGTGTTTCCTGCAGCTAGTGCTGGAGCGACTTTCCACGCCAACATCAATAGCGGAAAGTTCCACGGAATAATCTGACCCGCGACTCCCAGCGGCTTAGGTGAGGTTCCAAGACCGGCGTATTCAAGTTTGTCAGCCCATCCTGCGTGATAGAAAAAGTGAGCAGCAGCCAGTGGAATATCTGTATCGCGAGATTCGCGGATCGGCTTACCGTTATCGAGAGTCTCTAGCACTGCGAATTCACGTGCACGCTCCTGCATGATGCGAGCAATGCGGTACAGGTATTTTCCGCGTTCCTTGCCTGACATCTTTGACCAGGTAGTTGTGTACGCCTTACGTGCAGCCTTTACCGCTGCATCAACCTCTGCCTTGCCTGCAAGTGCAACCTGGCTCAATACCTCTTCAGTAGCAGGGTTAATTGTCGGAAAGTGCTTGCTTCCGGCGACAAACTTTCCACCAATAAAGTGTCCATACTTTGGCTTTATTGAAACCACCGCTCGTGATTCAGGTGCTGGGGCGTATTCGAAGCTCATTGTTGTCTCCACTAATCCATCGTCACATACTGAGGGCTTGAGTAATAACCTTCATCCATCTTCATGCGTTGCATCAATAGATCATTGAGCAAGGCACTAGCGCCAATACGAAATAACTTCGGATTGAGCCATTCTGGTCCAACAGTTTCATTGACCAAAACTAATTGTTTAATTGCATCCTTGGTGTTTCGGATTCCACCAGCTGGCTTCACGCCAATGCGAGTTTGTGTCATCTCATAAAAATCTCGTACCGCTTCCAGCATCACTAAAACAACTGGGGGAGTTGCAGCTGGTGCGACCTTGCCGGTTGAGGTTTTAATGAAATCTGCACCGGCAGCCATCGCCAAGAAGGATGCTTTGCGAACATTGTCATATGTGACTAACTCTCCGGTTTCAAAGATGACCTTGAGGTGTGCTTTATCGCCACAAACCTTTTTGATCTGAACAATCTCATTAAAAACATCGATATAACGACCCGCTAAGAATGCACCGCGATCAATCACCATATCGATTTCAGCAGCTCCCGCATCAATTGCATCCTGAGTATCTTGAATTTTCACAGCCATTGAAGCGCGGCCAGATGGGAAAGCAGTTGAAACAGCGGCCACCGGAACATGCTTGCCGCCAATCAAATCTAGATGTGTTCTGGCCACTGAAACCATGTCGTTATAGACGCACACAGCACCAACACTTGGAACCGATGAATCAGTTGGATCTGGGCGCACCGCTTTTGTGCACAAAGCTTTAACTTTGCCCGGAGTATCTGCACCCTCTAGGGTTGTTAAATCAACCATGGTGATCGCAGTTTCGATCGCCCAGCGCTTTGAAGTTGTTTTTATGCTTCTTGTTGCAAGCATTGCTGCACGCGCTTCTGCGCCTACTTGATCAACACCTGAAAGATTGTTGAGGTAGCTCTTTAGTGAGGCTTCACTGCCATCGACTAAACCGTAAAAACTCACGATAACAATTCCTTAAGCGGTGGACGTAGTTGATCCAAAACTACCTGGGCGGCAGCGGAATCCTTTTCAATTGCCTCAATGTAACACTTCATCTTTGCTTCAGTGCCGCTTGGGCGGATGATGATGCGCACACCACCATCGAGCCACATTCGTATTCCATCTGTTGGTGGCAATCCATCTGTTGGAGAAGCCAGATCATCGATTGAGGTTACAGATCGACCTGCAATGTGCTTGGGCGGATTACTGCGCAAGCCGCCGAGAATCACTCCGACCTTTGATAGATCACTAAGGCGGATCGAAATCTGTTCTGTCGCGTGGAAGCCATGACGTGCCCACACCTCATCAAGCAAATCCAAAACATTCTTGCCCTCGGCAGCTAGATCAGTAGCAATTTGTGCCAAAGTAATTGCTGCAGAGATTCCATCCTTATCATTGACGGTAATTGAATCAACGGAATAACCCAACGCTTCTTCATAACCGAAGGTTAAGTTTTCGATTTTAGCCAACCATTTAAAGCCAGTTAAAGTCTCTGTGAATCCAAGGTTGTAATAGCCAGCAATCTTTTTGACGATAGATGAAGAAACAATTGAGTTTGCAAAGATCCCTGAATCAATTTTTCGTGCGATAGATTCAGCGAAAATTGCCCCTAACTCATCTCCGCGAAGCATTCGCCAGCCTGTTCTTGGATCATTAACTGCAGCGGCACATCTGTCTGCATCTGGATCATTAGCGATAACAAGATGAGCATCAAAACTTTTCGCAGTTTCCAGTGCGAGATCAATCGCTCCTGGCTCTTCAGGGTTAGGAAAGGAAACGGTTGGGAAATCTGGATCTGGGGCAGCTTGGGCATCAACAAGAATTGGCGATGGAAAGCCGGCTTTATGAAAAACTCTTTGAATGGTTTCCGTACCTACGCCATGCATCGCCGTGTAGACAATTCGAAGTGAGCCTGGATTGCGCGCCAAGGAGGCGGTTCGGTTGATGTACTTCTCAATGATTTCTTCACCTAAGACTTCCCACACTTTTCCGCGAGGCTGTGTCTTCAAAGAAACAATTGCATCAATCTTTTGAGCAATAGCTTCATCGGTAGGTGAAACGATTTGCGATCCTCTGTAATGAATTCCATCAACGGTGCCGCCTAGATAAACCTTGTAACCATTGTCTTGCGGAGGGTTGTGGCTTGCAGTGACCATGATTCCGACATCACACCGCAGTTCATTTGTAGCAAAAGCTAAAACCGGAGTTGGAAGCGGGCGAGGCAAGACATAAACCTTCATCCCAGCACCGCTCATTATTTCAGCGGTTTCAAAGGTGAAATCTTCAGATCCGTAACGCGCATCTCGACCGATTACTACAGAAGTAAGGTTGCGCTCTTTCATGTAAGCGACAATTCCGGCAGCTGCCCGACCGACTACTGCACGATTCATGCCCGATGGCCCAGGTCTAATTGGTCCGCGCAATCCAGCGGTTCCAAACTGCAAGAAACCACTGAAGGATGCACGTAGCTCAGCTTCATTGCCATCATCAAGCCATTGTTGTAATTGTGCAGCGGTTAATGGATCTGGATCATCTGCGATCCAGGTATGTACCTCCTGCACTAATGAGTGATCCATAGGCTTAGAGTAACTTCGGAATAACCCCTTTGAGAAGTGCGCCCATACGATCTGCCGCAGCTTTACCTGCAGCGATTACCTCTTCATGATTGAGTTTTTCGCCCGTTACTCCAGCTGCAGCGTTTGTGACTAATGAGATACCTAGAACTTCGGCTCCTAATGCATGTGCTGCGATCGCTTCAGGAACTGTGGACATTCCAACGAGATCGGCACCCATTGTTCGCATCATCAAGATTTCTGCAGGGGTTTCATATGTTGGGCCACGCCAGTGCACATAGACACCTTCTTGCAAGGATGAATCTTCCTTCTTGACGATCTCGCGGATTCGCTTGCTATAGAGATCAGTGAGATCAACAAAGGTCGCACCAGATAATGGTGAAACCGCGGTCAATGAGATGTGATCACGAATCAATACTGGTTGACCAACTGAATAAGCGGTATTAATCCCGCCGCATGCGTTAGTCAGGATGACAACTTTGCAACCCGCCTTAACCGCGGTGCGCACGCTGTGCACAACAGGTTCTATTCCTTTGCCTTCGTACAGGTGTGTTCTTCCTAAAAAGACTAATGCGCGTAACTTCTTTCCATTGCCCTCTATCTCATAAGAGCGGACCTTGCCCGAATGTCCTTCAACAGCAGGTGCGAAAAATCCCGTGAACTCTTCAGCATTGCACTCAAAGACTGGTGTTCCAAGTGCATCAACGGCACTGACCCATCCAGATCCCATTACAAGTGCGACATCATGATGTGCAATTCCGGTCTTTGCAGCAATTTCCTTCGCTGCTTGTTCTGCTGCAGCAAGTGGATCCTTATAGAGAAGTTCGGTCTGTGTCATACGGTAATAATGTCACAAATTAGTGGGCTGCTGCTTACCTCATAGCCTTTACCTCGGGCCATGAATAGCCAAGATTGGCAAAGGCTTTGCGAACAAAAGGCATGGATATTCCAACAACATTTGTGTAATCGCCTTCAATTGATGGAATGAAGGGAGAACTGAAACCATCCAAAGTGAAACCACCTGCTACATGGAGAGGTTCTTCGGTGGCGACATAATCTGCGATCTCTTCATCAGTCATGTGATCAAAAGTCACACGTGTGGTCACTCGATCTGAGATCTCAATGTCTTTAGCAGTGTCGATAATGCAGTGCCCGGTATGAAGCAACCCTGAATTTCCGCGCACTCGTTTTGCACGCTCTGTAGCTACATCTGGAGTTCCGGGCTTGCCAAGGGATTGGCCATCAAACTCAAAGGTTGAGTCGCAACCAATAATAATCGCTGGAAAATCAATTTGTTCGCGAACGGTGTGTGCCTTAGTAATTGCAAGCGCAATCACCATATCTGCAGGGGAGAGTGAGTTGAAAAATTCTGTCTCTTCATCAACATGGCTAACAATAATTTTTGGAGCAAGTCCTGCTGATTCTAAGAGTCGGCGACGACTGGTTGACTGTGAAGCTAAAACTATTGTTGTCATTATTGATCAGACCTTCTGGCTCTGTATGTCATGTGACTTTCGGTACGCGACTAACTGTATCGGTACATCTACGATAAGACCGTGAGTAAAACCTTTCCAACGGTAGGCCTAGTGGGTTCAGCCCCACAGGCCGGAATGTATATCTCGCCAGCGCAAGCTTTGGGTGTAGAACTTTTGAATGTGGCCGATGGCTCGAGATGCGATGTCGTGACAGTTATTGATAGATCCTTCGCATTAAGTATCGTAAAAAGATTAGAGGCAGATGGCGTGACTGTGCGTCCATCATTTTCTGCGCTGACAGGTTCAAGTGAAAAATATGGATCAACTTATGATGAACAATCCACAATTTGCGTGATGGTTGCACGCTCACCACATGGGCAGGCAACCACTTGGGCAGCAAGTGAAATCTTGAGAACAAATGGCCTTTGGGTAATGAGCATTACCCCGGCACCTGGAATGACGGACTCTTTGCAGGAAAAGGCCCAACAACTTGCTCTCGATACTTCTGCGCAATTGAGTGCGGTCGGGGTAATTGCTGTCGAATTTTCTATAAAGGGTGAGGAGCTTTCTGTCGTTAACGTAGAAATGCATCCCATGAGTTCGGGCAACTGGACCGTCGATGGCGCTGTTACAAGCCAGTTTGAGCAACACCTGCGTGCAATTTTAGACCTTCCTTTAGGTGATCCTTCAATGACTTCGCGATTTGTTGTTACTGGAAATGTTTACTGTGGCGATAAGCCCAACATGTACCGTCCTTATTTACATCTAATGGCTAGAACACCTGCCATGAAATTTCATCAGTATAAGAACTCAAATGAACCTGGTGCGCTAGTAGGCCATGTGACCCTTGCAGGTAATAATCTCGACCAGATAGTTGAAGAGATTAAGCACGCGCTGCAATACATGCAAGGCGAAATAGAAGAGTAACTAGCGAGCTCGGTATTCGATCGCGGGGCAACGGTCCATGACGGTTAACAACCCAGCGGCCTGTGCACGTGCAACAGCATCTTCATCAATAACATCAAGCTGTAGCCAAACTGCTTTTGCTCCAATTGCAATCGCTTCATCAACAATCGACCCAACGAGATCAGAGTTAACAAAACAATCAACAACATCTACGGGAAGCTCAATCTCTGTTAGTGAGGTAAATCCGGTTTCTCCATGCACTGTTTCAGCCATTGGATGTACCGGAATGATCCGATGACCTTTTTCCTGCAGTAAACGAGCAACTCCAAAAGCGGCACGATCCGGGTTTTTGCTAAGACCAACTACAGCCCAGGTTTTTAACGCCAGGACCGCATCAATTGTTTCCTTAGTATTAATCGGTACGCCCTAGAGCGTGGAACTTCCAACCAGCTTTACGCCAAAGGTTGCGATCCAACATATTGCGACCATCGATAATTATCTTGCCCTTAACCAATGGAGCAATCGCGGCAGGATCAATCTGTCGGTACTCCTTCCACTCAGTTAAGTGGAGAATGAGATCAGCATCTTTAAGAGCATCTGTAACGACCTCTTGATATTGAAGATTTGGGAAACGCTTGCGTGCTGGTTCGATACCTTGCGGATCGTGAACAACAACGATTGCACCTGCTGCTTGTAGTTGTGCAGCAATATCTAGCGCTGGGGAGTCGCGCACATCATCACTATCTGGCTTGAAAGTCGCACCTAAAACCGCGATCTTGTACTTGGTTAAATCCTCTGAAAGCTCTCCGCGAACAACATCAATGACACGTTGGCGTGCGCGTAGGTTGATGGCATCGATTTCACGCAAGAATTCAAGTGCCTGCTTAGCGCCAAGTTCTTCTGCGCGAGCCATAAATGCACGAATATCCTTTGGAAGGCAGCCGCCACCAAAACCAATACCCGCTTGCAAGAAACGATTACCGATTCGTGGGTCGTAGCCGATCGCCTTTGCCAGCACCGTGACATCGCCACCAGCAGCTTCGCATACTTCAGCCATTGCATTGATAAATGAAATCTTGGTTGCAAGGAATGAGTTTGCAGCAACCTTCACTAATTCAGATGTTGGAAGATCTGCGCGAATCCATGGCGTACCTAAAGCGATAACAGGTTCATACACCTCTTTAAGAATCTCTTCAGCACGATCATTTGCAACACCGACAACTAAGCGATTTGGAGTCAAAGTATCTTCGACTGCAAAACCTTCTCGGAGAAACTCCGGGTTCCATGCAAGATCTGCATGCGGTGCGATCTTTGCTAACTCATCTCGCAAGCCTTGTGCAGTTCCAACTGGAACAGTTGATTTACCTACAACCAAAGAGCCATCCTTGAGATGAGGAGCGATAGCTGCGACCGCAGATTTAACATATGTTAAATCTGCAGCAAGACCATCTTTGCTCTGTGGGGTGCCGACGCAAACAAAGTGAACATCTGCATCTTTAACCGCAGAAAAATCCGTTGTAAATGAGAGTCGACCTGTTTTCATCTCTTGCTCGAGCAGAGTGTCTAGGCCTGGCTCGTAAAAGGGCAGCTTTCCGCTTTGCAGAAGCGCAACCTTCTCGGGATCTGTATCGACACCGACAACGGTGAAACCTAGAGAGGACATACAAGCAGCATGGGTGGCTCCAAGATATCCGCAGCCAACTACCGAGAGAGTTAAAGTCATGCGGGAGAGTTTACTTCAGAGCCCCGCAAGGATTTTCATCAGCGGTACGAGTCTTAAATTTATCGATCACA
>JACCDW010881779.1_pt1 | contig 12572 bp, 13 predicted proteins | sample 7449781 | NCBI WGS metagenome assembly JACCDW01 (sample SAMN15323449, study PRJNA562643) | freshwater metagenome | isolation source: river surface water | place: USA:Blue River Watershed | collected 2017-08-18
CTGCTTACTTTGTTGTTATTAGAACACTCGGCGGTAATGCATCGCAGCTGTTTATCTTGATAGCCATCAACTTTGGTTTGGGTTTTGTTGTGAGTGGAATTTCTTGGCAGGGACACCTGGGTGGAATTCTGACGGGATTTGTGATTGCGGGAATCTACGCAGCGACCAGAAAGCCCAGTCAAAAACTATTGCAGTTGGGTGGACTTGCTGTGGTGTGGGTAGTGATAATTCTGCTGACCCAATTCAAAGTCAGCCTCTGGCTCTAATTACTTCCAGCGAGTAGTCATGGAAAAGCCAATCATGGCGATTCCGAAACCAATCAAGATGTTCCAGTTGGAAAGATCGATTGGGGTTGCGCTGCCTAGTGGGTAGCGAGCTGAAGAGATGTAGAAAATCAAAATCCAGAGCAAACCAAGCACCATGAAGCCGAACATAGTGACCTTGTACCAAGTTGGATTCGCCTCTTCGCCATCAACCACAGGCTTGGCTGGCTTTGAGCGCTTTTCTCTTGAATCAGACATGGGTAGAAGTTTATTACCCCAAAACCCCCTTTCAGAACCCAAGTAGGCTAATTCCCAGCATGGTAAAGATCCTGGTTCTAGATAATTACGACTCCTTTGTCTATACCCTCAACGGCTATCTGCAGCAGCTTGGGGCCCAGACCGAGGTCATTCGCAATGACTCGGTTAGCGAAGAAGAGCTGCCGGAGCTTCTTGCAAAATACGATGCAGTTTTGATTTCTCCGGGACCGGGCAATCCAGCCAGTGCAGGGCTTTCAATTCCAACCGTGAAATATGCACTTAAGACCGATTACCCGGTATTTGGGGTTTGCCTTGGCCACCAAGCAATTGCCGAAGCAATGGGAGCAACCGTCACGAGTGCACCAGAACTTATGCACGGAAAGACCTCCAAGATCAATCACCAGAACTCAAAAATCTTTGACGGCATTCACCAAGGCTTCACCGCAACCAGGTATCACTCGCTAGCAGTTGTGAAAGAAACCATTCCAGAAGAACTTGAGATCACCGGTCAAACTGAGAGCGGTGTGATTATGAGCCTGCAACACAAAACCAAGCCAATCTATGGTGTACAGTTTCATCCAGAGTCTGTGATGACTGAGGGCGGATACATGATGCTTGCTAACTGGCTAGAAACCTTGGGGCTTTCTGGCGCTAAAGAAAAAGCCAAGCAGCTTTCTCCCAGAATTTCTAAGTAGATTTTTATTGAAGATTGGAGTTCGCTTTGAGAACTAGTCGAATTATGAAATTTCTTGTCGCAGCAACTTCCGTAGCTTTGCTTGCCTCCTGCGCGCTTGTGATAAATCAAGATTCAGGCTCATCGAACGAAAGTCGCTCAATGGGAGACATGATGAGTGAAAACGAGTCTATGTTTGCCGAAATGATGATTCCTCATCACCAGCAGGCAATTGTGATGTCTGAAATTGCTTTAGCTCGATCAAATAATCCAGAGGTTCGTGACTTAGCTAACAAAATTATTTCGGCGCAGTCCGAAGAAATTACTCTCATGGAAAGCTGGATTGATGAGGCGGGTGATGGCGCCCACGGCGGGCACTCCATGGCTGGCATGGCAACCGAAGAAGAATTAGCAGAGCTCGACACCCTGAGCTCGCCAGAGTTTGATGAGATGTTTTTAAAGCTCATGATCGCGCACCATGAAGGCGCGCTGGACATGGTGCAAATGCTAGAGGGGACAACCAACCCCGATGCGAAGCAACTTGCTGAGGATATCGTGCGAGTGCAGCAAGAGGAGATTGACCTCATGAAGCAGCTTTTGCAGCAACTTGCTAGCTAACTATTGAACACACTCAACAAACAGAACTATGTTCTGTTTCTGCTCGGCTTCTCCGGGTGGAATTGACTGGTCAATAACCACATTGCCTGGATTGCCATTACAGCTGCTGGCATTCTGTATTTCAACTGAGGTTGTATAGCCAACAGCCGGATTAGTCATCAGACTGATTGCTTCCGTGACTGCGAGGTTCCTAACGTCAGGCACAGTTACTTTTCCGTTGGAAAGAATCAGATTCACAACACTTCCTTGCGGAAGTTTTGCTCCCGCCACGGGGTCAGATGTAATGACAACACCTTCAGCGACCGTTGGCGAACCCGTGACGGTAATGGAACCAACCGTAAGTCCTGCCTGTTCAATCATGGCTACAGCATTGGCTTCTTGCGTGCCAACCAGGTTTGGGACAATCACTTCTGTGGCACCTGATGAAACGTAAACAGTGATTGGCGTCTTTGGTAGAACTAGAGTTCCAGCCTCAGGTTCCTGTCTGATTACGACACCTGCTGGAACCGTGTCACTCTGCTCATAGACCCTCAGAACTACCAAGTCTTGAGCGGTTAGGGCTTCAAGGGCATCTTCGTATAAAGAGTTCGCCACATTTGCAACGGTCACACCATTACCCGATGGATTGGTGTTGGTGTTCGCCCCAATCGAGAACAGCCAGAAGACAAATCCAATCAGGATTACGGCAACACCGGTTCCCAACCCCCACAGCACACCAACACCAACTTTGTTGGAACTGATGCTGACCTGCTCGGACGGGGCGGTTTCAAATCCTTCCAGCAGTGCGGTTGGAAGTGATTCTGGCTTTTCGAAGAGCTCAGTTGCATCCACCTGGACCGGTTCAATCTGAGTAATTGGTTTTGGTTGAGGTCTTGTCACAACAACACCAGATTGTGCGGCGAGCAGGTGTTCGCGGAATTCTTCCGCAGACTGGAAACGCTCATCTCGATCTTTAGCCATTGCGCGCATCACAACAGCGTTTAGTTCTGGTGTTACCTGTGCATTGAAATCAGATGGGTTGGGTGCAGTTTCACTCACGTGTTGGTAAGCCACCGACACCGCACTTTCACCCTTGAACGGCGGTCTTCCGGCAAGCAGTTCATAAAGAATCACACCGGTTGAGTAAAGATCAGTTCTGGCATCAACCGTTTCACCTCTCGCCTGCTCGGGAGAGAAATACTGTGCGGTGCCAACAATTCCAGCGGTGGCAGCTTGGGTTGCGGAGTTGTCCGAAACCGCTCTGGCAATACCAAAGTCCATCACCTTCACAGCTTCATTTTCAGAAATCATTACATTGGCTGGCTTGATGTCGCGGTGAATGATGCCGGAGCGGTGAGAAACTTCAAGAGCACTAAGAATGCCAATTACATACTTAATTGCTTTATCAATTTCTACCTGGCCTGCGTGAATGACTTCTCTAAGCAGCTTGCCCTTGACCAATTCCATGATGATGAAAGGTGTTTTGACTAGATTGCCGTTTGAGTCGGTTGTTTCTTCTTCACCCGCGTCATAGATACGAACAATGCTTGGGTGAGCCATGCGAGCACTAGCTTGCGCCTCACCGCGAAACTTCTCTTCAAAACTTGGGTCGTTAGCAAGGTCTGACTTAAGCAGTTTGATTGCGACAGTTCTACCCAGGCGGGTGTCATAGCCTTCGTAAACCTCAGCCATTCCGCCACGGCCAACCAATGAACCAATGCGGTAGCGACCGGCAATAAGTCTTTCGTTATTTATCAAAACTGCTCTTTCTCTTTCCAAAGTTTATTTTCTGAATCTTGAGAATTGGCTCAGACTCGGTCACAGTCTTATTACCCATTTCCCGCTCCTTCGGTTGGATTAGGTGTCTCGGTTGGAATCTCAGCAGGGATGTCCCCAAAGTCACCGACATAGTAGGTGATGTCAATGATGCTGCCTGGTGGAATGGATCCAGTTGGAGCAACCGCATAAACCGTTCTAACTCTTGGATCATCGCCAGGAATTAGCTCGCCTGGAATCGCATTGACCTGGAATCCCAGCTCAGTCAGCTTCGCTGTTACCTCCGACAAATCTTGACCAATGATGTCCGAGCGAAGAAGCAAAACGCTGGCTGGCTCTTCAGTTTCAGTTGGCTCTTCACTTGGCGTTGGCTCAACAGTCTCGGTGGTGGTTGGCGACTGGGTTGGTTGAATCTCTTCGGTGTTTGGTTCAGACAAAATTGCAACCAAAACAACAACAGTCACCAGTCCAAGCAAACCAAGCGTTGCAACCCACGGCCAAACCACCGGTCCTCTTGGAAGAGGTGCGGTGTCCGTTGTAATCAACTCAGTCATTGGATCAAGCGGCGGCTGAGTAATGGGTCTTGAAACAGATCCGCGTTTTTCCCTGAGTAGTGCTTCTGCTCGAATAGCAAGAGATGTTGCTGACTCTGGTCTTTGATTTGGTTTCTTTGCAAGACAGCTAAGAACAAGATTCTGAACTCTCGGATCGATGCTGTCAGGAAGAGCAGGCGGCATCTCGTTGATGTGGGCCATGGCAATTGCCATCTGGTTTTCACCAGTGAATGGTCTTCTGCCGCTCAATGCCTCATAGGCAACAACACCAAGTGAGTAAAGGTCGGTGGAGGGAGTGGATGCTTTACCAGTTGCCTGCTCAGGAGCGAGATACTGAACAGTCCCCATCACCTGACCGGTTTTAGTTAGTGGAACTTGGTCGCCAACCCTTGCGATACCAAAGTCAGTGATCTTGACTCGACCATCGGGTGTAATCAAAAGATTGCCAGGTTTGATGTCTCTGTGGATTAGTCCTCTTGCGTGTGCGGCAGCGAGTGCCCTGGAAGTCTGAGCAATGATGTCTAGAACTTTGACATCACTGAGTCTTTTTTCTCGATCAATCACTCTAGAAAGTGATTCACCCGGAACCAGCTCCATTACTAAATATGCAGAGCTTGAATCCTCACCGTAGTCATAGACGTTGGCAATTCCTTCGTGCTCAACTAGTGCTGCTGACTTAGCTTCAGTTCTAAATCTCTCTAAGAAATTTGGATCACTGAGGTATTCCTCTTTCAAAATTTTGATGGCAACCTGGCGTCTGATTAGCTCATCTTCTGCTTGCCAAACCTCGCCCATTCCGCCAATTGCAATGCGCAGCTGCAACCGGTAGCGGTTTCCATAAAGCTGTCCAACTGCAGGCTTCATTTGAGAATCGCCTCCAGCACAGCCTTTGCAATTGGGGCTGCAATCTGATTACCGGTGCCGCTTTGGCCAACCCCGCCGCCATCTTCAACCACGACAGTTACCACTACTCTCGGCGCTTCAGCTGGAGCAAAGCCAGTAAACCAAAGGGTGTATGGGTCATCAGGGCCACTCTGGGCTGTGCCAGTTTTGCCAGCAACTGCAATGCCAGGAATCGCAGCTCTAGTTGCAACGCCAACCTCAACCGAATCAACCATCATGCGAGTAAGGAAGCCCGCGTTAGTTCTTGAAATTGGAGAAGAAAAAACAATTGGCTCTGGCTGTGACAAAAGATTCAGGTTACTTGCCACAACTGATTTGATCAGCTGCGGCTTCATCAAAACGCCCTGGTTGGCAATTGCAGATGTAACCATGGCAATCTGCATTGGTGTGACTCGAATGTCATACTGACCAAAGCCAGTAAGGGCAACCTCAGACTCTTCCAAATCCTCTGGATAAGTGCTGGCGGAAACAGTTAGCGGCATATCAAAAGTCTGACCAAAGCCCATTAGTTCTGCTTGAGCACGAATGCGATCTTCACCAAGGTTTACTGCCATCATGGCAAACGGAATATTGCAAGATAGCGTCAAAGCTGTTTCCAGCGTTACAAAACTCTTGGTACCGCATCTCTTACCACCAGAGTTAGTGATGGCAGTGGTGGTGCCTGGAAGAAGATACTCAGTTATGTTGTCAAAACGACTACCGACTGTGTAGCGACCACTCTCGAGCGCGGCTGCAGTAACAACTAATTTGAAAATTGAACCTGGGAAATACAAATCTCCCCCAATAGCGCGATTGACTAGCGGCTTATCAGGGCTGTTGATGAATTTGTCGTAGTTCTCATTTACTTCACTCAGCTGGTGACTTGCCAAGAGATTGGCATCAAAAGTTGGCTTGGAAACCATCGCAAGGATGCGACCGGTGGCCGGCTCCATGGCAATTACAGCACCCTTGCGATCCCCCAGCGCATCCCAAGCTGCTCGTTGAGCGTCTGGGTCCAGAGTTAGTTCAACAGCAGCACCAGTTACCGGTGTTCCATCTAGCAGCGCATTGATCTGCTCAAAGAACTGAGCGGAACTTTGGCCTGAGATGTAGCTGTTCATTGCCCGCTCAATGCCGGTTGACCCAGCAAAGATGCTGAAGTAACCAGTCACCGCGTTATAGATGACATTTTCATATTCACGCAGGAATCGGTATTCGTCATTGACTGGAACCGAAGTGACAATCGGAACACCACCAACAATGATCGCTCCGCGCAGAGTTTTGTAGGTTTCGTAAGAAGCACGAACGTTTCTGGCATCTGAGTAAAGCTCACTTGAGCGCAGAACCTGGATTGAAGTAGCTGTTGCGAAAAGCGCAATAAACATCATGGTCAGAACCAGACCAACTCTTCTAACCTGCTTATTCACTTGGACTCCTCAAAGAAGAATCCGAGATGATTAGTAGCAGCGCCACAATCGACCAGTTGGCCAAAAGCGATGAACCACCAGCTGCCAAGAAAGGCGTGGTCAGTCCAGTCAGCGGTAAAAGCCCCATCACACCACCAGCCACCACAAACAATTGAAGACCAATTACAAACGAAAGCCCCAGTGCTAACAGTTTTGAAAAGTCATCTGGATGTGAATTGGCAACACGAAGACCTCTGTAAACCAAAAGCAGATAAACAGCCAAGATCACAAAGATGCCAGCGAGGCCAAGCTCTTCACCCATCGCAGCAAAAATAAAGTCACTCTCGGCAAGTGGGATGAGTTGTGGGAATCCCCCACCAAGACCTGTTCCAATCACATCGCCGTGTGCAATTCCAAAGATTGCTTGCACCAACTGATAACTACCACCAACAGCGTTGTAGTTTTCAAGCGAGAACGGATTTATCCAAGAATCAAAACGATTTCCAACATAATCAAACAGTCTTGATGCAACTAGTGTGCCCGAAACAATCATGACAATTCCAGCACCGACATAAAAACCTCTGCCGGTTGCAACGTAAATCATGACCAGGAACAAACCGAAGTAAAGAATCGAAGTACCAAGGTCTCTTTGAATTACAAGCACTGCCAAAGAAGCAAGCCAGAACAAAAGAATGGGACCTAAGTCCTTAGCTCTTGGAACACGAACACCTAAGACTCGTGAACCAATTTCAGCCAGTGAGCTCTGTCTTGAAACCAAGTATCCGGCAAAGAAAATAGCTAACAAGATTTTCGCAATCTCACCTGGCTGGAAACTCAGTTCATCTGTTCCCACCCACAGCGTTGCGCCATTGATGGTTCTTCCAATCACCGGAGCTGCCGGCAACATCAGCAAGACAATTGCTGATAGACCCGAAACAAAAGGCCAACGACGCAGCGTTAGGTGATCTGGCACCCACCTAACAACAGCAGCTGCAATGAGCATTGCAAAGCAGCTAAGCCAAACCTGTCTGAGTGCAACACCACCCAAACCACCGCTTGCTTGATCGGCTAAATCCAAGCGATAGATCATCGCAATGCCTAGGCCATTCAGCAAAAAGGCCAGTGGCAACATCAAACCATCTGCCTTGAGTGCTCTTCTTCTCAGCACCCAGTGAAACAAAAGTGCAGTGATGGTTGGAGGTGCCCAGTAGAGCAGCATCTCCCAAGTCATTACCTGCAAGATCGAAAGCTGAATTTGAGCTAGTGCGTAGGCATGAATTCCAGAAACCCAGAACAACAAAACAGCTTCAAAGTTTCGAGATCTTGGAACTGTCTTGATCAGTGCAGGAATTGCTCCAGTCAGGCTGAGATTACTCACCTAAGCTCTCCTCCAGCTGACTCAGAATTCGCTCTGCATCTTCAAGTGAATTAGCAGAAATGGATCTGGAGATAAGTTCTTGTTGGAAAGGCGAGAGCTCATCAATCGAAATATCGCTCACCTGATAGGGCTGCGAGAACTTCAATGGCCCCAGCTCCTCCTTGATGCCCTGGAAGATTGTCACCTGTCCCTCAAACTCAGCAACATAGAAGCGAGTCTGGGTGTAGCTGTAGGCGAGGTAACCAACACCAACAGCAGCTAGCGCAATCAAGAACCAACCGAAGATACTTCTAAATCCACGCCAGCGAATCTTGCGTTTGGTTTCTGCCAAGATCTTGGCCAGTGCTTCTTCAGACTCTGGCTGGTATTCGGTTGGGTCTTCTGGTGACTTCAATAGCTCGAGCAGTGTTAGCGGGTTAAGCAGCTGCAGAATCTTGCTGCCGCGGCTTTCCGCAATGACAACCTCATTAGCACCAGACCCAACAAACCTGGCTGATGGTTCAAAGTCTGTTTCGACAGAGGATCTGACAATGTCGGCAACTACCACCGTCACATTGTCAGGAGCTCCAAACTCCAGCGCCTCACCAACCAGCAGATCAGCCGCTTCTGACGGAGAAATCTTGGAAGTCAGAATTCTGCTCATGAGTTCTTCCGGAACAACACCAGATAAACCATCACTACAAATCATCCAGCGATCGCCAGCTACTGCATCAAACAGCGAAACATCAATTTCCGGCTCGCCAACCACATCACCCAGTACGCGCATCAACACGCTTCTTCTTGGGTGAACTAGCGCTTCCTCCGGAGTGATTCTTCCCATTTCAACTAGACGCTGAACGAAGGTGTGGTCGGTTGAAACCTGCTTCACCGCACCATCACGAACCAAATAGATGCGAGAGTCGCCGATGTGGGCGGTGAGAACCTGATTGCCTTGAACCAAGATTCCCGAGAAGGTGGTTCCCATTCCCTCCAGTTCGGGATGCTCAGCCACGGTGGCAGCCAGCATGGAGTTTGCTTCCAAGATGCCGCTCTTGATGGTTTCAATTGCTTCATCAATTGAGTCGTAGCGTGCATCGGTGAGAGCAATTCGCTGAGAAGCAATTGCCGATGCAATGTCACCACCGGCATGGCCTCCCATGCCGTCTGCTACGAAATAAAGCTGATAACCGGCATAACCAGAATCCTGGTTGGAGCTTCTGTGCTTTCCGATATCGGAAGCGGCATGGCTGATGACTTTAGTGCTCACCCGATCACCTCAAATCGAAGGTGGTGGTGCCGATTCTCACCGTTGCGCCAGCACGCATTGTCATGGGGGTGGTGACTCGCTTGCCATCCAGAAATGTTCCATTGGTTGAGTTCAGATCTTGTAGTACCCACTCAGAACCAACCGAAACCAACTTGGCGTGCATGTTTGATGCAAACTCATCTGCAATCACCAGATCAGCACCTGGGGATCTTCCAATCACAATTTCCTTGCGATCAGCCAGTTCAATGCGAAGACCAGCATTTCTGCCGGTGAGCATCTGGATGTGGGTTGGTTCAAATGCATCCGAGTCTTCAATATCCAGTTCAACTGGGGCTGCCTGCGCAAGCTGCGGCGCTCGCTGTTTGGTTAGACGGCTAATAACTCTTCTGCCATAAAGGTCAGCTCTGATAACCGAGAGCAGGGAGAGTACGAATATCCACAGCACGGCAACAAAGCCGATGCGAACTAGGAAGAGTGCTAGTTCACTCATTCACTGCACCAGCCTGCAATTGGAATTCAAATTCGCTTCTTCCAGCGGTTATCTTGTTGCCGGATTGCAAAACCACTTCATTTACTCTAATTCCATCAACGCTTGTTCCATTGGTTGACTGCAGGTCCCTAACGGCAGCAGTTTCACCATTCCAGGCAATTTCGAAGTGAAAGCGCGAAAGACCTCTGTCATCAATAAAGATGTCTGCTTTTTCGTCTCGGCCAACCGTTGTTGCACCGCGCTTGAGCTTGTGCTCAATACCGTTATATGCAAGTACTGGCACCCAGTTCACCGCCTGGTCAACCGGTTGCGAGCCAACCCTGACTGAGCCTCTCGCAATCTTGTTATCAATTGAAACATTGAGCTCTAGTTCGCTGAGGATGCGATAGCTCTTTTCCGATACATATCTATTTAGCTCAGACCTAATGGCCGCCAGCATGGCCGGGGTGATCTTGTCAGCATCGGATGCATTAATAAGAAGAAGGTATTTGTGGGGAACAACGGTGGTTCCAATTGGATCCTTCTTGGCAGCTAGATCCATGGCTGAGCGAATAGCTTGGCTTACCTCAACTGGCTGCAGCTGTGCTTTTGAGAACTTGGCAAAAAGCGAGTTCACAGCAGATTCGATTGTCTCTTCTGCTTTATCTAGAAAGCCCACTCGCCCCACCTTCAGTTAGGTTGCCTGGGAAAGCTAAGTCTATTCGTCCCCTTACTGGGGGTCTGAAACTCTGATAATCTTCGGTATTCGTAGGGCGCGAGTGGCGAAATGGCAGACGCGCTGGCTTCAGGTGCCAGTATCCGCAAGGATGTGGGGGTTCAAGTCCCCCCTCGCGCACGCAATAAGCCCCATATATAAGGAGCGGGCAGTTTGAGCATCGAAACCTTCCTGATCTACCTAGAAGCTCTAGGGGTAATCGGCTTTGCCCTCTCAGGAATCATTGAGGCAGCTCGCAAGAAGTTTGATCTGGTTGGCGTTGTGATGGTTGGTGCCATTGCTGCTTTTGGCGGTGGAACCCTCAGAGATGTTTTGCTCGACAGAAGGCCCTTCTTCTGGATTGAACAGGAGATCTGGGTTTGGCTGCTGATTGCAGTTGGTGTCTCACTTCCCTTCTTCTTTAGAGCAAGACACATTGAACTGAGTGAAAAGGCGCTACTGGTCCCAGACGCATTTGGTCTTGGAATCTTCGCAGCTGGTGGAACGCACCTTGCTCTGATGGCAGGGCAATCCCCAATGGTTGCAGTTTTGATGGGTGTTATTACTGCGGTGGTGGGTGGTGTACTAAGAGATGTTTTGGTGAACGAAGTTCCAAGGGCATTCCATGATCACCAGCCCTACGCTGTTATCGCATTTGCAGGTGGCTGGTTGGTTGTTTTGTTCAACTACCTGGCGCTACCCGCATCTATTTCTGTTTTGTCTGCAGCTGCTGCAATCATCTTGATTCGCCTATTGGCAGTTAGGTTTGGCTGGGAACTAAAGCGTTGGAGATTCCTGTAGTGAAACACATTCTGTTTGTGATTGACACAGATTCCAATTCCGGATCACAAGAAGAAATGATTGCAATTGATGCATTCAACGAAAAACTGCAATCAGAAAACAAACTGGTTATGGCAGCCGGAATTGGATCATCCAGGACCGCAGTGCTGATTGACAATCGAGCAGATAAAAACTCAATTGAGAAAAGCTCACTGAATGGACCTGAGTTCTACAGCGGGTTTTGGATTGTTGATGCAGACCCAGCAGAGATCGAGCAGATAGCTCTAGCCGCTTCCAAGGCCTGTAACCGCCGGGTTGAAATCCGAGCTTTTCTAGCCTGAGACTTTCCTGTCAACTATCCCCAGAGGCCCCCGTTTTCAGGCAACTGCCAGCTTGGTTTTCTAGTCTTTAGGGGCGGCAGGGCCAAGTGGGAATAACTTGCAGGCTTTCTGACTTGGACCTACCGAACTCAGAAGAATTAGCGAATTTCTTCTGTTCTCCTTCCTTTGAGCCTCAAAAGGGCTCCAAAAATCGGCATAGAAAAGCCCCCTCCTCCAGGGGGCTTTTCCTTTTGAATGGAGAGTTATCCCAGCAGGTTCTTCATCTGCTTGAAGATCAAATTCGCAGCCCCAACCGGGTTCAGCCTGGAGAAGCGGTCCATGAACTTAGCATCCGGGCCAATTGTGATTCTTGGCTTGTTCTGCTCAATCGCATCCACCATCGCCTTCGCTGCAACATCGGCTGGCGTGGTCTTGGTTTGAGGCATGTCCGCCGCATTCGCAGGGATTGCCATTCCAGAGTTCTGAGCGATGTTGGTTGCAATCGCACCTGGGAACACAATTGTCACGCCAACCTTGGTGTCCATAAGTTCTGAGCGAAGACCTTCGGTTAGAAGTTTGATTGCAGCCTTCGATGCTCCATAAACACTCTGACCTGGAACAGGCGCATAGGCGCCCATCGATGAGACGTTAAGTAAGTGTGCTTCGGGTCTTTTCATTAGCCCTGGCAAAAAAGCCTTGATCAGGGTGAGCGGACCATCGAAGTTAACCTTCATTACCTTCATGGCATCTTCCATTGAAAGCTCATTTACTTTCACAAACTTCTGAATGATTCCAGCGTTATTAATCAGTGCATCGGCTGGACCAAGATCTGCCTCAACTTTGGCAGGCAGCTGCGCAACAGCCGAAGCGTCTGTGATGTCGAGGGTGTAGGTGGCAACTTTCCCACAGAGTTTTGTAGCCAGCTCCTTGGTCTCAGCCAAGGTTTCAGCCCGCATATCAACCGCTGCAACACTTGCTCCACGGCGAACCAGTTCGAGCGTTAGCTCTCTTCCCATGCCAGAGCCGGCACCAGTAACAACAACTACTTTTCCAGCAACTTTCATTGTCTTTCTTTCTGAATAGAGTATTTATGGCACTCAATTCACTAATAGTTTACTCCTCTCCATTTACTAAGTCACTAAGAGATTTTGAATAGATGACGAACCTCTGTTGCAAACTAGTTCCAGGCAGAGGGGGCCAGATGAGAAAGATACCGAAGGCTCTCTACCCCTATATCGGAGGGTTCTTCCTAATC
>JACCDW012113452.1_pt1 | contig 12572 bp, 13 predicted proteins | sample 7449781 | NCBI WGS metagenome assembly JACCDW01 (sample SAMN15323449, study PRJNA562643) | freshwater metagenome | isolation source: river surface water | place: USA:Blue River Watershed | collected 2017-08-18
AGTTATATCGGTGGAAAGTTCAACGACGATTCAGTGAAGTCAAGAGGAACATCGGCACTAGGTAGCGCTGCTGTTGGCGCTGGAATAGGTGCTGCTATAGGTTCATTCGTGCCAATTATTGGAACTGGAATTGGAGCAGCCCTTGGCGCTGCTATTGGTGGCGTAACTGGGTATATCAAGGCTGGAAAACAGCGACGAGAAACACGCAAAGCAGCCGAAGCATTAGTTGATGACTACGGATCAAAGATCAACGAAGCCATAGAGGGAGGAAATGTTGATGACTTGTTGCAAGCCCGTCAACAATTAATTGTAGACAAACAAAAACTTATCAACACAAATGCCGATCCAGCATACGCTGCTAAAGCAATCGCAAAGTATGATGCGGAGTTTGAAAAGTTAAACTCACAGATAACAAATTACACTGGAAATGCTACATTTGCACAAAGCGCATTTGGCGTTTCGGCAGAAGCGTTAAATAATCTTGCATTAGCAGCAGGAATAGATCTATCTGCAAAAATCCTTGATGTTAGGGATGTGCTAAATCTTGTTGGAAAATCAGCAGAGGATAACGCTCGCCTAATGAAACAGGCGTGGTCTGGTATTGGTGCCGCAGTGAGTGGTGGTGTTTTTGCACAAATTGATAAAACCGCTCAAGCGCGAGAGGCTTCAAAGGCTGTAGATGCCTCAGCGGCTGCTCTTCTTAGTGGTGATACAAGCGCATCGCAAATTGATAACCTAATCAAGCAATCTCTGCTGTTTAATACCGCCGAATTCGGCGATTTTGGCGGAGTTGGCGCAACAAACAAGGGTCTCAGAGATGCACTTGGCGAAGGTGGGGCGCTCGCCAACCTTGATCCAAAAGCAAAAGCCGCCATCCTCGGAAGACTAGAAGCGTTGGATTTCAGTGCACAAGAACAAGTCACAACCCTTTCAACGACATCACTTGGAACCCGTGCGGATGGAACAACGATAACTGGGATTGACAGAATAGGAGAGTTGCTTGGAAACCAAGCACTTGGCGACCAAGGTTTGTTGACAAAAGAAGGAACAGTTGATTCGGCGAAATTAAAGACATTTATCCAGAATCAGTTAACAGCAAATCCGATGTACTTGGCGCAACTTGAAAGCGGAACGATTGCTGCGCAACAAATGAACGAAGATTCCGCAGCGAGACAACTGCTAGGGAAGGTGCTTACTGGACAACCAACAACTGGTGTTTATGGAACAAGCAACATGCCAACTGGAGCGGCACAGGTGAAACCAGTTACCAATAATGTTCAAGTTACGGTTACTGGTAATGTTGACCAGCGTGCAGTAAAGCAAATTAAGGATGTTGTTATGGAAGCAATTCGTCAGGATAAAGAGCGTGGTGGCTCCAAGGCAACCGATGTCTTAACTGGTGGTATGTAATGGCGAATACAGTAACAGTATGGGTTCGTTTAAATAAGAATTTTGATTCTTCTGTGGCATTGAATGATGAGCCACAGGGCGTAATACCTTTGGTTATGAGAATGCGCGGAGACAGCGCTGCGCAGGATGAGGATTTTGTTTTCCCGTATAACCCACGAGAATTCAACTTGGGTCAACTTTCCGATGAGACCGCACAAATAGCACGACCAGCAACTACCCCAATTTTGGCTTTCAAGTCACACCGTTTAATGACGGTTGATTTTACCGCTCTTATTGCTCACCCCGGAGATGGACTTGTTGCAAGCGTTGACAAAGAGTTGCAGGTTTTGAGAAAGTTTGCATCAAGTAGCGATAAGGTATTTGAGTTGTTGAACTACGACATATTCACAAACACGCCATTTAAATATAGAAATATTTCAGCAGAAAGAAATAATGGGTTATTCTTTTCAATAACTGAAATGACTATAAATGTCACCCGACGCAACAGGCTAAACCAAATTACTCAGGCGAATGTCAGTATAAGTCTTATTGAAAACCGAAACCCTCGGATGAATATTGCTTTCATTACACCTCTAGCGCCGATTAAACCAAAAGATGACTGCAAGAACGCAAAGTACCGCAAGAACAATAAAGATAAGTGCAAACCTAAAAAAACAGATACAACTCCAAAGGCTCCGTTGTTAAGTGAGCAACTCAAAGTAACAGGTTCTGTAGCGCTTAATCCTACACAGAATTGCGTAATCGTCAACAGCCAGTGGTCTTGCCCACCGTTTGGAGGGTGATGATAGACGACAATACAATATTCATTGAGGCTTTTACAACCAAAGAGTTAAGGCAAATTGCCGCCGCTGTCACATCAATTCGTGTTAGTTACACAGTTGATGGTGCCTCTCAGGTGACGGTTGATTTGGTTGACGAAAACATGCAAATGTGGAACAACAATTACTTCCTGCCAAAACAGGTTGTTGTTTTTAAGGGCGAACGCTACATGATTGCATCAAATGAAATAAGCGCTGGTGAGGGTAATTATGCGAAGATAACCCTTGAGTTACGCACGGAAGCGATCCAATTAATGCGTTTGGATAAGAAGCCAGAGGCTTTTAAATCAACAAATGGTTTTGACTTCGCCAAGAAGGCGGCGAATAAGTATGGGCTGGGCTTTATAGGTCAAGACCCTGCTGGTGTTAAAAGTTCAACGATCAAACTGAACCAAAGCAAAACAAAAGAATCGGTTTACGATGTCTTGCTTAGGGCTGCTAAAGATCTTCAATATCTGTGTTTTGTAATGAATGCTTATACCAGCGAAACAAATAGAACTCTTAAGCCAACGCTATTTTTTGGTTCTCCGCAGTGGCTTCTTGGTAGATGGGGATTAGAAGAAACACCCCAGTACGAATTCAAAACATATGGTGGGAAAACAGAAAAAAGAACATTGAAATATATTCCACTCAAGTACCCAAATGACGAAAAACTAAATTACTTCCTTACAACAATGCCAAATATGCGCCGATCAATGGATAGCCCAAAAGAGTCCGAGGGTAGGGCATCTTTGTGGGGTGGATCTGGTTTTGAAAAAGCAATTGGCAACGCTTACGATATTCGCGCTGGAATGACTGTTGTTGTATATGGGATCAAGGGTTTTGAACAGGCTTATTTGATCACATCAATGGAGTATGTTTATGGCGAGCCAGAACCCGTCCAGATTGCTTTTGCGACTATTGCTAAACTCGCACCAGAAGATAAGAAGAAAATTGATCAAAAGGTTAATGGATAATTATGTCTATTTTTGGTGATGCCCTTGATGGCATGCAGAATCCAGATTCAACTGCCACAACTGGCGGTTCTTTTTCCGCTATACATATTGGCGTCGTAACGGCTGTAAGTAGTGGAACAAACACGGGTTTTGTGAAAATACCAGCACTCAACACTGATGCTCAACTTGGTCCTTTTAAATTTCTCCAGCCTTTTACAAACTCAATTACAACACCAGTAAAACAGACTCTGAGTGTTAGCACTGGAACAGCCGACCCTGGCGTAACCGTCGTGACTGGGGTAAGCCTGTCCGCTACAACCACAAATATAAATGCGACAATAGGTTCTCTTAATCTTCCTTCTGTTGGGGACAGGGTTCTTGTTGTATTCTTGGACAGTTCTCTAGATCAAGGCGTGATTGTAGGAAAATTATGAACACTATTCGCATGCCTATTCGTTTTTCTAAACAGACATCTGCGATGGAAACAATTGACGAGAATTCAGATGAGTATTACGCAACTCTTATTGCTAATGCGATTCAGATTGAATCAAAAGAATTGCCTATTTCAACATATTTCGGTGTTAATGACCCAGTTTTTGATGAGCGCCAAACTAATAGAACTATTTCGGAGGCTGCTCGTTATATCCCAGAAGTAACGATCAAGAGAGTAACGACCAACATAAAAGACGACGGAACTCGCGAAATTTCCGTCAGTTTTGAAAGAGGATAAAAATGGCTTCACCAAATTTTTCACAATATGTGAACTTGACTATTAGTGACTTAGATGTAGTCACGATCTATGACGATTCGGTTGAATACGCTCAAACCAATCTCCCAGAGTTCAACCCTCGGGTTGGAACAATTGAGAACGCAATCCTTGAAGCCACTGCATTTCAAACAAATAGCATCGTTACAGCAATCAACCGCCTCCCAGACGGCTTGATGGAGGGTTTGCTTTCATTAATGGGGTTCAATCGGATTGAAGCAACACAGGCATCTGGAACAGTAACCATTGAACTGGTAATCAATACTGGCGCAACAATTCTTGCTGGAACGGTTTTTTCTTATGATGTTTACGACGCCGAGGGTGTATTAACACAGTACTTGTTTGAGACCGATGAAGATCTAACTATCGCTTCTGGGTCAACAACTGGAACCGTATCAGTAATCGCTTCAGAGGCATCTCAATATCCAGATATCCCCACCTCGTCATCGCTTACGGTTGTTTCAAGTACACCATTTATTCTTGGAGCGACACTAACGACATTAACAACTGCTGGGCAGGATACAGAAACAGATAATGAGTATTTTAACCGAGCAACCACATATTTAGCCTCACTTAGTAGCGCAATCACAACTGCTTCGCAGATGACAAGTTACATTGCGGTCAATTATCCAACTGTTAGTAAGTTTAAAGTTTACGATCTAACAGAAGTACTTGAAAACTATGTAACTAATGCTGTTCTAGCGACCAATGTCGTCACCTTGACTACTGCAACTGCACACGGGTATGCAATTGGTGACAGTATTACGGTTCGCGATATGGTTAATACTGTATACAACGGAACATATACAGTTACTGGAACCCCAACTACAACAACATTCACATATGCAAGAACAAACACAAATATCACATCTGCGGCGGTAACCGCTGGAAGCGTGGTGCTTGCAACTGGGATGCTTTTCTCAACTGCTGATAGTGGTGGAAATGTAACTGTTTCCATGTGTGATTCTGCTGGTGATGCAATTTCCAACGAACAGAAAACAATCATCAAGACTGATCTTGCTAGTCGTGTAGTTGCTGGACTGAATATAAACCTTCACGATACGAATACACTCAATGTTGATGTCGCTGTCTCAATTGTTGTTGAGCCAAACTATTCAACATCTGTAGTTGGTACTGCTGTTTCAGATGCTATTGAGGCGTACCTTTCTATCGCTGGATGGGACTGGGCTGAATCCGTAGATGCACGATACTTAACAACTATTGCATCAAAAGTGAATGGTGTTAAGTATGTTGACTCTGTTGATGCAACGCTCAACGGAGCAACAGTTTTTGCATCAAATGACAGTTTGAATGTTGCAATTCTTGAAAAGGGAGCAATACCGATTGGTAATTGCACCACCACGGCGGTATAGCAATGGGAGTAACATATAACTACATTGACCAAAGTGAAAGACTTTTTTTAGAAGACTCTTATCTACAGTCATCTCTCTCTACTCTGTGGACAAGCGATGGGACGCTTTCATCAGATCCAGTCGTTTATCAAGACCCCGATTTTGGTTCATTGTACTTATCACCAAGCAGTTTGGAAAACTATGTAAAGTACAACTACTGGGCAAATCCATCTACGGATATCCCATCACAGTATTCGGTATCTCCGAACCTTGATATAAATGATTTTATTGAGTCATTCATGTGGATACGCCCATCAGTTAATTGCACTGTATATTTGAAAACAGTATTGACAAAAGTTACATATGATTTAACCTCCCAGCAGTACGAACTATCAACAAATCCAGCAGATGTGATTGACGGTGATGAGGGCGAACATATAATCAACCTCGGTGTCTTGGATAGCGAAAGATGGCATTTAATTAGGTCAGTACCAAACCGTCTTCCAGAAACAGGCAATTATGCGGTTTCTTTGCAATTCAGGGTTGTGTTTTCAACTTTAACAAATGCGCATGTAAATATTTCACGACCAACAATTCATTCGTCTTTCAGATTTTCGCGAAATGGATTTATGCAATTTGTTGCACAGGCAATGCCAGAAGTGTTCGTGGATCAAGATGTTGCTGATTTTGCAACCAACAATGCGACATTCCCGATGTTAAGGTTTATTGATTCAATTACAACGAGCGCAGATTCGTTGCAGGATAAAGTTGAAGAATTTACATACCTAGACACCGCTTCTGGTTTTGACCAAACTGATCCAGGAACATTTAGCACTCTTGTTGATCCGAACTATTGTGATGGAGACACGCTTTTATGGTTGGCTCAATTCAGAGGACGCCCAGTGCTCGTAACATACCAGCCATCAACAGAAGGCTCATCATGGGTTCGCTTTACGCTGGATGATCCTGTTAGCGGTGTTCTTGATGATATTTCGGTACTTGGATCAAACGCAAGCGACATTGGTCTTCCAGACGGAGTTGACGCGTATGCTCGCTGGCAGGTTGATACTGGGTACTACGGTCACAACGCTGGAACGATAGAAGCAATGGTCAGTGCAATTCAGCGACTCTTGACTGGCGCTGGTGTAGTTAACTATACGGTTTCAGCAAACGCGATACATTTCACTACTTCATGGACTGAAACATACGGTTCGGTAATTGGCGACATTGGATCAGCATCCGAACTGTTGCTTCAAATTGTTGAGCCAGCAAGACCTCTTGGAATGATTGTCACCCACGAACTAACTGCATGATGTAGAATAGATGTATCACCGATAGTTCGGAGAATACATGGATGAAGAATTAAGTCCTGACGAATTTTCGTTACAAGAAGAGTTTGAGAACCTTGTAAAAGACTCGCTTCCGAACCACTTGATCACGAACTTCATAGTGATAGCGGAAGTAGCCACTGGTCCACATCAGGAACTCTCGCTTTCCATATCAGATTCAATGACCCCATGGCTTGCACATGGGATGTTAAATACTTCGATGGAAATGATTAATTCAGGCGAATACCAATTCCCAATAGGAGAAGAGCACAATGGATAAGAACATCAAAGTCAACCTAGGTGACCAAGCAGTAAAGGGTGCCGTTCTTGGCGCTCTTGCCTATTTCGGCGATCAGGCTGGTCTTGGCGCTGAACAAGTTGCAGTCCTTTTGCCAGTAGTCCTCGTTGCCCTCGCATGGGTGTCAACGAAGATCGGCGACAAGGGAACAACCGCACTGTTTTCGGTGATCAATCAGGTTGCTGACGCACAAGCAAAGAAAAAGAGCAAGTAGTTCCTCGTAGGCAAGCATTAATAGCCTATTATTTAGGTGTGCCATTTATTTTGGCTTACTTTTTGGGAGATTTTAATGCTTGCTGGTAGGTACAACATGGTCTGCGATCAAGGCTCGTCCTTTGAGCGCATCATTGAGATCAAAGATACCGACGGTCAGGTTTTCTCTTTGGTTGGTTACACAGGGCGCATGCAGATACGACGAGATGTTGACGCGACATCAACCCTGATGGAGTTGACAACTGCAAACGGCAGACTGTCAATAAGTGGAAGCCTTGGCGCAATAACTATCGCCCTTACTCCAGCGCTGACTGCCACGCTAACAAGAAGTGGTGTATATGACTTGGAGATTGTTGAGACTGCAACTGGTGATGTGCATAAGGTGTTGCGCGGTGAGTTCCGTGTTGAAAAAGAGGTAACGCGATGAGCAATATCACCCAAATCACAATTGGTAACGCTGAGTTCAATGCAATAGTTGAAGATCAACGCAATATTGTTGAGATAATTGACGAAGAGCCAAACACTGTCATTGTTACCGTGCCTGGAGTGGCGTCAAGCACTCTCCGCACAAACCTGACATACGGAAGCGGCGCTCCTTGGACTATTGAGGTTGAGGCTTAAGAATGCCAAACATCCCTTCCGATTATGGAAATGTTGGAGACATCTACATAGATGTTGATACTGGGGACTTCTACGGTCCGAAAACGGTTTCAGGCTGGCCTGACACTCCGTTCTTTACAGCGTTATCTTCCACGACTGTTGACCTTGCCGTACTAAACGACAGACATGTTCACGAACAAAACACACCATCTACCGCTTGGAATATCACTCACGCTCTTGGCGGAAGACCATCAGTAACTGTCGTGGACAGCGGCGGAACTGTAGTTATTGGTGAAGTTGTGTATAATAGTGACACATCTATTACGATCAATTTTACTGCCGCATTTTCGGGTAGTGCCTATTTGACATGAGGTTTTAATAATGGCACAAAAATTTGTAACAAATCTTGACCTCAATCAAAATCAATTACTAAACGCTACATTCCAGATCCTTGCCAGTGACCCTTCATCGGGTAATTTTGAGGGTCGCCTTATCTACAACAGCACAACTGACACCATCAAGGTTTATGCCAATGGTGCTTGGCGCTCACTACCACATACGATTGTTGCTGGTGGCTCTTATACCGATGGGATGACGGTATCTGAATCCAATGGAACCGTAACCCTAACCCTAAACCTTGCTGATACAGATAGCGCTGGTCTACTGTCCAGCACCTTCTGGAACATGCTCAACGATGCAACTGACTCCGCAACAGCGAGCAAACTTGTTAAGCGTGATGCGAATGGTAATGCAAAAGTAGCAACCCCGACAGACGCACAGCATATTGCCACAAAGGGCTATGTAGACGCAGCCCGTCAAGGTTTAGATGTAAAGCAGTCTGTACGGGCAGCGACAACAGCGCCGATCAACATTTCTACAGATCTGCAAAATGGTGATGCGATAGATGGTGTAACACTTGTTACTGGCGACCGTGTTCTTGTAAAGAACCAGTCAACCGCTTCTGAAAATGGTATCTATGTAGCAGTTGCAACTGGCGCTGCTTCTCGTTCATCCGACGCTGACGGAACAGCCGATACTGGTGAACTAAAGGCTGGAACATTCACCTTCGTTGAAGAAGGAACCACAAATGCCGATAAAGGATTTGTTGTTTCAACGAACGGAGCAATCACTATTGGTTCAACTGGCATTACATGGACGCAATTCTCTGGTGCTGGCTCGTTCACTGCTGGCGACGGTCTTTCCCAAGACGGGAACACAATTAATGTCAATGACGATGATGTAACAATCTATGTTGACGGCAACGATGATCTAGCCGTTAAGTCATCATCAACTGCTGGTCAAGTACTTCGCTCAATGGGTTCTGGAACCGCCGAATGGGGTGCTCTTGATCTAGACGATTCAGACGCAGTAACTGGAACGCTTGGAACAGCAAACGGTGGTACAAATGCATCAAGCGTTGCTGATGCTAGAGCGAACTTAGCCGCTGGTGGAACGCAAGGCGCTGGAGTTTCTGCTCCAGTTCTCTCGCGCAAAGTTTCTGCTTCAATCGGTGATGGTTCAGCAACTAGTTACACGGTAACTCACGGTTTTAATACGCGAGCAGTAATGGTTCAGGTTTACGATGCGGCGTCGTATGACACGGTTATCGCTGATACTGTTCGCACGACAGTTGACGCGATTACTGTTGGTTTTTCAACAGCGCCTTCGTCAAATGCGTATGTTGTTGTAGTAATCGGTTAATACATAGACCCCGAGGGGTCAAATACATAAGAAACAGTTGAGGCTGTATCAATGACAAGGTTTGTAGGAACTCCGCTTCGCGGAACAGAGTTCGCCAATGCTGGAGACGAGGCTATCTCCGCTCGCGTATCTGCTGATACATACCCACGAATCCGCATTGATGCAGGTGGAAGAATCACTTGGGCTTCTGGTTCTGCGACTGGAGATACAACCCTTTATCGCGATAGTGCCAATGTACTTAAAACTGATGATGTCTTGCAGGCTGCTAGTGGCGTAATTACGCTGACAACGACTGGCGCCCCAACTGTTGGTATTGCTGACGGTGCTCTAGCCGTAGACACGCAGAACAATACATTTTATTATCGTTCTGGCGGGGAATGGATTCAGGTATCTGTAGAAATAGAGTCAATCAACGACATTGCCGATGTTGTTATTACCACCCCAAAGAGTGGTCAACTTCTTGAATTTGATGGCACTAACTGGGTCAACTCGGTACGCCCTTCTAATGAGCCAATTGGTCACGAAGACAAAACAGAGAGCACCATATCTTTTGACGAAAGCACCAGAACATTCTCAATCTCTCCAGTAGGCGCATCATTTACTGTTTGGTGTACGGGTGTTAGGTATGTAAAAACAACCGCACAAACAGTTCAAATACCAGATACATCTGGTCTTTATTACATTTATTTCAATTCATCTGGAACGCTGGCTTACAGGACTTCCTTCTTTGATTGGGAAAATGACACGCCAACGGCGTATATCTACTGGAACGAGGTAGATAATAAGGCATACTTTTTTGCCGATGAGCGTCACGGAGTAACTCTTGACTGGGCTACACATGAATACCTGCACAGAACCCGCGGAGCGTCAATAGCCAACGGATTCGGGATAAATAGTTACTCAATTGATGGTGATGGTTCTTCTAATGACCATGCCAAGTTTGATCTTGCTGACGGAACATTCTTTGACGAAGATCTACAGGTTGACATTACTCATTCAGCAACACCGACAGCGAATACATGGGAACAGGTGCTTCAGGGTGACGCGGAAATACCAGTATTTTATAGAAGCAATAATCACTGGAAAAAAGACAACGCAACTGAATTTGCATTTAAGCAGGGAACATCTCGCCCTCAATACAACCTGTATAGTGCACCAAACTGGTCACCAGTTGATGTTGACAACAATAAATTCCTTATTTCATGGATTATCGCAACAAACAACCTTGGTCAGCCAGTTATTGCGATCATGGGGCAAGCATCATATAACACCATCGGAGAAGCAGAAGCGGCTAGATGGGAAGACTTAAACCTTGATGGTTTCCCAATTGTTGAGTTTAGACCACTGCATAAGGTTGTATTTCAAGGGACTGATTCATTTACAAACTCGGTAAATGCCGCCATTAGGGGTGTTTACGACTTACGAAGAATCGTTTCTGATGGCAGTTCGGTTCCGTCAACTCCAGTATCTGACCACGGTTCAATGACTGGTCTTTCCGATGACGATCATACTCAATACTTGAACGAATCACGACATAGCGATGTTGACCACTCTGGAGTTATGGGGACAGTGGTTCTTGGCGACATCTCAGACATGTCCATAACCTCTCCAGTCACTGGACAGATACTGGTCTATAATGGTTCTGATTGGGTCAACCAAGACAATGAGGCTGCCGTTTCCGATCTTGACGGCGGAACCAGTTTTGATGAAATTTATGAAGCAGAAATCACCAATCATGTAGAGGCAATTTATGACGGAGGAACACCATAATGAGCGTTAGGATTCAGTTAAAGCGTTCAACCGCTTCTGCGTGGACATCCGCTAACCCAACACTTGCACAGGGTGAAATTGGCTACGAAACAGACACTGGCAAGTTCAAGATCGGCAATGGATCAACCGCATGGACAAGTTTGGGTTATTCAAATGCCAACCTTGGGAGCGCTTCGCTTGATGCTCTTTCCGATGTAACCATTACTAGCGCAACAAACGGAGATTTCCTCCGATGGAATGGAAGTGCTTGGGTTAATGACGCAGTAAATCTTTCAACTGACACCATTGGATCGTATGTTGAATCTCTTGTCGCTGGAACTGGTGTCACCCTAAGTAACAACTCTGGTGAAGGAGCAACACCGACGGTTGCAATTGGTCAAGCCGTTGGGACTGGCGACTCCCCGAGTTTTGCTGGCGTTACTGCCGACGCAATCAAAATCGGCGTTACTGCTGCTGGAGAAATTGACACCACTAGCGGGAACCTGACAATTGACTCTGCTGGTGGGACGGTAACCATTGATGACGACCTTGTTGTTTCTGGAAACCTTACAGTGAGTGGAACAACCACAACACTGAACACAGAAACCCTCTCAGTAGAAGACAACATTATTGTTCTCAATTCTGGTGCAAGCGGAGCACCTTCCGCAAACGCTGGAATTGAAATTGAGCGTGGATCTTCAACCAATGTTCTTTTGCGCTGGAACGAATCTACTGATAAATGGCAAGTTAGTGAAAACGGAACAGATTACTACGATTTGATTAATACCGAGTCGTTAGAAACAAGACTTGCCGACGAGCATTGGCATAAGAGCGTGCGACTTGCAACTACGGCAGTTTTGCCAAACACTCCTTCATATACCGCTGGTTCGCTAGATGCAGATGGGGGCTATGGCGTTGGTGCGACACTTGAATCATCAGCAAATGCTCGCCTAAGTATTGACGGAACAAATGCAACAACTGGAGATCGTGTTCTTATTAAAAACCAGTTAAACGCAACGCATAATGGAATTTATGATGTAACCGCGCAGGGTAGCGCAAGCACTCACTGGATTTTAACTCGCGCATCAGACATGAATGGCTCTTATGCCGATCAGATTGATCAAGGAGAAACTGTTGGTTGTCGCGAAGGAACCGACAATCACGGTCAACACTTTGTTATTTCAACAATTGGCACTGGAACTGCTGGTGCCCACATCATTGGAACTGATGATATTTCTTTCACTCAGTATACGGGTGTTTATTCGTTTAATGCTGGAAGCGGATTGGTAACTTCTGGAAACACTTTAAACATTGCAACTGCCGATGGTGGACGAATTGTTGTAAATGCTGACAGCATTGACTTGGGAGCAATTAATCAAAGTGATACAAGCGGTTCTCCAAC
>JACCDW011524011.1_pt1 | contig 12569 bp, 10 predicted proteins | sample 7449781 | NCBI WGS metagenome assembly JACCDW01 (sample SAMN15323449, study PRJNA562643) | freshwater metagenome | isolation source: river surface water | place: USA:Blue River Watershed | collected 2017-08-18
AAAGGAAAGAAGCCAACCAAGGGCACCGGCGGTCACGGCCGAAAAGCACTGCGCGGCAAAGGCCCAACCCCAAAGGCAGAAGATCGCCCCTACCACAAGGCCTACAAAGCGAAAAAAGCAAAGCAAGCTCAGACCACTAAGCCAAGACGGCAACAGACTTCCAGAACGAAAAAGTCTTCTGCGCACGAAGTGGTTTGGGGTCGCAATTCAGTGGTTGAGGCGTTGAGAGCCAAGATTCCGGCAACCGCATTATTTATTGCACAAAAAGTCGATCTTGACGATCGTGTCCGCGAGGCAATTGCCCTGGCCAATAATCGCGGCATTCCCGTTGGTGAAGTTACCCGTTCAGAAGTTGATCGGATGTGTGGCGGGGACGTAGTTCATCAGGGGATTGCGCTACAGGTTCCTGAATATAAATACATCGCCAGCTCAGAGCTTTTAGATAGAGCGCTCTCTCAAACGACAACCCCACTAATTGTCGCTTTGGATGGAATTACAGATCCAAGAAACTTAGGAGCCATCATCCGTTCCGCTGCTGCCTTCGGAGCAAACGGAATTGTCTTGCCTCAAAGAAGAAGTGTCGGTGTAACAGCAAGTGCCTGGAAAACATCCGCCGGAGCCGCGGCTCGAATGCCAATTGCAATGGTTGCAAATCTAAATCAGGTAATTGCCGACTACAAAAAGCGCGGTTTGTTTATTGTTGGGTTAGACGGAGACGGCGATGTGTCACTGCCAGACTTCAAACTCTCTGACTCGCCGCTTCTTCTGATTGTCGGGTCTGAAGGCAAGGGCCTATCCAGGTTGGTGAGTGAGAACTGCGATCAAATAGTGAGTATTCCGATTGGAGCAAAGATGGAATCACTGAATGCAGGTATTGCGGTTTCGGTAGCGCTCTACAAAATCTCTAGCTCTCGCTAGACCTTGTCTCGCCAGTCGCCTTCATCTTCATCCTCAGCGACAATCAGTCCGGTTGGTACTGGCTCCGGCAGTGAAATAGCCTCTGTGGTTGAACCTGTTGCGAGATATGAAGCTTCATCGCGTCGGTTAGCCAATACATCTGACACATAAGACCTGACAGCGTCTTCCAGTGAAATGTCTTGACCAGCCTGCTCAGATTTCTTAAGTCTGTGCTCCAGCACCTCATGGAAAATCTCTGCAGGCTCTAATTTTCCGGTTAGCTCTAGCGGAATGGCGCTAACAACCGGCTCGTAAACATTTGACTGCCATTCGTGCGCCATTACTTCTTCATCAGCGCCAGGTCGGGCATTGTTTAGTCGGTATTGGTCAATGTCATTCAGAAGTCTTCGCGCCTGGTTTTCTTCAACATCTAATCCAGTAAGCAGAAGCAGACGTCTTGCGTGGTGACCAGCATCCACCACCTTGGGCTGAATCTTCACCGTTTGGCCATCCTGCTCTTGGGTCATCGAGAGCTCTTCAATGTCAAAACCAAGCTCATTCAGTCTCTGCACGCGCTTCGCAATTCTCCATCGCTCTGAGGCGTCAATAACTTCGACGGCAGTCAGCTCTTTCCAGAGCTCGCGATACTTGTCAACAATGCGCTGGCTAACCAGCGCCGGGTCAATGTCGATCCCCTTGCCGGAGGCAATCAGATCCATTAGCTCTCCGGCAATGTTGACTCTGGCAATCTCCAGATCGTTTTCCCTCTGCCCATTGGAGAGTCTTCCTTCATAGAGCTGCCCAGTTTCGGCATCCACAAGATAAGCAGCGAATCTTCCGGCATCTCTTCTGAACAGCGTGTTAGACAGGGAAACATCTCCCCAGAAAAAACCAGCTAGGTGAAGGCGAACTAGCAGAAGTGAGAGCGCATCAACCAATCGCTTAGCGGTTTGCTCGCGCAGTCCCTGTGACCACATTGCTCGGTAGGGAAGTGAGAACTTTAAGTGGCGGGTGATTAGAACCGCTGGAAGATCATTACCTTCTGAGTCTTTGCGATTAGAGATAATCGCAAATGGCTCAACGCATGGCACATCCAACTTTTCAAGCTTGCGAAGCATTTCATACTCGCGCTTAGCCAGATCCAGCAGCGTTTCCTTGATGGCAATGACGTGTTCGCCAAGGTGTGCAAAGCGCACGGTATGACGAGAGAGCCCCTTGGGAAGGGCTGCAATGGTTTCTTTTGGCCAATCCTCTAACGGCAAGTGCCACGGCAAATCCAGCAGTGCTGGTTCTGCCGTGGCAGCCGTAATAGAAAGGCTAGGAGCCATCAATTAGTTCAGGCGCTCGCCACTTTCCACATCAAAGAGGTGGAGTGCGTCCTTGTCAGCGTGTAGGTGAATCTTCTCGCCAGCACGTGGGTGGTTTAGTGCGTCCACGCGAACAACGATGGCCTGTTCGGTGCCATCGAGTTGTGCGCGGCCGTACAGGTAGCCATCGCTACCCAGCTCTTCCACCACGTCAACGTCGGCAACCAGTCCGTGAGTTGCTGGCGTTAGCTTCTCTGGTCTAATTCCAACGGTTACTTTCTTGGCACTGGTTTTTGCCAGCACGCTGCGATCAACCGGTAGCACTTCATCACCGAACTGAACTCCACCCTCCACAATTGGAAGCTGAAGAAGGTTCATGGCCGGAGATCCGATAAATCCTGCGACGAAAACATTTTGTGGCTTGTCATAAAGTGCTCGAGGCGAGTCAACCTGCTGTAGCAGTCCGTCTTTCAAAACCGCTACGCGGTCACCCATGGTCATAGCCTCAACCTGGTCGTGAGTCACGTAAACAGTTGTGACACCAAGTCTTCTTTGCAGCGATGCAATCTGAGTTCTGGTCTGCACGCGAAGCTTTGCATCCAAGTTGGATAGGGGCTCATCCATCAAGAAAACCTGTGGCTTTCTAACAATGGCACGGCCCATCGCAACACGCTGGCGTTGTCCACCAGAGAGGGCTTTTGGCTTGCGGTTTAGATATGGCTCAAGGTCAAGCAGCTTGGCCGCTTCTAGTACGCGCTCTGCTCGCTCCTCTTTGCTAACTCCAGCGATCTTGAGTGCAAAGCCCATGTTCTCTGCCACGGTCATGTGTGGATAGAGTGCGTAGTTTTGGAAAACCATTGCGATGTCGCGGTCCTTTGGTGGAACGTCGGTGACATCGCGGTCTCCGATGTAGATTGCCCCTTCATTTACTTCTTCCAGTCCAGCCAGCATTCTTAGCGAGGTGGACTTACCGCAACCTGAAGGCCCGACCAGCACAAGAAATTCGCCATCCCTGATTTCAAGGTCTAGCTTGTCTACCGCTGGCTTGGTTCCGCCTGGATAAAGGCGAGTTGCGCTCTTAAATGACACTGATGCCATGATTACCCCTTCACCGGCAGGTACGTGCCGGACGATCCGTAGTGATGAGTTCCTGCCTAAGCAGGTGGGATAAGTATGCCACCAACTACTTAGAATGGTGGGGTTGCAAACCACCTTCAAAAGGGAGACAAATTGAACCAGAAACCTACTCGTTCCGAGCAGCGTGAAGCGGCCAGAGCCAAGGCCAAAGAGCTGAGGGCTCAAAGCGCCAAGAAGGAGAAGCGCTCCAAGCTGCTGATCCAGGTTTCTGTCGTATTGGTCGCCCTGGGAATCATTGGCGGAGTAGCCGCTGTAATTGCGATTGAGCAGGCTAACCGTGCTGAAGCTCCGGTGGTTTCAGATGTTCCAAATAATTTGACGGAGTTTGGTGGAGTAAAGATTGGTGTTGGCCTGCAGGCTTTTACCGCCACCAAGACCCCGACTCCCGATGCTGAGGGGCCAATTCCCGAAATTGTTATCTACGTTGACTACCAGTGCCCGGTTTGCCAGGCGTTCGATGTTCCAAATTCAGCTCAGATCAGATCCTGGGTTGACACCGGTGCTGCAACGGTCGAAATTCGTCCGATCTCATTCCTAGATCGCGCCTCACTGAATGAGTACTCATCAAGAGTTGCGAATGCAGCATTCTGTGTTGCTAATTTCGAACCAGATTCCTTCTTTGATTTCCACGAGACCATGATGCTCAACCAATCAGAAGAGGGCACCGAGGGTCACAGCGACGACGCAATCTTTGAGTTTGCCACTAAGGCTGGCGCTGGCACAGAAGAGGTAAAGGGCTGCATCCAGGCCAAGAGCTTTGGTGACTACATCGTTGCTCACACCCAGAATGTCTTGGGCGAGCCTCAGCAGGGCATCAGTGTTACTGGAACACCAACGATTTTGGTGAACGGACAGCAATATATTTGGGCAACTGGTGAAGAGCTGGTTTCAGCGGCTAACTTTGCCGCATTTGTCCAATCAGTCACTGCTCAGTAACGCTAAACTTTCTGGGCAGTAGGCCGACCTGGCGCAATTGGTAGCGCACCGCACTTGTAATGCGGGGGTTACGGGTTCGAGTCCCGTGGTCGGCTCCAGCTAAATCAAGGCTTGGACTAACAGCGTTAGCAGTGGCGCAACAATCAATGCTGGCAGCAGCGAAGCAACACTCACCATTCTGATTTGCAGCACTCTCAGCCCTGTTGCCAGTAGAAGAATTCCACCAGTTGCGGTAATTGCTGAGACAACCGCTGCAGGCATTAGTGCGCCAGCAAATGCCGCCACCAAAGTTAGTGATCCTTGCCAAACACCGACTGGAATCGCCGAGAAAGCAACTCCCCAGCCAAGGGCTGCTGCAAATGCAATCGCAGTAAAGCCGTCTAGGGTGGATTTGAGAGCGAGAGTTTCAAAGCCTTGACCAAGCCCGTCCGAGAGAGCCCCTAGAACTGCCATGGGTCCGATTGTGAAAAGAAGCGAAGCGTTCACGAACCCTTCGATGAATTTTTCTTTTGAAGAATCCTGATTGCCCTTGGAGGTTTTCTTTTGAAGCCAGCCACCAAAGCTTTCTAGGCGCTCTTCAATCTGAAGAAGAGATCCGGCAATTCCACCAATTAGCAATGCCCCTAAGACAACTAGCAATGTTCCGGCACTCGTGACAGCTTCCACATATTCGCTGTCCCAAAGGGCCATCAGATTAATCGCACCAATGACAAGTACAACCAAACCCATAGCGTCTGTGAGAACCCGAGACATTTTTTCTGGAAGTCTGTGTCCGAGCAAGACTCCGATGGTTGCACCACCAACAATTGCAACAACGTTGATGATTGTGCCAAGACCTAGCAATTAATCTCCTCTAAACAGAAAAATGCTAGTGGTAATTAGTTTTTTGGCTTGAAGGTGATGCTGACAGAGTTAATGCAGTAGCGATCCCCGGTGGGTGTCTGGGGAGCATCTTCAAACACGTGCCCTAGGTGAGATCCGCACTTAGCGCAGCGAACCTCTGTTCTGATCATTCCGTGGGAGCGATCTTCGATGTATTCAATGGCGTCATTGCCCTGGGGTTTATAGAAACTTGGCCAACCGCAATGGGAGTCAAATTTGGTGTCGGATTCAAATAAGAAGGCATCGCAGCCTCGGCAGTGATAGCTACCGGCTCGCGACTCCTCGAGCAGCTCACCGGTCCAGGGTCTTTCCGTGCCAGCAAGCCTCAAAACGTGGTATTCGAAGTCAGTTAGCTCCTTTTTCCACTGATCGTCCGTCTTATAGACCTCATATTTCATGGTTTTTGCCTCCCTCTCCTTTATAACCGTTCTGTAACTAATTTCGTCCCAGGCCCTAACCCCAATAGAGTTGTCTAGTCGAGCAGGACCTAGGTTGAGCCCGATGCACGTGTGAATTACGCGCGTGGCTTGAGCATCAGGAGCAACAATGGCACAAGGAACCGTTAAGTGGTTCAACTCTGAGAAGGGTTTTGGGTTCATTACCCAGGACGACGGACCAGACGTATTTGCACACTTCTCAGCTATTCAGTCTGACGGATACCGCGAACTCAAAGAGAACCAGCGGGTCGAGTTTGACGTGAAGCAGGGCGACAAAGGCCTGCAAGCTGAGAACATCAAAGTCCTCTAAATAAGGCCTAAATCGGGACCCCGTCCATTGGGCGGGGTATTTCCGCTTGCACTCTGGGCCCAAGAGTGCTAAAACTTAATTAGCACTCGCCAAAGCTGAGTGCTAAATCCAAGTCTTAGTGCAAACGGGAGAAACCCAAATGGCAAAAATTATTACCTTCGATGAAGAGGCACGTCGTGGCCTCGAGCGCGGCCTGAACATTCTGGCCGACACTGTCAAAGTGACCCTCGGCCCACGCGGTCGCAATGTGGTGCTTGAGAAGAAGTGGGGCGCCCCCACCATCACCAACGACGGTGTTTCTATCGCTAAGGAAATCGAGCTATCCGATCCATTCGAGAAGATCGGTGCTGAGCTCGTTAAGGAAGTAGCAAAGAAGACCGATGACGTAGCTGGTGATGGAACCACCACCGCAACCGTTCTCGCACAGGCCCTCGTCAAAGAAGGTTTGCGCAACGTTGCAGCCGGTGCTGATCCAATCACACTAAAGCGCGGCATCGACAAGGCGACCGAAGCCGTCACCCAAACTCTGTTGAAGATGGCCGTGCCAGTTGAGACCAAGGAGCAGATTGCTGCAACCGCATCTATCTCTGCTGGTGACTCAACAATTGGTGAGATCATCGCCGAGGCGATCGACAAGGTTGGAAAAGAAGGCGTTGTTACCGTCGAGGAATCAAACACCTTTGGAATTCAGCTTGAGCTAACCGAGGGTATGCGCTTTGACAAGGGATACGTCTCCGCTTACATGGTGACCGACCCTGAGCGTCAGGAAGCTGTGCTAGAGGATGTTTACATCCTGATTGCCAACAGCAAGATTTCAAATATGAAGGAACTGCTTCCAGTTGTCGACAAGGTGATGCAGGCTGGTAAGCCACTGCTAATCATCGCCCAAGACAACGAAGGCGCAGCACTAGCCACGCTAGTTGTAAACAAGATTCGCGGAATCTTCAAGTCGGTTGCCGTCAAGGCTCCAGGTTTTGGAGATCGCCGCAAGGCAATGCTGCAGGACATCGCAATCCTCACCGGTGGTCAGGTAATTGCCGAAGAGGTTGGTCTGAAGCTTGAGAACACCGACCTAGCAATGCTGGGACGCGCTCGCAAGGTTGTTATCACCAAGGACGAGACAACCATCGTTGAGGGTGCAGGTGACGCAGGCCAGATTGCTGGACGAGTCGAGCAGATTCGCCGTGAGATTGAAAACACCGACAGCGATTACGACCGCGAGAAGCTGCAGGAGCGCCTAGCCAAGTTGGCTGGTGGTGTTGCAGTAATCAAGGCCGGTGCCGCAACCGAGGTTGAGCTAAAAGAGCGCAAGCACCGCATCGAAGATGCAGTGCGTAACGCAAAGGCTGCCGTTGAAGAAGGAATCGTTGCAGGTGGTGGAGTTGCTCTGCTACAGGCAGGCAAGACCACCTTCGCAAGCTTGAAGCTCGAGGGAGACGAGGCAACCGGTGCAAACATTGTGCGAGTTGCAATCTCTGCTCCTCTAAAGCAGATTGCGATTAACGCAGGACTAGAGCCAGGTGTGGTGGCAGAGAAGGTTGCAAACCTTCCTGATGGTCACGGTCTAAACGCTGCAACCGGTGAGTATGTCGACATGCTCAAGGCAGGAATTAACGATCCAGTGAAGGTAACTCGCTCTGCACTGCAGAACGCAGCTTCCATTGCCGGTCTTTTCCTAACCACCGAAGCTGTGGTTGCGGAAAAGCCAGAACCAGCAGCACCAGCTGCCGGCGAAGGCGCTGGAGGAATGGACTTCTAAGAAGGTCAACTAAGACAACAGGGTGGCATTGCCACCCTGTTTTCTTATTTGGATAATTCAAAAATAAATGTCGCCCCGCCACCTGGAGTTTCTTCAACCCAGATTTTTCCACCGTGGGCATCAAGGATGGATTTGGCGATGGCAAGACCCAGACCTGACCCGCCGGTTTCTCGGTTTCTCGAGTTATCAATGCGGTAGAAACGATCAAAAATCTTTTCACGCAAGCTGTCTGGGACACCCTCTCCGCGATCAATCACCCTAACCTGGACGGCGGATTCAAGCTCGACAATCTCAAGCGTTACCTCTGAGGAGCTAGGCGCAAAGCGGGCAGCATTGGCCAGCAAATTGGTTAGGACTTGCTTGATGCGATCGGGGTCTATTTCCAAGACGCAGCCAGACATTCGAGCTGAAACCCGGAAGATGATTTCCTGGTGAGCAACCGCTGCATCCTTAACGCTTGCCTCAGCCAGTTCAATTAGGTCAGAGGGCTTTTTCTTCAGGCTGTCCAACTCGTCCATACGAGTAAGAGTCAAGAGGCTTTCGACTAGCCCGCTCATTCGAATAGCTTCACTTTCTATCCGACCCATCGCTTCCGTCAGGTCCTGCTTACTCTTAATAGCCCCCATCCGATAAAGCTCCGCATAACCTCTAACGGTTACCAGTGGCGTTCGAAGTTCGTGGCTGGCATCTGATACAAATCTGCGCATTTGGCTGAGGGTTTTGTCTTTACCCCTGACGGCCGTCTCAATCGAATCAAGCATGCTGTTGAGTGCGCGATTGATTCTTCCGATCTCAGTTTTTCCGTGATGTTGAACCAGACGCGAGGAGAATTTTCCGCTCTTGACAGCCTCCGCTGTGCGTTCAACTTCCTTTAGTGGCCTCAGAGCTTGCGTGATGGTCAGCCAAATACTCAGGCCGGATAGAAAAACCAGTAGGACACCGAATCGTCCGCCAATCACCCCATATTCATTAATAATTTGCCGGTTGGTGTTGGTGGGGAGCCCCACGACAACTGAGCCATTTGCGTTTTGCAGTGGCAATGCAACCACTCGCCAGTCCTGGTCGGGACCTGCAACTTCGACCTCAGCGTCAAATGGAACGCCACCAATTTCTAGAACTTTTTCTGCGGTCAGCGTTGAGAAATTTGGCACTTGGCGGCCGCCACCTGTTGCGGAAACCAGTCCCAAGAACTGGTTTCCCTGGGAGTCCAGAATGGCAATGTAGTAATCGCTTGGAAGAGCGGGGAGTGTGAGATCTCCGGTTGTGACTCGGATCTGAAGTCGAAGCGGATTCTCTTCTCTCAGCTGGTTAGCTGTTGCAATGAGAAGGTTGTCAGTGTTTTGCTGCAGGTAGGTCGACAAAAGTGCAACTGTTCCAGCGCTAGAGATTGTCAGAAGAAGACCGATCAAAAAAACTGAGAGTGTTGTTAGCTTTGCCCTAAGAGATACTCTCTCCCAGGCAGCTAACAAACGATTCTTCAATTTAGTTAGGCCTTAGGACCTTTTAGCATGTATCCAACTCCACGCTTTGTCACAATTAGCGGCTCACTGGAAATGGGGTCTAGCTTCTTGCGAAGGTAGGAAACATACGACTCAACAATTCCCATCTCGCCGTTGAAGTCATATTCCCAGACGTGATCGAGAATCTGCGCCTTGGTCAAAACGCGGTTTGGATTGGTTGCCAGGTAGCGAAGCAATTGATATTCAGTAGGGGATAGATCAACCAGTTGACCGTTGACTGTCACTTCGTGCGCGTCTTCATTTATGGTTAGTTCACCAACCACAATCTGTGAACGAGTCTGATCTTTACCAGTTCTGCGCATAATCGCACTAATGCGCGCAATAATCTCATCCAAACTAAATGGCTTTGTGACGTAGTCATCTCCACCAACAGTTAGACCGGTGACTTTGTCTTCGGTGTCATCGCGAGCGGTTAGGAAAAGGATCGGGACTTCGATTCCCAAGCTTCGAATCTTCTTGGTAACGCCAAACCCGGAGATGTCAGGCAGCATGACATCCAGCAGGACAACATCTGGTTGGTTATCGACAATCTTGTTGATTGCCTCATTGCCATTGGCGGCGGTTAGGACCTGGTGCCCCTGAAAGCGCAGGCTTGCAGAGAGCAGGTCGCGAATGTTCGGTTCGTCATCAACTACCAGCACCTTGAGATTTTCCATGAGAAGAGTCTGCCTGAGAAAACTGGAAGAATTCTGGGAACTGTCTGGGTTAGAAGTCTTCGGCGTTCACTATTTCATATGAGTAGCCCTGCTCCGCCAAAAAGCGCTGGCGGTTTTGGGCAAAGTCTTGCTCGGCGGTGTCGCGGGCGACCAGGGTATAAAACAGTGCGGTTCGGCCGTCTTGCTTAGGCCTTAGTAAACGCCCCAATCGCTGGGCTTCTTCCTGCCTTGAACCAAAGGAGCCCGAAATCTGAATAGCCAGGGATGCCTCCGGCAGATCCACCGAAAAGTTAGCAACCTTAGAAACCACTAGCGCTGATAGCTTGCCAGAGCGGAAATCTGCAAAGAGCTGCTCGCGTTCTGCAACTGGCGTCTCGCCGGTGAGTTTTGGGATTCCAAGTTCTGTTGAAACAAAATCAATTTGGTCTAAGTACTGGCCAATGATCAGCGTGGGCTCGGTTGGATTTCTTTTCAGCAGCTCACGGAGAATCGGCAATTTAGCCTGGGCAGTTGCCGCGATTCGGAACCTGGCATCTGCGTCGCTGATTGCATATTTCATCCGCTCTTCATCTGGCAGGCTTACTCGAATTTCAAAACACTTCGCGGGTGCGATATAACCCTGTGCTTCGATTTCCTTCCAAGGCGCATCAAATCGCTTAGGTCCAATAAGTGAAAAGACATCTGATTCTCTGCCATCTTCCCTGACGAGCGTTGCAGTCAGCCCCATTCTTCTTCTGGCTTGCAAATCGGCAGTCATCTTGAAAATCGGCGCGGGGAGAAGGTGGACCTCGTCGTAAATAATTAATCCCCAGTCTCTGGCGTTCAAAAGGGCCAGGTGAGAGAACTCACCTTTTTTCTTGGTGGTCAAAATTTGGTAGGTTGCGATTGTTACCGGTGCTAGCTGCTTAGTTGAACCTGAGTACTCAGCAACATCTTGCTCGTCCAAATCTGTTCTCTTGAGAAGCTCTTCGCGCCACTGTCTTGCGGCAACGGTGTTCGTGACAAGAATCAGCGTGTTGGTGTCAAAGTGCGCCATTGCGGCTGCACCAACCAAAGTCTTTCCCGCTCCACAGGGAAGAACAACTACACCAGATCCACCAGCGGCAAACTTTTCAACTGCCTTGCTCTGATAGTCGCGGATTTGCCAACCGTTCTGCTTTAGTTCGATTGCGTGTGGGGTGCCAGGGGTAAAGCCAGCATTGTCTTCGGCTGGCCAACCAAGTTTTAGCAGCTGCTGTTTGAGCTGCCCACGTGCCCAGTCCCGCACCCTAAAGCCATCGCCTGACTTGCCTTCCAGCAGCTCGGCAATTTTTGGATTGGTAGTTACCTCAGTCAGGATGGCTTGGTTTTGGCTTTGCAGCAGTAGCCCCTGCTCGTCTCGAGAAATAACTAGTTTTCCAAATCGATCGATTGTGCTGCGAATCTCAGACACCACGGTTTCCGGCAAGGGGTACTTCGACCACCGGGTGAGCGAGCCGATGATGAAGTCAGAATCGTGCCCAGCAGCCCGGGCATTCCATAGACCCAGGCGGGTGATTCGATAGGTGTGAATATGCTCTGGGGCTCGCTCAAGCTCTGCAAATATGGCCAATTCGTGCCTAGCTTGTTCAGCTGCTGAGTGGTCGGTTTCGAGCAGGACTGTGCGATCACTTTGCACAATCAGTGGCCCAGACATCCTTACAGCCTAACTCAGCACGACCGAACGAATTCTGTTCAGCGGCAGGGTCCGCTCTGCCTGCTTCGCTTCGTCTCTGCCGCGCAATCGATTGTTAGCAAGACCAAGCGGGGTTAGCAGCAGCTCTGTTATTACCCCGTCCATCTCCAGGCTCAAATTCACTTGCAGTTTGTTCTTCAGCGCAAACTCCAACTGCCTTGCGATATCACCCTGGTCGGCGCTCGCTTTTTCCCCGCTACGCAAAGCGGCAGCCCTTGCTAATAGTTCTGCATCGGCTGGAACCTCAGAGGCTGATTGAGTGAACCTCGGAGAGATGGTTTTACCTTCTTCATCTACCATTACAGCGGCATAGCTACTCTCTCGGAGCGAGAAGTAGCAAAGTTGCTGGGAGGCGGAGGTTATTAGCTGACCATTTTCTTTTTTGAAATTCAGGTGGGAGAGTGAGCGCTCATTCATGATTTGCGTAAGCAAGATCTCATCGCTGCTTCGAACGGAAGTTTGATTTCCACTCTCAACTCTGAGCGCACCAAACCTACGCTGAGTCTCTTCAAGTAGGTAATTGACAGGTTGTGGTAACGGGGAACCCGTTGCCCCCTCTAATACTTGCCTGATATCAGCAATCTCTCCACCTGATTCGAGGTGGTGAGAAACCGAAAGGGAAGACAGTCGAAAGCGACAAGCAAGCCCTAAGTCCTCACTGTTAGCAAAAGAGTCCAGCTTTCTCTGCAACGTGGCATCAATCGGGCCGGGACAGATTATTGAAAGATCACCTTGCACAATGAGCTTCTCTTGCGCTTTTGGAAGTTCGGCAACCACTGCTTTGATAACTGCGGCTTGACTAGCTTTCAAAAAGGATTCTCTCGGCAGATCTCTGTCAAGAAGTCCAAGGCTGGCGCCAAAGAGCAATAGCCCTACCTTTGATTGATCGAGCAGCGGATACTCTTGACTTATTTGATCGGTAATTCTGGTTTGGTTAAGCGTGAGCTTCGGCAGATCCCAACATGCTTTCACCAGCTCCGCATAACTGTCAGCGCGGGAGAGAGTAAGCCAGTG
>JACCDW011767047.1_pt1 | contig 12565 bp, 11 predicted proteins | sample 7449781 | NCBI WGS metagenome assembly JACCDW01 (sample SAMN15323449, study PRJNA562643) | freshwater metagenome | isolation source: river surface water | place: USA:Blue River Watershed | collected 2017-08-18
AGCCGGTGGGGCTGGTGTATTTGGGGATCGCGGGGGCGGGGGGCGTGGAAACTGTTGAGAAGAAGTTGGTACCGGAGCGGAGGACGTTCAAGGGCATGGCTTCCCAGGCCGCTTTGGACCTGCTACGAAAAAAAATTCAAAAAGGAGCGCATCCTTTTTCAAAAACGGAGGTCTAATCCTATATGGCACCTAAAACAGCAGAAAAGAACGAGAAGACGGAGGGATCGAAATCCGCGGAACGGCGTAATTTGGACCTGGCCTTGCAGTCGATCGTCAAGGCCTACGGCGAAAACGCCATCATGCGGCTGGGGGACGCCGGGGCGAAGCTGAAGATCGATGTCATCCCGACGGGGTGTTTCGCAATCGATGCGGCGCTGGGGGCGGGGGGCTTTCCGCGGGGCCGGATCGTGGAGATTTTCGGGCCGGAATCGTCCGGCAAGACCACGCTGACCCTGACGGCGATCGCCAACGCCCAGAAGCGGGGCGGCACGGCGGCTTTCATTGACGTGGAGCACGCCCTGGATCCGGTGTACGCCAAGAAGCTGGGCGTGAACATGGACGAGCTGCTGGTTTCTCAGCCGGACTCGGGGGAGGAGGCGCTGAACATTGCGGAGACGCTGATCCGCTCGAATGCGTTGGACGTGGTGGTCCTGGACAGCGTGGCGGCCCTGGTGACGAAGAATGAGCTGGAGGGTCAGATCGGGGATGTGACGGTGGGGGCGCAGGCGCGGTTGATGAGTGCGGCGATGCGGAAGCTAACGGCCTTGATCAGCCGGGCGCGGACGGTGTGCATCTTCACCAACCAGATCCGGGAAAAGATCGGGGTGATGTTTGGCAACCCGGAGACAACGCCGGGCGGACGGGCCCTCAAGTTCTTTGCCAGCGTGCGGGTGGACATCCGCCGGATCAACGCGATCAAGATTCCGGATGGGACGGTGATCGGCAACCGGACGCGGGTGAAGATCGTGAAGAACAAGGTGGCGCCGCCCTTCACGGAGGCGGAGTTCGACATCCTTTATAATGAGGGAATTTCCCGCGAGGGCTCGCTGATCGATGCCGCCATCGAGCACAATGTGGTGGAAAAGAAGGGGGCGTGGATTGCCTATGAGGGGAAGCAGTTGGCGCAAGGGCGCGATGCGGCCAAGGAGGAGCTGAAGAAGGATCCGGCACTGTATGCCCGGATCGAGAAGGGGTTGCAGGCCAAGCTGGCCGGCAAGCCGGCGGAAAGCTCCGAGACGGTCGTGGTAGCAGGCAAGAAGTAGGAATACTCGGTAGGGACGCTTGTCCCCAAGCGTCCCTACGGGGGTTTCTCCGGCTAATTTTTATCATGGCCGGTTGGTGTAACCGGCCCTACCGGACTCTCAAAACCTAGGCTGGATCGACTTGGACGTTAAACTGGAACGAGCTGTCCTCGCCGCCGAGGACAAGTTTATTGGCACCGGGTTGAAGGGGCAGGACCATGTGTTCCGATTCCGTGCCAATGACCTGGCCGTTGAGGATAGTGCCGAGGGTGCTGCCGCGGTCGCGAACGACGAGCTCCGAGCCGATCCGTTCGATGGCACAGTGGTTGCGGGAAATCTGGTAGGGATATTGGTCGCGCAGGGCTAGATCGTTGGCGGAGAGAATGTCGGCTCCCTCGCCGGCTTGGCGCCGGCCGATGCGAAAAGGAAGGCGATCTAAAATAGTGACCTCGGGTGCCCCGGCCTTGCGGACTTCCTTGGTGGCCGGGGTGAGAGTGATCCGGGGGAGTGGGTGAATGGCCTCGTGGGGCACGGTGGTGGCGCCTTGTTCCAGAAGTTGGTGCACTTCCTTGGGGGTTACCTTGCGGCTTTCCAGCTCACGGCGAAGGAGCTCATTGGTGTTGCGGAGCCGCTCAAAAAAGGAGGAGAGGAAGGGGGTGAGGGCGCTGGGGTCGGAAAGAAAGAGGTCGTTAAACTCCTCCACATTCATGAGATGGAGGCGGGTGGGCTCCAAGGCGCGGGCGGTGGCGGAGCGAGGTTTGTCGTCCAGCAGGGCCATTTCGCCGAAGATGTCGCCGGGAACAAGATGACCGAGGGGGACATCCCCCTGTCCGCTCACGTGGATGGAAATTTCGATGCGGCCTTCGAGGATGCGGAAGGCCTCGTTGCCCTCCGCGCCTTCGCGAAAGATGAGTTCGCCTTTGCCGAAGGATTTTTCGCGCATACCCAGTGAGGGTGAAGCGGCAGGGGGGTAGGGTCAAGAAGGGTCCCCCACGTTTTCCCCAAGGTTTTTTATCGGACGAAATCCCTCCCACTGGTATAGAGGTCGCATGGGCGAAGGCGGCGATCGTGGGTTCCTTTTCCGCGTAGGCGGTGTGGCTTTGCTGGCCATGGCCGCGTGGCGGCTGGTCGGAGCGGGCGGTCTGCTGGCCGGCGGGGAGCAGATTTTGGCCAACCGGGAGGCGATGGTGGCGTTAGCCCCTTGGGTTTTACTCGGCTTCTTTTTCCTAAGAGGGCCGCTGCCGGCGAGGAAAAGCCCGGCGCGGGTGGTGGGTTTCCAGTTCCTCAACCTGGGATTTTTGGTTGCGGCGGCCGTGTATGGCCTGGCGGCGGTGCCATTGGAACTGCCTACTCCGAAAGAAGTCCGGGAGCCGGTCCATGGGGAATCCGAGTGGCTGGTGCGGGATCGGCTCCGCGAAATCAATGCCCAGATGGAGGGGCTGGAGAGGGAGTCGGCCGAAGCTCCGCCCGCATCTGAAAATTCCTCGGAAAACCGGCGGCAGGAGTCGAGGCGGCAGCAGCAGCTGGAGACGATGGAAAAGCTCCGGACGGAAAGAAGCCGTTTGGTGGAGGAGCTAAACCGGAGGGGCAAGGTCCAAGAAGAGCGCCTGGAGCGGGAGCATGCGGACCAGCAAAAGCGTTTGGGACGCGCGCAAACGGGCCTAGGGGGTGCCGCTTTGATTTTTGTTTTGATGGGAATCCACGGGCTGTTGGCCGGATTCCTGTATCGGGGGGGTGTGGTGACGGGCGGAGGATTCCCGGTGGTTTCCAGCAGCAGCGGCAAAGTGGAGACCTCGGTGCCGGGGGCATTGCGCCCCAAGCGCAGTCTGAACTAGGGACTAGGACTTCTTGGCGGAAAGAAAGTTCCGCAACCCTGCCAAAGTAAAATTGGTGTCATGGCCGGGTTGGCCGGGGGCCGCAGGCTCATCGAGATGCACATAGACGAGGCGGGAGCCGAGGCCCGGGAGGGAAAGACGGGAGGCCGTGGCCAAGGGGCCGGAGGCAAGGATCGCCAGCCGCATATGGGGGAGGTGGAGGAGCGGTTCTGCCAAAGCACGCAGATCTCTGGTGCGACGGGCAAGGCCCACAACTTTATAGACGTGGGCGCGGGTTTTCCTGAATTCCGCCAGTAGGCGTTTGAGGCGAAGGGGAGTCAGTTTTCTTTTCAGGGAGTGGGAAGACAGAACCAGATCTCGTTTGGCACGGCGCACAGCCCGGAGGACCCGGCCGAGGCGGGGCAGGTTGGTCAGTTCCAGATCGACGGCGTCGGCGAAAGGGAGAAAGGCGAGGAAAAAGAGAACCCGTTGGCGGGAGCGCCAGTTAAAGGCTCCGCCCTCTTCCCGGGTCCGGAGCGTGAGCAGGATGGGCAGCTCTTTTTTGGCCATGGCTTCCTGGATTTTTTCCGGCGAGACACCCTTGGAGAGTAACAGGTCCAAGCGAACCTCGGCCACGTCGATGCCTGCCGGGGGTTTGCCGAGATGGCTCAACCCTGCCTCGGTCGAAATAGTGCCAACGGTTAATGGAGTGTTTTTCCAGGGAATAGTCTTCCGAGCCGACGGGGTTACAGAGGTTTTAATGTCTGCGATAGTAGGATTGTTTTTCAGTGGCATAAAATTATTTCGAACAACCAGGCCTAATAACAAGAAATATATCCTTTTTAAGGCATCTGCTCATTCAATTAGTATCCCTTAAGGGATACTAAATTGCCTGTCAAACTAAGACGTAAGTCAGACCTTATAGTTTCTGGCTAATCTCTGAAATCTTATGGCACAGGAGACGCAATCTTTCCGTCAGGTTGGCTGTTTCCAAGATGGTCTGGCGGGCCTCAGGGTCCTGCAGAAAGCACCCGGCCACCAGATCCACCAGGGCATGATGGTCTTCGAGGTGGCGGAGAAATTTTTTCATCTCCTGCAGCCCGGCCTCGAGTGGGGTTTCAATTTTCTCCAAATGCTCGAGAATTTTCGCCACGAGGGCATCGCGCACGACCGTTTCCGCCGGGGTGATGGTGGAAGGATCCTCGAGGGGCTCGGGGGTGGCGATGACATATGGGCGAACCTGGAGGAAATGATCGAGGCGGACCCGGGCCAGCCCCTGCAGAATCAGGTTGGAAGTGCCGTCCGGTTGCTGGACGCAGGAGCGGATCAGTCCCAAGCCGCCGACCCGGCGTGCGGGGCGCCCGGGTTCTTCCATTGCCACAGCAAACATCCGGGGGCCCTCAAGCGCCTTTTGCAGCATTGCCCGGTAACGGGGTTCAAAAATGTGCAAAGGCAAAAGGTGATGAGGGAAAAAGACTGTTTGGGGCAACACCATTACCCCAACCTGTTCGGGAAGCGTCATCTTTTCCTCCTTTACTCCTCTTTTGGGGTGTGGATAGGGCAAAAAAGGGGTTTTGGGTATTGACGGAAAGGGTTTTCTAGAAGAAACTGACTTTTTACATATTTATGTTGGATAAGCTTTTTCCCTTTTTAGAGAACGACATGGGTGTCGATTTGGGCACGGCCAACACCCTGGTCTTTGTTCGTGGCAAAGGGGTGGTCCTGCGGGAGCCATCCGTGGTGGCCATGGATCAGGCGACCCGACGGGTTTTGGCAGTGGGTGATGAGGCCAAGCGGATGCTGGGGCGGACCCCAGGTTCCATTGTGGCGGTGCGTCCCCTTAAGGACGGGGTCATCAGCGATTTCGAGGTCACTGAGGCGATGCTCAAGTGTTTTATCGAGAAGGCCACCAAACGGCAAAACCGGTGGCGTCCGCGTCCCCGCTTAGTCATTGCCGTCCCCTCTGGCATCACGGAAGTGGAGCGGCGCGCAGTTTGCGAATCTGCTGCCCATGCGGGGGCCCGTAGTGTTCGTTTGATCGAGGAGCCGCTGGCCGCCGCGATTGGGGTCGGACTTCCGGTGCAGGACGCCTCCGGCAACATGATCATCGATATCGGTGGCGGCACCACGGAGATGGCTATCATTTCCCTTGGCGGCATCGTCTTCAGCCGCAGCGTGCGGGTGGCCGGCGATGAGTTGGATGAGGCCATCATGAATTATCTCAAGCGGGCCTATAACCTGATGATCGGCGAACGCACGGCCGAGGACATCAAGGTCAAGATCGGCTCCGTTTACCCGATGGATAAGGAGACCTCGATGGAAGTGCGCGGGCGCGACTTGGTGGCCGGGCTTCCCAAGACCCTCACGATCACTTCCCAGGAAGTGCGCGAAGCCCTACTGGAGCCGATCCAGATCATTTTGGAAAGTGTCCGCCTGACCCTGGAACGTTGCCCGCCGGAACTTTCCAGCGACTTGGTGGAGCGGGGTGTCGTCCTGGCCGGGGGAGGAGCCTTGCTCCGCGGTTTGGATCGTCTTTTGAGCGAAGAAACGGGCCTGCCCATCCACGTGGCCGAAGATCCGCTGAGCGCGGTGGTGGAAGGGACCGGCAAGGTGCTCGACGAACTGGAGTTTTTGACCAAGCTGACCATGGCGGACGGACGGGGCTAACCCGCGCTCTGCCACCAGCCGAAGTCCTCTTACCCTTTTTCCCCGATGTCCCGGACCTGGATGTATCTTGGCTCCGCCGTCGTTTTGGCGGTGGGCGTGGTCGCCATCTTTTTCGCGCCGGTCACCAACCGTTGGACAGAGCGGATCACGATCGAAACCATTTCCCCGATCGCCCGGACCTGGGCGGGAATCCGCGATCGTTGGGCCGATTTCCGGCAGAGCCTGCGGCAGTACGATGCTCTGGAGGAGGAGAACCGCAACCTGCGGGCGGAGAACGTGCGTTTGCAGACCGAAATCCGCCAGATGGACTACCTGCGGACGGAAAACGACCGCTTCCGCGAAATGCTGGGATTTCGCGACCAGCAGTCCTACCGGCTTCTGGCCTGCCGCGTGGTCGAGCGCGATCCCTCCAACTGGTGGAACTCCGTGCTGGTGGACCGGGGGTGGAAGGACGATCCGAACCTCGCTCCCGACCAGCCGGTTGTCACCCCTCGCGGGGTGGTGGGCAAAACGGGCACGGTGGGTCGTTCCACCACGCGGGTCATGCTGATTTCTGACGAGAACTGCAAGGTCAGCGTGCTCACGGAGGGCACCGGGGCCCGCGGCATTCTGTTGGGGGATACTCCGTTGAACGGTGGTCAACCGCTTTGCCGGATGACGTTTGTCACGAGGGAAGCAAAGTTTGAGGTTGGCGAACGGGTCCTGACCACTGGTCTGGGCGGCACGTTTCCGCCCAATCTGTTGGTGGGCACGGTGAGCGATGCGCCCCCGTTGACCTCCGAAAAAAATTCCGGACTTTACCGGGAGGGCACGGTGACGCCGGCCGCCGACCTAAATGACCTGCGGGAACTCTTTATCCTGACCGGCTCCGTCTCCGCCAAAAAATGAACTCTCCCTTGCCCCAACTGTTGATTTTAGTGACTGGCGTCTGGTTGATGCGGGCGGTGGGGCCGGAGTTTTACGGGTCCCTGGCGTTGTCAACGAATCTCCTGGCGGCTGTCGCGATCCAGGCGGGGTTGTGGCTGGGGCCGTGGGGTCTTGTTGGTTGGTCCCTGCTCGCCGGAACTTTTTGGGACTTCACGACATTTTCACCCTTGGGGCACCACGTGCTGGTGCTCGGTGGCATCGGTTTTTTGGTGCGCACCCAGCGCGGTTGGTGGAAGGGGGCTTCCGCGGGCGAACAGGCCGCCGGATCGGTCCTGGCGGCGGTGGCGTTTTTTGCCTTGGACCGTTTTCTGCATTTGCTGGAAACCCGGGCTTGGGAATGGCCATTTGCCCTGAGTGTTTCCATGGTGTTGGCGGGATTCGTTAACGGCATCGTTTCGGTGTTGATGGGTTGGTGGATGGAGCCGGAGGCCCGCTTTCCGACTTTCTCCCGCGGGCGCCGGAGGATCCGCTGATGCTTCTCGTCCGTCCCACGGCCAACATTTCCCTGCGCATGCAGGCCGCGATGCTCGTGGTCGTCATGGCCGCCGGTGTCCTGCTGCAGCGTTTGTTTGTGGTGCAGATCGTTGAAGGGGAAAAGCACGCCCAAAGCCTCATTAACCAGACCACGATCCCCATCCTGCTGCCTCCGCCCCGCGGGCTGATTCTGGACCGGAACGGCATGCCATTGGCGGAAAACCGCGCCCGGTACGACGTCGACCTTTATGTCCGGGAGCTTTCCGGCAATTATGCGCGGGCCCATCGCGGGCGGCTACCGATGACCTTGGTGGAAGTAGGAGCAGGGGACAAGCGTCGCAAGCAGCGGCAGGTGGATATTGAGCGGATCGTGCAGGAAACGGCCACCGAACCACTTCGCAATTTGGGGATCCAGATGAACTACGATCTGGAGGAGCTCCGTCGGCATGCCCACCAACGTCCCAACACCCCGTTTCAGTTGGCTACCCAGATCGACTTCGCCACCCTTTCGCGGATGGCGGAGCGGGATCCGCGGATCCCCGGCGTGGATGCGGCCGCGCGGCCCGTGCGCTGGTACCCGTACGGTTCTCTCGCTTCCCACGTGCTCGGCTTTGTCGGAGCTCCCGAGGAGCAGACTTTGGAGACTTTCCAGCCGGAAGTGATCGGGAAGGAAGGAATCGAGAAAGGGTTTAACGTGGATCTCGAGGGCGTGCCCGGTGGCAAGATCCTCAAGAAAAACAACCTTGGCTTCATTATGGAGGAGCAGGGTTATCAGGCCCCCCAAGCGGGCAAGAATATCTACCTGACCTTGGACGCACGGATTCAGACGATCGCCGAGGGGGTGATGCGGCGGGTAGGGCGCGGAGCCTGTGTGATCATGGATCCCAACACCGGCGATATTTTGGCCATGGTGTCGGTGCCAAATTATGATCCCAACAACTTCGTGCCGGGCGGGACGGGGGAACGGACCGACTGGAAGCGAACGCTCACGGACGAAACCAAGCCGATGCTCAACCGTGCGATCGGCGCGTATGCCCCCGGTTCCACCTTCAAGACCCTCACGGCCTTAGCGGCCTTGGAAAATCCCAACGCCAAGTTTACCCCGCAAACGATTATTCACAGCCCGGGCTCGGTTTATATCGGGGACCGGTGGTGGAAGGACTGGAATCCCGACGGCCAGGGTTCGATCGCCCTCAAGCGGGCTTTGGCCATGTCCTGTAACACCTTTTTTTATCAGCTCGGGGTCAAAACAGGGATTGAATCCATGACCGACATGGCCAAGCGGATCGGGTTGGGGGAGCGGATGTTGGTGACACCTGAGGGAGAGCCGGAACTGGCCGGGGAGGATCCAGGAACCATGCCGGGCAAAAAATGGATGGAGGACCGGATGGCGGAGCGAAAGAAAAAGTACAAGGAGCGCATCGAAAAATGGGTGGCGGAGGGGCGTCCGGGTTCGCGGCCAACCCCGCCGGCGGTGGAGCGCTGGAGCGATGGGCACACCGCCAATACCTCGATCGGCCAGGGTTATGTCCGGGTGACGCCTCTGCAGATGACCGTGATGATGGCGGCGGTGGCGAACGACGGCACAGTGTACCAGCCGAGGCTGGTGCAGGGGGTGGCGGTTTCGACCGAGGCCGGGGTCAAGCCCGTCCGGGAGTTTCCTGCGGCAGTGAAGCGGGGCGATCTGGGGGTAAGGCCGGAGAATCTTGCGGCGATCCGGGAGGGTCTTCGGGCCGTGGTCACGGAGGGCACCGGCAAAAATGCGGCAGTCAAGGATGTGGAAGTGGCGGGAAAAACGGGATCCGCCCAGTTCACCACGCGGATCGGGGGCGGCTTGGTCAAAGACACGCGCACATGGTTCACCGGTTTCGCGCCATTGAAGGAGCCCAAGTACGCCATCACGGTCATTGTCGAAGGCGGCAGCTCCGGAGGCACGACCTGTGCTCCCTTGGTTTCGGAAATTCTTTTCAAAATCTTCGAGATGGAGAAAGGAGTGCCGCCGGCGATGGTCTATCAGGCGCCGGTGATCGGTCACTTCCACGGGGTAACGGCCTCGGACGGCTCTTATACTCCCGGAGGCGATGGCAGTGCGGATGCCGACGGCGACGGGGATGGAGGAGTTTTTGGCGGGATCTTTAACTGGTTTGACGAGGGCAATAGTTCGGGTGGGGCCGGCCGGGGCCTGCGGAGGAACCGTTAATGGCCAAGACCCGCTTCTGGTCCGGCTTTCACTGGCCGAGCCTTTTTCTCATGCTCGGGCTCTGTACAGCCGGGATCCTGATTATTTACAGTGCCACCCACGGCAGTGAGATGGCGGATCTCAAAAACGCTTCCGTCCAGCAGGCCGCCTGGGTGGGGCTGGGGCTCGCCTGTTTCTTTGTTTTGGCCTTTTCCGACTATCACCGGTGGGTGGCCCAGGGTTGGTTCTGGTTCGGGGGCGGAATCTTTCTCCTGTTGGTCGTGCTGATGTTTGGCCGCGAGGTCAACGGAGCCAAGAGCTGGCTGCGTTTTGGACCCGTGGGATTCCAGCCGGCGGAGGTGATGAAATTGGCATTTCTCGTGGGATCCACGGCTTTGTTGGTGGCGTTACGGGAAAAGATCCAAAAGTTCCGCACGATTCTGGCCTTGGTGGGCTTGGCGATGATTCCGGTCTTTCTGATTCTCAAGCAGCCTGATCTCGGCTCGGCCGCGGTTTTTCTGCCTATGTGTTTTGGCCTCCTGTTTGCGGGCGGTGCTCGGCTGCGATTTCTGCTCATCCCGGTGGGTCTGGGTTTGGCAGGAGTTTTGGCGATTTATCTTTGGGTAGGGCATCTCGGCAAGGAACTTCCGTTTCTCAAGACCTACCAGAACAACCGTATCCGGACCTTTTTTGATCCCAACCTGGATCCTTTGGGGGCGGGATGGACGATCCGGCAATCGATTATCGCGATTGGTTCGGGGGGCTTCACGGGGAAGGGGTTCCTCCGGGGGGACCAGAACCTTTACGGGTTCCTGCCCAAAAATATCGCTTACAACGATTTTATTTTTTCCGTGTTGGGGGAGGAGTGGGGGTTTGTCGGCGGGGCGCTCCTGATTTTGGGGCAAGCGGCCCTGCTGCTCTGCATCGCCTGGATTGGCCTGCGGGCTCCGGATTTTGAGGGGCGGCTCCTGGCGGGAGGTGTCCTCGGTATGCTTTTCACGCATTTTTTCATCAACGTGGGAATGACAATCAAGGTGGTACCCATCACCGGCATTCCCCTTCCTTTTGTCAGCTATGGAGGAACCTTCCTGGCCGTATGCATGGCCGCGATGGGGTTGATGCAAAGCATCTGGCGGCAACGGCGTCTCGGCTGACACGCCTCCGCAAGAAAGGAACACCCACATGATACTGGAAACCATCAAACGAATCCTCCGGGGTAAGCCCCGCGAGGAGCGACGCAGCCTTCTCATTTCCGTCGAGCCGCTGGAGAAGCGGGTCGCCCTGCTGGAAGGGGGCGTGGTGGAGGAGTTCTCGATTGAGCGGGAGGGAGACCGAAGCATCTCCGGCAACATCTATAAGGCGCGGGTGCATAACGTGGAGGGATCCCTCAAGGCCCTCTTTGTTGATATTGGCCACGAAAAGAACGCCTTCCTTCACTTCTGGGACGCGGTCCCGGCGGCGATCGACGAGCAGGTGGAGGCGGTGGAGCGGCGGGGCGGTCGGCCGCGCAAGCCGCGGATCACCAGCAACGATATCCCGAAACTTTATCCGGCCGGAGCCGACGTGATTGTCCAGGTGAACAAGGGGCCGATCGGGACCAAAGGCGCCCGGGTAACCACCAACATCAGCTTGCCGGGCCGATACCTGGTGCTGATGCCGTTTGGGGAGATGAGCGGTGTCTCCCGTAAGATTGAGGATCCGCAGGAACGGGCCCGGCTGCGCAAGATTCTGCAGGAACTCGACATTCCCGATGGCATGGGAGTGATCCTGCGTACCAACGGAGAGGGGATGCAGGCGCGGTATTTTGTCCGCGATCTCGCCCTGCTCCTGGAACAGTGGCGCCGGGTCGAGGAGGGGCTCAAGACCAAGTCCGCTCCGGCCGTTCTGCTGGAAGAGCCGGATCTGGTGGAGCGTTCGGTCCGCGACTTCCTGACGGAAGAGGTGGACGAGGTGGTGGTGGACAACGACGATGCCGAAAAGCGCGTGCGGGATCTGGTGGGAACCATCTCCAAGCGTTCGCTGCGCAAGGTGAAGCGCCATTTGGCGACCGAGCCGCTGTTTGAGGCCTACGGAGTGAATCGCCAGATTGAGAGCGCGCTACGGCGGCAGGTCTGGCTGAAGTCCGGGGCCTCGCTCGTCATCGATGAGACGGAAGCTCTGGTTTCCATCGACGTCAACACGGGCAAGACCCGGGGCGGCAAGGACCATGACGACACGATCCGCAAAACCAACCTGGAGGCGGCCGAGGAGATTGCCCGGCAACTGCGCCTCCGGAATCTGGGGGGTCTGATCGTGATCGACTTCATCGACATGCGTTCCCGGCGGGATCAGATCGCCGTCTACGACAAGTTGAAGGACTGCCTGCGCCGTGATCGCGCGCGTACCCACACCTTGCCCATTTCCCCGCTGGGCCTGCTGGAAATGACCCGCCAACGGGTGCAGGAAAGCATAAGGCGGGCTGTGTATATGGAATGTCCCGCCTGCCGCGGAAAAGGCATGGTGAAATCCTATGAGACGATGAGCGTGGAGATTCAGCGGGAGATCAGCCGGGTTCTCCGTAAGCACCCCGAGGTCCATGAAATCAAGGTGGTGGTCCACCCCGGCGTGCTGCACCGGCTCCGGACGGAAGATGACGAACTTTTGGTCGAGCTCCAGCGCCGTTGTGCCGGCCAATTCAGCTTCAAGGCGGATCCGGCGGCCAACATTGAGGACTTTAAACTCCTCAATGCGGCCACGGACCAGCCGCTCGAGTAGTCGTGGAGCGCGGTCCCGGCGAGCCGAGCGTCCCGGTCGGACCGGTCCGCGAGGCTGGTCTACGGGCCGTGTTGGAGAAGGCAGAGGCTACCCTGGGTGCGGAGGCACCGGCCTCGGCCCGGCTCGACTTGTACCGCGAGTTTCTCCGGTTGGAGGAGAAGCGACTGGAGGAACAGGCGCGGGGCGGTGCGGCAGGATTGGAGCTGGCGCATCGCCGCGCCCAGTTGATTACCGTGGTGCTGGAGTGCCTTTGGAAAAAATCGGGAGGTCCGGCGGCGGGGGATGGCCTGGTGCTCGGTGCGGTGGGTGGTTTTGGCCGGCAGGAAATGAGCCCGGCCAGCGATATTGATTTAGTCTTCCTCCGCGAGGGGGCGACGGATCGCACCGCCGAGGAGGTGGTGAAGCAGATTCTTTATGTGTTGTGGGACCTTGGTCTCAAGGTGGGCCATGCCTGCCGGACGGTGGCCGAGACCGTGGAGCGTGCGGAAAGCGAGTTGATGATCAAGACC
>JACCDW010405872.1_pt1 | contig 12564 bp, 10 predicted proteins | sample 7449781 | NCBI WGS metagenome assembly JACCDW01 (sample SAMN15323449, study PRJNA562643) | freshwater metagenome | isolation source: river surface water | place: USA:Blue River Watershed | collected 2017-08-18
GCTGGTTCGGCCAGACCGGGTCCATGATCCCGAATGGAAATATAGGCACAATCCTGTGAGGCTCGTACAGAGATTTCAATACTCGTGCCTTTTGGCGTATAAACCCGGGCATTGTGAATGATGTTGCTCAGGGCCTGATCGACCAGGACGGGGTCCACCCAGATTTCGGGAATATCCTTGGGAAAATCCAATTGGATGGGTTGTGGATAGCCTTCGAGTTCCAATCTTTGCACCACAACGGCAATGAGGTCACGAATATCACAGAATTCACGTCGGGGCTTCAGCATTCCCGAATCGACACGGGACATGTCGAGCAGGTTTTCCACGACGCTGCGAAGGCGCTTGGAAGCTGTCAGGATTTCGGCGGCAAGGCTTTGAACGAGATGGGGATCGCGGCTTGTGGTGTCATCCATCAGGGCGCTGGACGATCCTGTGATGGCCACCAAAGGCGTCTTCAGCTCATGCGAGACGGAATTGAGCAGGGTCTTATAGAGCATCTGGGTCCGTTCCATGACTTCGACGGTCCGGGAACTTGTCTGAAAGTTTTCCCTTTCGATGGCTACCGCAATTTGGTGTGCTGTTGTAGCAGCGAGTCGCTGCTTTTCCTCATTTTTTTCCAGAAGTCCTGCGTTGCCGACCAGCAGTATGCCCACGAGGCCATCCCGACCAATAAGCGGCAGATAACCGCGACCGGATTGAGTTTTATAAAGTGCAAAATCATGAGTGGACCGGGGACGGCTGAAGGTTTCGAAGAGTTCCCTGTTTTCATCAGCACTAGGTTCGATTTGACTTGCTGGATGCCATTCCAAGGGAGCGGGTCCACCGGCATCCTTGAAAGCAATAAAAGCCAGGGCCACGCGCTGTTCAAATAGATCGCTCATCGATTGGCAGGAAATCTGAGCCACATCATCCCGGGATTGCGCCTGAGCCAACTCCCGGGCGAGCGTATAGAGGAGTTGGGTCGCCTGTTCCCTAAGATGCAGGGCATTGGCCTGGTTTTTCAACTGATTCACGAGGCCACCGATGCTGACAGCCGCGATGAAAAGCGCGATGACTGTCGGCAGATGCTCAGGCTCGTCCGGAAAGAGCAGGTAGTAGTAGATCAGGATCAGGAGTGAAGCGAGACTGAATATGGTGATGCGCGCGAAGAAGAGGCCTGAAACTGCGATCGCGATCATGAAAAAGATTCCGACCGCCACATGTCCAATAAAGGGCTCGATCATGGTACCGAGCAGGAATACGGACGTGAGGATGGGTATGGAAATCTTGAGTTCGTGCCAGGTGATGAGTTGCCGTTTGTGGTTGGAGCGAGGAATCAACACGGGCATGAAAGAAGCGCCTCACAAGCCAAATAAAAAGAGCCTGCCAAATAATGCCATCGTGGATGACAATACCTGACAGGCTCTGCAAAGTCTAAACTTTAAGGCGCTGGTTCCGCTGCTTCGCTGCCAGGAGCAGGCGAAGAGGCTGGATCCGTTGTGATCGCAAAGTCAATGATTTCATTCTTCCGAACGATATCGATGAGCTTCACAACCATTTCATAAGGAGTTTTGGCATCGGCGCTGATGTTAGCTGCCAGATTCACTCCTGGTTTCTTTTCGCGTTCTGCGCGGATGGCAGGACCAATCTCGTCGAAGCCGACTTGCTTGTCTTCCATCCAGAGCTTGCCATCTCTGTCGATCGCAAAGGCCAAGGTCTTTTCGTCTGGCTTCTGAGCCTGAGCGGAATCCGCTTCAGGAAGCTTCATTTCGATAGCCTTGTTTGCGATAAAGGTCGCAGTTACCATGAAAATGATGAGCAGTACGAGCATGATGTCAACCAACGGGGTGACGTTGATGCCCGAGATCTCATCATCGTTATCCATTGCTCCACCGGCCATGTCTTTTTCCTTTCAGGCTTACAACAAAAATTATTTGCCTTTGGGGTTGAAGTCGTCGCCCAGACCGGCCACCAGGGTGCTAACCATGGCTTGCGCGTCAGTAGCAATAACCTTGATCTGGCGTTGGAAGTAGTTGAACGCGATAACAGCTGGGATAGCTACGAGAAGACCGACGGCAGTTGCGACGAGAGCTTCCGAGATACCGGCCATAACCACCTGTGCACCACCTGCTGGGTTGGCTCCGAGGTCGTGGAACGCCATGATAATACCAAGAACCGTTCCGAAGAGACCGATAAAGGGAGCGTTGTTACCCAAGGTCGCCAGTACCACGAGACCGCGGTCCAGGACTTTGCGTTGACGCAAGAGGTAAGCGTTGGTCACTTCCTGAACGGCTGCGATTCCACCATCACGGTGATTCAGACCTTCCAGAGCAACGCGGGCTTCCAGGCTGTTTGGGTAGCTGCTGACAAGCTCGGAGGCTCCGGCATAGTCGCGGTTCCGAAGTTTGCCATAAAAATCTTCGATAACTTCTTGTTTCAGACGGCTCTGACGAAGGAAGAACCACATGCGTTCCACCGCGATGGCGACGGAAACCACACTGAGAATGATGAGGAGCCATAGCACCCACTCAGTTCCCAAGAGAGTCATCTGGAGAAGTTCTTCGACGATGTTGAATCGTTTATCCATTGCACTACCTTTCTGCCAAAGAGGCTCTATCCATCTCGCAACAAGAGTCGCAGTTCGTGATATACTAAGGAATCAGACCCAAACAACTATCCGATTCTTTGGGTTTCGACAAATGAAAAGGTTCGCCAAAGAGCGAACCCAATCGTCTCATTTAATCGGTGAGCTTGAACTCGATCACGATCGTGTGGCCCACCACTTTGACGGGCTGACCGTTGACCATCCGTGGCGCATACTTCCACTTCCGCAGAGCCTTACGCGCTTCCTGTTCGAAGACCGAGCGGTTCTCAGCTTCGATGACAGTGATGTTTTCAGGACGACCTTCTTCATTAATGTCCACGCGGAACTTAATGAAGCCTTCGATACCTTTCAAAGCAGCTTCTTTAGGCATCGAGGGTTTGATCTGCTCGATAGGTTCCCAGTTTGACGTAACTCCTGGATCACTATCACCTGAAGTGGTGCTTACGCCCACACCGACCACACCACCTGTTGGGTCATCCCCAAAGCTTTGAGGAAGGTCGTTGGCCACTGCCGGCGGCGTTTCTTCCGCTTTCTCGATATCCTTTTTTGCGATATTCCGAGAGTTGGGCTTGGGCTTTGGTTTGGGCTTCGCAATTTCGACCGCTTTGGTCTTGGTTGCATTCGGATTGCCATTGGGGTTCGCCAAAATTCGAACTTTGGCAACCTTTGGTTTCTCGGGAGGAACATACGTCGGAGCCGAATCACCAAACCGCATGACAAGGACTGACGCGATATGCAAGGCTACAGAACCGAGCACGGCCAGCCATGGGGCGTGGTTATCGACGTTTCGAGCGATGCTCTCGATCTTCATGGCGCTCCCAGGCGTTGTTGTCGTTGAGGCAGTAACGATTTCCATGTCGGGCCCATTTTCCTTGTTTTGTGTCCGATCCAGCGTTGAGCTTATTTAATCATTTAGACAAATCCCAAACTGCCTTATGAAAAGCAAATAAAAAAACCCGTAAAAAAAGAACCCAAAATAATAAAAAAGTTATAAAAACCATGCCCCAACCCTTGTCTAAGGCCTTGGAAACGTTTAGGAGACGAGCTCTGTACACCAAAAAAATAAACCAACTGGCCAACAGTTTGTATACGCGTTTCTTGACTGAGCAGGCTCTCTCATGGGATTAATTTGCACGCAATTTACAGATCCTTTACAAGCAGCTCGGTTTGGCAAGGTATAACGACATCCCGATCGACTAGGTGTGCCCTCTTGACTGCTACTGCCGCATCGTTTGAACGCTTTCATCGTTACTCTGCCTTCCAGTTACACGAGACAAGATATGGAGCCCACACCGAAGAGGTGTACGAGCACCCCTCTGTTGAGAGCATACGTCGTTATGACCGTGGCGTTTGTATTCGGCTTGCTCTTGCTTCCCCAAAAAGCATGGGGCCGGCTGTGTTGCGTGTGAACGGAATCAGTCATACCCTGGCGTCCTTAAGGCTGTGAATCCTTATCCTGCCGTCCGTTTCCCTGAAGAGAACGGTTGGATCGGCTTTCTCGCTCTAGGGGCCGTGTTCCTCGTCACTACGGTGGGGGGCTCTCTCTATGCAGATATCGGGCTCAAATCCATCAGCTTCGCCTTGTACTTTGTGTTCCTGGCAAGCTCAGCGAGGAAATAGTTCGGATAAGGGGCGCTGTAACTTGAGTCCCCACTATCCTGGCTTGACCCCCTTTGTTGCTGGAGCCGAATTGGGCAACGAAGCCGCTGGTTTTTCTGTCAACCAAGGGTCGGATTATCGCAGCCCAAAACCTAATTTCGGGGACCAATTCGCAAACCCAACAGCTATCCAATTGGGTTATTTCCTGCGGACGATGATCACTCATACCTCACGTCATGGATGGAATGAAAAGGCCACCATGGTGATATCCACCATCCTAATCTATTATGGAGCTCGCGATCTTTGGAAATGGAGACCATGAATCTGCGTGCCTGGCACAAACACGGGGAAACTCCTTCGCTTATTTTGCTCGTGAGTCAGCGGCGAATGGCGAGAGCATTGATAAGGGGTGGAAAGAAATTATCCAAAGCCTCCAGCGGCTGCCAGTGATCTTCAAACATATCGGCCAGCATAAAGCCTTGTCGCATGAGAACCCCCATTTGATCGCTCAGGCTATGACCGAATTCCAAAGGAACTTCGGGGTACACAAAGCGTTTGAAATCTTCGGAGTCGAGGCTCTTTTCGTCCGAATAAGGCACGGGATACTTGAGCTCAAAAATCCCAGCTTGGGCTTTGGTGAAATCAAAACTCCATGCCAATGGGTTGATGAAGGCGTAAAGCATACGGCCTCCAGGCACCAGGAGTCGCGCGCAATGCTGCCAAACCGGTTCAAGCTTTTCAAAGAAACAGTTGGCCAAGGGCAGAACGATGCCATCAAAACTTGCGTCCTGTAGAAAATCAAGATCATCCGCCGAGCAGCGATGCATATCCAAATCGAGATGCCACCGTTGAGCGATCATGGCGTCGCGGGTCAGCTGCTCCTCCGAAATATCAACAAGCGTCACGCGTGCTCCAGCTGCAGCAAGCAAGGGAGCCTGCCGTCCGCCACCGGCGGCCAGGGCGAGAATACGACGACCTTTCAGATCACCGAGCCAGGACTTTGGAACGGGCTGGGTCGGGCTCAGATGCAAGCGAATGTCGCCTTGGCGAGCCGCTTCTATTTCCATGTCAGAGACGCTCTCGGACCATTGAATACCGAAGCGGGCCTGCGTATTCCAGGCTTTCCTATTGTGTTCTTGAATATTAAGCATCTCAGTCATCCATCGCTAATAGGAAGCAATTCCCACGAGGTAGCGCATGAGGCACTTCCGCGCGGAGCTCCATTCGTGGCAAGAGGTAACCGCTGGAAGCTATCATGAGAAAAGCTGGTCCGAAAATACCTAAAGTTGCCAGGCCAGGATCGGTCCAGAAGTCAGGAATATTTGAGCCAATTGGCGCGATTTGCCTCACCGTGACGGCATACCATACTTGAGCATTGTTCAACCTCTTAGGACGCTTGGAGAGCAGCGGCATCATAACCAGGCAGGATCATGGTGGCCACGGTCCAGGACTCCTCGCGGCGGAAGACGAGTTGCCCCCCAACCGCAAGTATGATGGAAGATGCAAGCGCGAGGCCCATGCCACGACCGGGCCGGTCAAGTTTCGTGCTATAAAATGGGTCGGTGAATTTTTGCAGATCAGCGACGATCACATCGTCACCGTTATCCCACACTTCGATCTGGACGAAGTCAGTGATGAGGTGAACTTTGAGCCTGACCATGCCGTCGGGTTTTTGCGCGAGGGCTTCGACGGCATTTTCCAAAACTGTGTAAAGGATATTCTGAAGGTCTTCGGTAGCTAATCGGACCTTAATCCCATGGCCTGTATCCATTTCGAGCCGGAGTTTCGGATTCAGATCGAACACCCGCAGCTGGACATCGTGGAGGGCATCCGCGAGAACAGCGATACCACCTTTTTTGTTCAGGTCACTGGTCACCTGGGTCAAACTCCAGACTACAAACTGAATGCGTTTGGCTGCCATTTGAATGCGCGGGTTGATGCGCTCCAGATCCTTTTTGCCAAACTGATGACGTTCCAGGAGCTCGAGATAACCGAGGAGTATGGTCAGCGGATTGTTGATCTCGTGGGCGATCCCGCCTGCCATTCGATTGATTGATAATTGTTTCTCTTTCGTGGCCACTTCCTGCTCCCGCTCCTTGAGCCGCATTTGCTGTCTGATCTTCATGCGGTCGAACATGTAAGCAAGACCAAAAGCACTGGCCAGACCAAGGATGCGATCGACATAGACTGAACTGCGACGTGGATGAAAAGCAGGCATGGATTGAGGGAACACATAATCCCAAAGACCGGTGGCAACAGCCACATGGAAACCCAGGAAGAGCAAAAAATAAGGGAATGCGGAGCGTGGTCCCAAGAGAAATGAGGCCGCGACCACCAGTGTGACGGTGTGGTGATAGGCGCCTGAGATATCGCCGAGGCGTGAAGTGATCAGAATGGTAAGCAGCAAGACGGTGATCAAGTTAATGATAATTATGCTTGCACGGTATACCTGTCGGTCATGTCTGACACGAAAGTAAGAGATCAAGCAGATGACCCACAGCAAGGATTGTAGGACGAAAATGTGATCGATCCGCGCCCGCACAAATGCTGTTACATAGATTGGAATCAGTATGCCCAGCACGGCGCTGGCCAAAATAATTTTCAGCAGCAAGAGCTGATGAAAGGTATCCGGGTTTCGGCTTTCCCAGGAATCCCTGCTGATTTGTAAAAGGGTTCGTGGCGACACGGTATCCTCCAGAAATGCTTTCGGAAAAACCCTTGAAATTATGAGGGTTGCAGGTTTCCGGGTCTTGGTTGAATAGGCAACATAAGAAAAAATGATCTGTCTTAAGTAGGTTTTGGAATTTGCATTTTGTCAAAGAATCGGACAGTTATGTCGACCTATGGTGCTGCGTTCAGGCTAAGTCCATGAATCCGCTCGTAGCATTTCCTGGCTCGTTTCGTGTATTTCAATAGCCGCCTGCAAGGCGCTTTCGGAATGGAGTGGATGCCGTGGAAAAAGTATTGGCCCCTAAAAAGTTCACGTTGAAACCTGTTAAAGGCACTGAGTACCCTCGGTACTATTCACGTCTTGTGGTGAACCTCCTCAGGCGTCAGAAGCTGGCTTTGCCGAGCAGCGGCTATCCTTTCGCCGCAGCCTTTGAATTTCCAGCGTCCTTGAAGTCGAAGTGGGATAACCTTTTTCTGGTGAACCCGCGCAGTCCAAGGCCGCTCCAGATGATTTACAATCGCCTCTCGCGCGATTATCTCTTCGAAGCGCTGAGCAAGATGCAATTGAATTTTGCCAATATCATGCAGCTCGGCATCGATGTGGAACTGAGTCGACCTTTCACTGGTTTTACGCCGACCCAGCATTATCATTATGCAAGTTCGCTCAAGGAAGTCCTTCATCTCAATCACGATCGGGCTTTGCTCAACTTCCGATCCATCGTCAGTGACGAACATGGAGAACCCATAGTCATGCAGAAGGACACCATGATCCTCTGCAACCTGAAAAAGTCTGATGTCGAGCGCCTCGATAAGATCGCCGAGGTCCATGGTGAATCCTCGGATCAATACCGCGGGCTTTCGAAGCTGCAGCCAGAAATTTCTCTTGACGATGCCGATTGGAGCGGCCGTTACTTCCTGTCAAATGACACCGGCCTGCGCTACGGCGTGGTTTCGGGCGATTTGAATCCCCTGCATACCGCGAAAATTTTTTCCAAGCTACTGGGTCATCGCGATTCTTTCGTACAGGGCGCTTTCACGGCGAACCTGGTTTTGAAATTTCTGATGAACGACATGCATCTGTCAGTCAAGAATATGTCGGTGATCTTCACAAGGCCTGCTTACGCGGGGCAGATGATCACGTTCGTTGTGAAAGGCAATCGCTTCGAGCTGCATTGCCAACGCCAGAAACTTCTGGCTAGAGGCCATTTCACACTGTTTCCGTAAGGCAACAGCAAGCACAAAACGATTCCGTGTGTTGCACCGGAATCGCTCTTCCTTTTTCTTAAACAATATCGAAAGATGACGATCACGACTTGCATCGTGAAGATGGATTGCTTTAAAAGGAAAGTCGTTTTACCTTTGGATGAGGATCCCTTATGAAACGACTGTCGCTGATCACCCTCACAATCCTGCTGGCCATGGGCTGTCAACGCTCGGATGCCAACCCTCTGGAGAACAAGCAGCCCACGGGCACGGTCCAGGAATCTTCCACAGTCTCACGTTTGACCTCTTGCTATGATGCTGATGAATGGACCTGCGAAGTGGAAGCCGCTATCGTACGCAAGACTAATGAAAAACGTGCCGAATTGAAAAGAGCCGGCCTGGAACAGGTTTTTGAAACGTCCTATATTGCTCGCGGACATTCGAAAGTCATGCCGGTTGAAGGCATCAGCCACAATGGTTTTAAGGAACGCTTTGATGCACTGAGAGAAGCACTTCCTGGTATCCGCATTGGTGCAGGCGCGGAAAATGTCGCCTGGATGTCTTTCAGTCAAGATGATCCCGAACTCGTGGCCGCAGAATTTGTTAAAATGTGGTGGAACAGCAAAGGCCACAAGGCGAATATGGAAGGCGCGCAGTACCGTTATATCGGTGTTGGTGTTGTTCGGACGGACGATAACAGAGTTTTTGCGACTCAAATGTTCCATTGATCGCAGCCTTCCATCCTCATTGCGCGGCTCTTGAGTCTGGTAATGAGGATAGTTCCCACTTCCAAAATGGCTCTCGCCAATCTTCCTATCAGCAAGTCTACTCATTATGAAATATGTCTCTGATGAAGTCCTTCAATCTTCAGGAAGATCCTGTAGCGACGAGCAGAAACATGGATTCAAAAAAAAGAATATGTTAGACCCTAATCGTGCCTGAGAGTGGATTTCATACGATTGGGTCGATCGTGTATGTCACTCAGCTGCTTTACAAACGCAGGGATAGAGTTTTATCCAGGCTTCATCATTTCTTTCGCAAAAATTTATGAATGACCCTTATGGTTCGAGGGATTTTTATACTCCAGACGTAGGAATCATGATGAAAGCCAATCGTCTCCGTGTTGCGGAGTCCTCCGCTGCCGAATATTCCCTGGAACTTCACCTGGCGCATGTCACTCCGGGCCGCTCACGTTTCATTCTTAACATTCTATATAGAGACGAAGAGCTTTGCGAAGCGGTCGAAGGGCGTTTGAGGCTGGAAAGCTTTGTCCATTCTGTCAAGGCTCGTTCGCGTTCCGGCTCACTCGTTATAGAATATAGCCGTAGTCATAGTATTGATATCTCGCTTTTGCATCGCTGCCTGGAAGAAGCGTTGGACAATCCTGAACGCTATCGCTTCAAAGAGCTTGTGGCAAGCACCAGCAGTCAGGCTTTGCTGGATCAGGATCTTCAGCTGGTGTACTGCAGCCAAAGCTCAGCCAGTCTTTTGAAAGAGTTACGGGTTGACCCTGCCCAAGGCTTGGATACCAAGGAAATCAAAGACCGGCGCCAGATGTATGGCAGCAATGAAATGGCCGAAGCGAAACCCACCAGCCATTGGACCCTGTTCAGCCGGCAATTTGGTAATTCGCAGACTTTCCTCTTGGCAGGATCAGCAGGCCTGTCTCTGCTGACCGGAGGCCTCTTTGATGTTGCTATGATTGGTGGCGTCATTCTGCTTAATGGCTATATCGGATACTTGTCGGAAGCTCGTGCGGACGAGGTGATCAGTTCGATTGGACATATTGATCCCCAGGACGTACGCGTCTTACGAGATGGGGTCTATGGCACTATCCTGGATCATCAGTTGGTGGTGGGTGATATCGTGAGTCTGGCCCATGGGGTCGTACCGGCCGATATCCGACTGATAGAATCCAAAGGACTCATGGTGGATGAGTCGCCTCTTACAGGTGAGTCCATGCCAGTGTCCAAACATCATAACCCCATTGAACGGGATCATCTGAACACAATATCGGATCGCCGCAATCTCTTGTTTCGTGGAACGATTGTGACCTCGGGACAGGGTCTTGGTGTTGTGATTGCAACCGGTGAGAACACGGAAATCGGGCGTGTCAGGCGGCTCGTGGCGACGGCCGAGCAGCTGGAATCTCCTCTGCAAAAAGACTTGGAAGATATCGGGCGCCAAACGATTTTAATATCAGGCGCTATCTGCGGCGGAGTCTTTCTCATGGGATTGTTGCGCGGTCGCAGCATGATGCAGATGCTGCAGACCAGCATTTCCCTTGCCGTGGCTGCTGTTCCAGAAGGCCTGCCGACAATTGGCACGACGACCATGGCTTTGGGTGTCGGCAACCTGAAGAAGCGCAATATCCTTGTCCGTCGTCTCAATGTGCTAGAGGCTCTCGGTTCTGTCGAAGTGCTTTGCCTTGATAAGACAGGCACCTTGACCATGAATGAGATGATCGCTGAGGAAGGTTACTTCGGCTTTGAATACTGGCACCGTTCCCAGTTTAGCGAGGTCAAAAAGAAGAAATCCAAAGACAGCGCCACTGTGATTTTGCCTTCGCGCAAATGGAGCCTCATTGCGGCCCTCTGTACGGATTGCGAACGGATCAAGAATCCCGACGGCCCTGGTCAGCGCTGGAGCGGATCGTCCACTGAAAAAGCCATTGTTGAAGTAGCTGAAATCATGGGCATGTTTATCGCCGCGGTACAAAAGGACCTGCCAGGCTTCAAAGTCAGCTAGCGCACCGAGAGTCGCCAATTTATGGTGACCTATCACAACCTTCGTGATCAGGACCGCAACCTGGCAGCCGTAAAAGGCAATCCTGAGCAGCTTCTCGAAATGAGCTCCTGGGTGTTGGACCAAGGGGTTCTGAAAGAATTGACCGATGAGCTGCGGCAAAAACTGCGGGATCAGAGCCGTGAGTTGGCCAAGAAGGGTTTGCGAGTTCTTGGTTTTGCCTTTGCCGAAGGCCAAGGTTTGACTTCAATTCAGGACGTGCCACTGGTCTGGGTTGGGGCTGTGGGCCTCATGGATCCTCCCCGCGAAGGGATGGTTGAATTGATCGAAAAATTCCATCGTGCTGGTATCAAGACCATTATGATGACGGGCGATCAGACGGATACGGCCAAGGCTGTTGGCAAGGCGCTTGGGTTTAACGGAAACGGTGGCAAACTCAAGAGTTTCGATGCTCGGGATCTCAAGGATTTGAGTTTGGAAGCCATTGCAGCGCTTGCCGAAGAAGTGCAAGTGTTCTCACGCGTAAGCCCGACGGATAAATTACGCATCGTTCAAGCCTTGCAGCAGAGCGGTCGTATCGTGGCGATGACCGGCGACGGCATCAACGATAGCCCCGCGCTCAAAGCAGCTCATGTTGGGATTGCGATGGGTTTTCAGGGCACGTCCGCTGCGCGTGAATCGGCCGATATCGTGTTGAAGGATGATAATCTGGAAGTCCTCTATTATGCCATTGAGCAAGGACGTTCCGTGCGCGCAAACCTTCGGAAGTCCATTCGTTATCTGCTGGGCACCAACATGAGTGAAATCATGGTGATGTTCCTTGCGACAGCGGCAGGGCGCGGTTCACCTTTGAATTCCATGCAGCTCCTGTGGATCAACCTGCTCACGGACGTCTTGCCAGGTCTGGCCTTGGCTCTGGATCCTCCCGCCGATGATATCATGGATCAACCTCCAGCGGATCCGACGGAACCGCTGCTATCAAACTCGGCCAAACTGCGACTTATTTTGGAAGCTGGATTCATGAGTGCTGGATCGCTGCTGTCCTTCGGTTTGCGACCTGGTCAAGGTCAAGAACAGGAATCATCGCGAAATACCACGGCGGCCTTTGTAAGCTTGACGACAAGTCAGATTCTTCACACGTTATCGGCGTCGGCCGAAAGTCGGAGTTTACTGCGTGGAAAATTCCCGCGTAACAAGCGTATATACGGAGCCATGGGCATTGCGGGTGGCACGATCGCTCTGGGCGTGATTTCGCCTTGGTTCCGCCGCATCTTAGGCAACGTAGCGCTCAGTCCGGCTGAATTGGGTCGAAGCCTGGCTCATGGTGTGTGGCCGATTATGCTCCTGGAATTCCTGAAACTTGGCGACGCTGATGATCATCGTCAGCATCGTGAGACATTTCCAACGTAAGGACTAAAGAAATGTTTAACTTTTCCAAATTCAGCACAGGTTTTGTTCTAGGCTTTGGCGCGGGTTTTGTGTCCCGTGATCTTCTGGCCAATGGGTCCAGCGTGATGCGCCCTGTGATGAAGGGATTTATGAAAGCTGGCGTGGCTGTGATGGAAAAAACCAGAGAGTCGGTTGTTGAATTCACCGAGACTTTGGAGGATATGCTGGCCGAAGTCCGTTCAGAGCATTTCGTCAAGCAGGGGCCAAAGCGCACTGTCGTGAAACGCTCAGGTGCGACGGCGACGGCAACAGCAGCGACCGAGCCAGCCAAAGCCGTGAAATCCACGGCCACTCATAAATCCTGAAAGGCGTGA
>JACCDW010186516.1_pt1 | contig 12562 bp, 29 predicted proteins | sample 7449781 | NCBI WGS metagenome assembly JACCDW01 (sample SAMN15323449, study PRJNA562643) | freshwater metagenome | isolation source: river surface water | place: USA:Blue River Watershed | collected 2017-08-18
CAATTTGTGGCAAATATTCACAATGGTGTAGTTGTGGATGTAGAAAGTGGTGAAGTTGTCCACAAGAGTCCAGGTTTTGAATGGGAGAAAAAATAATGGAATTTAATATGAATATTGTTTGGCAAGATGTTTTGTTGTTTGTTATTGGGTTTGTATTTCTTGTTAGAATGACATACAGAATGGGGTATGCAGATGGAATGAATAAACAAAGATATATTCATAATCAAGAAGAACTTGAAAAATCAGGTAATTTCTTTTGGTTTCATGGTCATCGTGTTCCATATCCACCACGTCCTGAGGTTGAACCCAAAAAAGAAGGATAAAAATTGGAAAACCTATCGAAATCGGCAAGCCACTCTTGGAACGAGTTGATGTTTTTAAAAGGCTTGAAACCAGTAGAACCCCCAGTGTGAAAGCATTTGGGGGTTTTCTTTGTCAGTTTGGTAGGGAAAAGTTGGGCATCTTTTGGGGAAATTTTCTAAATTTAGAGAAAAATCAGCAAAAGATTAAAGGTTGAAGTTCAGGACTTCTTCATAGGTCAGAACCTTATCAACCAGACCAATTCGCATAGCAGGTGTGGATTTGAAACGGTCATAGACTGCTACTTCGCTGGTGCTGTCTTCTTCGTTGAGTTTCTTATCGCTACGGTTATCAATGAAGTTATGGACTACACGGAAAATATCTAACAACTTAACCACCATTGCTGGGTCATAAGCACCATAGCCATTCCAAGTGCGACCAGCAGCAGAAGCACTATGGATAGGTCTTTCCAGCATTGAAGTTCTACGGCGAACTTTCTGGAAGAAGTTATCAACACTATGTAGGCTTGCTTTGTTGTAGAGCCAAGCCTTATGGTCAAGATTCATCGTGTCATCTTCCGTTAGCCAGCACATTTTCTTCAACGGTTCAGACATTGTAGGGATAGGATGGCTAACCCACTTATCACCCCACTTGCCGATTGATTTAGTAGCAACGATAGATTGTTTCAGTAGTTCCAGTTTGGCTTGTTCCTCGTCAAATTGAGGATTCACCTTGATAAATTCTTTGAGCAGTTTTTTGGTGTCATTCAGTAGGTGTCGTTTCTCGTCTACTGTTAGGTCTTTATCAATGGATACATAAAAAGCATCAGCAGTTTTGTTCTTCACTTCGTCCTTGTAGGCATTCATAAAAGCACCACGGATACCGCTATCTTGGTCAAGGAAGAACCGATACTTACCTACATTGCCAAATAGTGACTTAACAGCAAGGAAATGCCCAAACATAGTGTATTCGGCTTTAACTTGAACCCCGTAGTCTGGCAGATGTCCATCAGTCACATCGCTTACTTCACTATCTACCTTGCCTTCTGTTTCGCTGTATTTCTTCTGGATAACACCATCCAAAGTGGCAGGTGGCAGTTCCTTTTTGCCTTTATTTTTCTTGGCAGTTTTCAATGCTCGTTTACGGGCATTCGCTAATGAGGTGGCATAGTCTGATTCTAACCAGATACGAGCAAACTTACGAAACGATGGTTCTAACAATTCGTCTTGGGTTTCCAAGGCTTCAATTTGGGCCTTTTCCCTATCAATATCTTTATCAAAGTTAGGGTTGATACCAAAGACATAGCCCGTAGAGTTGTCAGCAGTAGCGATAGCATTGAGGATGACATTTTTTCTGTCTTCCCGTTGTGTCCAGTTAACTTGATACTCTTGACGGTCAACCGATAGATACAAACGGGGAATGTGCTTATCTTTGAACTGCCGTTCTTGTTGGCTCACAAAAGCCATACATTGCTGGTGAATGAAGTTGATACGGTGATACAGAACACCCCAACTAACACCAGTAACCTCTTTGATACGGTTAAGGGGCATCTTGTTAACCAGTAACTTAAAAATCTGGTTGTTGTAGGTTTGGTCTACTTGTCTGTATGTGGGTAGTGATACGGTAAAGACCTTGCTACAAGCATTACAGCGATACCGTTTAGCACCAGACTTTTGAGTGCCGTATGAGGCATAAGCCTTCTTTGTTCCCAGTGGAACATTGTGATTGGAACAGGTGCTATCAGGACAGCAGGTTACAACAGGCTTTAAGTAGTCTGTGAGCCTTAAAAACTCTTCATAGATAGCCTGATTGCTCTTTGATACAAAGAACTCGTTACAGACATTACAACGAAATGACCTTAATTTCTTATCACCTTTATTAGAGGATGTAGCGATATAAGGATTGTTCCCATAGACAGATTTATCAGGAACTGGGACACCGAAATTAGAACACTTGGGATTTTTACAGCAGTTATATTGAATACCGTTAACGGATTCTGGAACTCGTTGCTTTTTAATCGCTACCAATTTAAAACCTATTATTTACTGCGATGTAAATATTATAGGCTCAATGCCGCAGATTTCAAGGTTTGTTTGGGTTTTTATTAGAATATTTTTTTATCAAAATCTGAGTTTGTATAACATAATGGTATGTTAAAACACAACTGAATTTTTAGGTAGACAACTTGACTATATATCTTTTTTGGCTATATTTAAAATATTACATAGCGGAGAATATATGGCAGTTAAAAACAAATCAGAAACAAACAAGACAAAAAACTTTATACTTGAAACACTCATTGGCGAACTTGGGTTTGTTAATAAAAACATAGTAACGGACATTACACTTGACCATTTTGGTATTGCCGACCCAAAATATAAAAACAAAAAGCCAGATATTCTTATATCAAGAAAAACTCAAGACAATCTTTTTGAGTTCAAAGATAACCTACTGTTTTATTGTGAAGCAAAAGATACCAGCACCAACATTAATGACAAAGACTGGGTTGATGCTATAAAGCAAGGCATCATCAAAGCAACTGCTTTAGATTTGCCGTTTTTCGGTGTAACCAACTTTAAGACAACTTTAGTTTACAACACATATGTAGCAACCAGTCTGGAAACCCAGACACAAAGCAATTGGGATACGGCAAGATTGAGTGTTAATGGGAATGTTATTAACTACTTCCCTGACCAGCAAGAATTAGAAGAGATGCATAAAGCATTTCTTAAAAACTCATCGCCTTTTGACACAAATCTTAAAATAAATCAAAGTCAACAACTGTTCGCTGAAAGTGCCTTAAAAAAGATACTGGGTGAACTAAATGAAGTTTATAGGGATATGGTTTTTGACGATAGTAACAAGATTGATTTTACTATCGGCTTAATAACACTAAAAATGGCAGAAGAGAAATACAAAAATGCTGAACTAAATCAAAAAATCAACGGCGGCATCAGTAGATTATACATATCAAAGTGGTGGAAAGACCTTGACACAAAAACCATCAAAACATCACTTGACGGTTACATTAATCAACTCAAAGGTGCTATTGAATTTCAGGACTTTGCCGACTCAATTGAAAATGTTCAAAACATAGTTAACCAGAGTGCTAATAACGATAATAAAATAATTGAAATTTACAACATCATTAACAAAATTGGTAATCTACACGATGCCAAGTTTGATATTTTCGGCACTATTTACGAAGAATATGCTACAGAGTCTGAAAAGAAAAAGTTTGGGGAATATTTCACAAGACGGAACTATACAAATGTCTTGTGTCGCTTGTTGTTCGCTAACACTCATACATTTGACCCAGCCCACAAAATAACTGTTCTTGACCCAACTTGTGGCACTGGTGGATTCCTAACTGAATCCTTCAGGGTGTTGAAAAGCAAGTATGTCGCTACCAAAACCTATACACCAGAAGCAGAAAATTACCTACGAAGACATTGTTTGTTCGGCACAGATATCCGTCCTGAAAATGTAGCAAGGACAAAACTTAATATGTTTATGGTTGGCGATGGACACTCTAATATTAAGAGGTGTGACTCCCTTAACTATGATGATTTTTTAAGGCAATTTGAGGGTAAGGATAAGTTTGATTTCATTGTAGCCAATCCCCCTTACGGTGGTGGCGGTGAGATGCCCTTGGTTCGTAAATCTGCCAACGGTTCAAGCCAAACAAACCTTCTACCTTTAACCGATGTAATCAATACAGACAGGAAAGAATTGATTTTCCTCTTCCGAATCATTGACCTTTTGAAGAAAAATGGCACTGCTTGTGTAGTCATTCCAGATGGAATACTTGAAAACGATATGCTTGCTGTCGCAAGAGAAGAGTTGTTAAAGCAAGCAGAATTCAAAGCAGTTATATCCCTGCCCACTCATGCCTTTGCCCCTTACACTCTGGAAAAAACTTTCGCAATCGTAATCAAAAAGAGACCAGAGCCAGTCCTTGATTTGCAAGATGTTAAGGATGAAAAAACTTGGATGTATGTGATTGACCACGATGGCTATGCCAACTCAAACAAAAGATTTCCAACCAGGCATAAAGGCAAGGACGGTAAATGGCTACACGATGAGTTAAGCACTTGGTTTGACTCAACGGGTAAAGAACAAAAGTCTGTTCTTGAAGAAAGATATTTCACCAACTACTCAGACCCTTCGTTGACTAAACAGATTGGTATTGACGGTAAGTCTGTCAATGTGAGAAAGGGGGCTGTTCTCACAATGAAGGACATTATTCATAGTTGTAAGATTTCTGGTAGCAAGGCAGTTGCCAACAACTCATTCCTACTTATCCCAGAGTTCTATCTGCGAAAGAGCAACATTAGAAATAAGCACGACATCTCTAATGGCACTCATAAACTGAGTGATGTGTTTGAGTTCAAGAGACAAAGAGCCAAAAGGCATATCAACGGTATAGAAATGAATACCAACTTGACCGAAGATATGATTTATAGGCTCATTGAGAAAAAAATCGATGATGAGAATGTTAAGTCTTGCCCAGTGTTTTCTGGGGCTACTGAAAAGGATGGGGTTGTTGGTGAGATTCCAGTGCCTGACTTTGACTACTCAAACCTCATGCTTACAAATCAGAAGTTTGAGTTCACCTTTATAAACAACGAAGGTGGTGAAACCATAACTAACAGCAACATTCACATTGAAAGCGACAAACAGCAAAAGACACCACAAACACTATTTGAAGAGTGTCTAAAAACCCAGAACGGGACTATCACTGTTGACGATATAACTTATGTAATCAACAACACTGGTGTCATCACGATAGTTGCTGACGGAAAAGCAGGCTATATGTTCCACAGAAAGCCTGAAGATTATCCAGTTTTCGCTATGAACATTAGTTGTATTGTGGGTGTGCCAAAACTTAAATTGGACCTAAAAGCCTTCATAGACACCTACAACGAACCATTCGTAAACATTGAGCAGGGGTCAGGTGTAAGGCACTTTACCAGAGAAAAAATCAATAAAATTAAAGTGAATATCTGAGTTAGACCACCTTCGGGTGGTCTTCGCTTATCCAACTAATTTTTTGATTGCTTCTGACTTGGCATAAATAACAGGCTTCTCATTGTGCTTGTTCGTGTAGTTCTTGTCGGCACCATATTCCAGAAGAAGAGACACCTGTTGAACCGAGTCGTTCATCACGGCATAGTGTAAAGGGGTATTACCTTCAACATTTGCTTCTCTCATATTTATATCTATGCCGTTGTCTAAACAAAACTTCAAGTCCTGACGAACTGCTTCAAAATTGTCTTCTTGTAACGATATAAACAGAGTTGTGTAAGCCAAAATCTATCCTTACTTCTTCTTGGTTAGTGGATACATCTCAATAAATTCTTTCCAAGTAACACCAATGCCACCGTTGCTATCAATCACGGTCATAGGTTGCCAGACAGTAGGCTGACTCTCTACATCCGTAATCTTGGACATCTGCCAAACCTTGCCCTTTTGGGTATCAATCATAAAGGTGTCAGCACGAACACCTGGATTGAAGACGATTTGATACCGTGGGGCTTGGCTACTTTGTATCTGGTCACAACCAGCAAGAGCCATAACAGATAGAACAGCGATAGCGATTTTTGTCTTCATACTGGTTCCTTACGAACTGGGTCTTTTTGGGACAACATCTGCTCAATCTTCCTCATCCTGTTGCTGATACTGTATGTGTAGGTCAACAGTAATGCCAGTAACACAGATAGCCCTATGTTTTCGGTGGCAAACAGAGCAACAACAAGACAAATAGCGAATAGAAGCAGTTTATCAAGCAGGTGTAGGACAAAAACGGCTACATCTTTAAGCCATTTCAACACTGTAAGCATAGTAGTGGACTTGTAGTTAACTGCTTTCCATACTACCAAAGAAAAGACCCCGTATCGCTACGAGGTCTATCTTTTACTGCTAACCCGCCTTGGGCTTGCTTATCTCAAAACATCAACTCGTTCCGAGAGTGGCTTGCGAAATCGGTAGGTTTTTTCTTATAAAATAGTGTATAATAGAGGCATTGTAAAACTTCAAGGACTTTAAAATGAATATGGCAAAGATTAAGGCAATTTCCAATCAAGCACGTGAGTTTGCTTCAACAAAAGACCCACTTGATATGTATGTGATCGGTTTTGATGAAGATAAGTTTGAAGCAAAATTTGCTGAGTTGATTGTGAAAGAATGTGCTAAACTCGCAGTTGAATTGGCTGATGCTGCCGAGACAAAGATGATGCCCAATTTCGTTATTGAGACTTGGATGAAACAACATTTTGGAGTTAAATCAAATCCTACAGCTGCTATTTAATAAAATCCTATATAAGCACAATAAAGGAAAACAAAATGAACGAAAAAATTAAAGCTATTTATAATCAAGCTGCTCGTTATGCTTATGAGCAAAATCCTGGTGAAAACTCATATGGTCGTCCTGTAAATGAAAATAAATATAATGAAGACCTTTATTCAAAGTTTGCTGAATTGATTGTCAAAGAGTGCTGTGATGGTGCTGACATGTATGTAGGGATGACTAGTGCCATTGGTGATTGTCTTGGTGAATACATGGGCTACGGCGAAAAAGAAGGTGTTGCCAATTGGCGTGCTAAATAAGGGAATAGAAATGACACAGTTCGTTGTGAGAGAAGTTGAATACGGTGGTGATGTTGATGGCACAGGTCCTGAGCGTTGGCTAGGGACTGCTGTTGCTTGGTTTGATACCGCCGAAAAAGCTTTGGCATTCGCTGATAATTATTTTGCTGAATGCGAAGTTGTTGAGGAGTTAGACAATGCCACTTGATAAAAGTATCATTCCAGGAACAAAGATTCGTATTAAGAGTCTAAAAAGTAAAACCGCTGGTATTGTAGTAGATGGTGTAGTTATGAATGGAATTACACTTTGGGATAGCAATTCTTTGGGGCAAATCAAAGTAGCATCAGCTCAAATTGGTGACATCTTAACAGTGGTTAAAAAACCTCGAAAAGTTAACGGCATTAATGTTTGTCAGGTAGATACTGTTAATGGTATTCGTGGTGAAGTGTATTGGACTGAACTTCGTAGCAATTGTGAGGTGTAAATGTCTTTTTATATTTTTTCTATATTCTTTGCTGCTGTATTCCTGATTTCTGCTGTATCAGTTTTAATTCTTATAGATGAAAAAATTAAAGGTAATTTAAAAATGAATACAAAATGGAAAGAGATTGAAAAGTTCCATTATATTTTAGTTATTGGAGCATTACTAACTCCAATCTCTCTTATTGTAGTAAATTTACTTGGAGGTTTTAAATGAAAAAACGAGTTGTAATGGAAGTAACAAATCAAGGTGCTGTTTACATTAATGGCACTAGAGTGACTGGTAGACATACTAAATGGGGTTTTCACGAAATTGTGTTTAAAGCTAAGGTTTATACACATCGTGTTGGTTACAATTTAATTAAGCACGGTTTTAGCCATATTAAATTAGATCCTAATTATGCTAAAGAAGAAGGTGTATTATGAATGAACTTATTATTTTGGTAGCACTACTATTTACAAAGCATTTTATTGTTGATTTCCCCCTTCAAACGGCTTTTCAACTAAATAATAAAGGAAATTATGGGCATTTAGGTGGTGTGCTCCATGCTTTTCTACACGGTCTAGGAACTTGGATTTGTTTTATTTGGTATAAACCTGAAGTAGCAATGTGGTTAGCTATTGCTGATTATGGTCTACATTATCACATTGATTGGGGTAAAGTAAAACTAAATAAGAAATTTGGTTGGGGTCCAAGTTCAGATAAGTTCTGGTGGTTGCTTGGATTTGACCAATATCTTCATGCTATGACATATGTGTTATTGATTTATTTATCAACTTTGAATTTTTAAACAGTTAAAAACACTGTACTTTTAAAAGTTTAGGTGGTATAATAAGCCATCTAAACTAAAAAGCTATTTGTCATGACCAAATACAAACATATTGTCCAAGTCCATCCTGTAGAGAACGGTGAGCCTAACCTTTACAAAGTACGTCACGAAGTAGAATACGACACAAAGAAGGATGCTGAAGCATACATTGAAACCTTTAATGATCGTTACAGTGTTTTGAAAGCAGTATATAGGGGCTGTGTCAATGATGAAACTGGAGATATTGTATGAAAGTAAAAACAGCAGTCACACGAGTATGGAATTTCATTGCAGTGGTGTCAACGACTCGGAAACCAACCCGTGCTGACTATATGATGGCAGAAAAACTATTAAAGAAGTATCAGCGACAATTTGGTAATCGTCACTTTAATCAACATTTGCGAACTTGCATCAAAAATGGTTTGTGGGAAACTGGAGAACTAGTATGACAGAGTTTGAAAAAGCAAAGAGAGCAGTTGAGTTGATTAACCATGCAATGAATACATTAAAAGAGTGTGCCGCAGAAGAACGTAAAATGTATCACGACAAACATACTGACCAATATTATCGTGAAGCATTAGATAGGTTAGATGTTAAGCGCACAGGTGCTGAGGCTTATCTATTTCGTCTTGAAATTTTAGGAGAGTAGAATGACTAAATCAATCTATTCTTTTGTAAGAACGGAACTGAGAACATTACAAAATATGTGTAATGGTGATAATGAACTGTTTTTAAATCAACTTGCTGATATGATTGGAAAACAAGATGAAAAAATTGATACTCTTCAAAGAGAAGTTGCTTATTTAAAATCTATAGGAGATGAAGAATGAAAGAAAAAATTCACCATTTTGTAAAAGAAGCAATTGAGCATGCAAAAAGTTTAAATAGGTTTGGGACTGATGAACTACATAGGGGTTTATTTTCTGCCCATGATTTCCAACAAAAGTTTGCTGAACTAATCATTAAAGAATGTGCTACTGTTGCAGAAGATTTTGTTCGTGTTGAAAACAATAAATTGGTTGAAACCGTTTATATTTCACCATATCAATTGAAAGTCGCAATTGAAGATCATTTTGGAGTTGAATAATGATACAGACTAAGATTTCAAAAGACGGATTATGGTTTACAAAGTCTCACAAAGGTGAACAAGTAAATCATTTATTTAGAATTGGAACTACCCAATTAGATGGTATGACAATCTATGAGATCATCATTTGGAAAATATTAATTCAGTGGGGTTGATATGACAGAAAAAATTAAAGAACTTGCCAAACAAGCAAAAGATTATACAAAAAAATATAAGAAAGAAATGTATTCTCGTGGCTACTATCATGACGATCTTGAGGAAGTCTATAACAAAAAGTTTGCTGAGTTAATTCTTAATGATTGTTTCAATATGGTTAACAAGCATATGCAGTATAATAACCCTAATGACAGTCTTTTGGTGATTAGTATGAAAGACCATTTTGGCATTGAGTTAAATGAAGTAAAGGAGAAATTATGAGCGATTGTTTTTTTGATTCAGATCCCGAATATCCTCGCAAAGGATTTTATTTGCAAACTATTGAACAACAACGTGAAGAAATTCAACGAAAAATTAACAAAGGTTGGGAAGATGTGCCTTGGGTAGCAAAACAAGCCCAACGTTTTGGTATTTCAAAACAAGAAATTGATAACACAATCGGATATTAACTTAGAAAATGAAAGTAATTAACCTCAAAAGTATTTTAGGTATTTTTTGTTTGTAAATCAATATCTTAGTAAAATACATGATATAATTAAGCATCAATTTAGGAGACAAAAATGGGTTGGAACGCTGGATATAGAATCTTTGAGTCAACTGTTATTAATATCTATAATCAAGGAAAACTTGATAAGGAGATGCTTTCTTTATTGATGGAACCTTATAGGGGAACTGATATTGATAGTGGAGGAAGTCAAGATTTGGTGGCAAATGATGGAAAAATGTTAGAGCAAATTGTGATTGAAACTTTTGGTTTAACTATGCCAGAAAAGCCTAATGAAGAATGCTTAGATGATTATTATGACGAAGTATATGATTTAATGCAAAGCATTACAGATCGTTTTGGTTGGTGTTGATTAAGGAAAATGAAATGAAAGAACATATTTATTCACAATGTATTTTTGATGTAGATGGTCGTTATGTAGACATGGATATTGAAGTTAAAAATGATGGTAAGTCTTTTTATGTGACAGTAACTGACACTTCTAATGATGAGTCTACAGATCAATCAGTTGAGTTTTATGTTTCAAGAAAAGATTTAGAACTTATTGTTGAGCGTATGCAAAAGGTTTTAGAAAAAACAAAATAAGGATTAAATATGAAAAAAATTGGTGGTGTATTTTATTTTTCATTCTCATTTGAAGATGAAGAAGTTAATGATGAAATTCCTATTAACACTTGGGGTTTCAACCTTAATCCTGAAGCTATTAAAATTTTAGGTGAAGACTTCGCTGGTGAAGATTGGTTTGAGGCTTGCTTCTGGGATATTGAGGCTGAGTTTGGTGTTCATGATTGGTGTTCTTATCCCTGTGATGAGTTGGTAGGTGTAGGATATGATACTTATGAAGTAGAACGTTCATTGGCTCCTAAGTGTGTAGAGCGTTGGAGGCAAGTTTTCATTGAGAAAGTTGGTGCTAAAAATGTAAGCAATCAGGTTTTTGATTTAGGTTCAGAAGGCATTGAAAGTGATTTGGATGCTTTTAACCGTGTTAAAAAACTAGGAGGTTAATATGGAACAAGAAGTAGGAAGTAATCCATTGCCATTAGATGCTCAAGTTGAAGTTTCTAATTTAATTAGCACTTTGTCAGAAAAATATGAGTTTAATAACGGTAATACTGCCGCATATTGGCATTTGTGTTACACACTTGCTCAGCATCTTGGACAAGGAAAGCAATAATGAATAAGATTGAAGAACTTGCTGAAAAAGTTGGGATTACATTTAAACCTATGGTTATTGATGGGCAAGAATATCAATATAACCATGTTAAGTTAAACGAATATAAAGCAGACTGTGCTGACGAAAAAGAAATCATTATGAAATTTGCTAAATCAATTATTTTGGAATGTTCCAATATTGCTAAAGATACACAAGATTTTTATGATCAACACAATGACAGTGTTGTGAACTCAGATATCTCAGTATTAATCAAAGAACATTTTAATGTGAAATAGTTGTGTACTTTCAATAAGTTAGGTGTTATAATTGGAGCTATCAAAATATTGAAAGTTTAATATGAACCCAATCGTAAAGTCCCTTATTGAAGAATCTAATCTTTCTGATTTTTTGGCTCCAAACCAAAAATATCGTGCTAAAGATTTAGAAAAATTCGCTGAGTTAATGGTTCGTGAATGTCTCAAAGTTGTGCAAGACGGTGGTGGTATGTGTGGTTCTATTAGTTCAAATAACATCAAGCAACATTTTGGATTAGAAGAATGAAAAAGCCTTTCACTCTAGTTTGTAACTCAAAGGCAAAGAAACCATATGTTCTTGGTCGTTATTCAACGATAAAAGATGCTAAAAAGGCTCTAAAGTTATATCAGGGTAAAAGTGAAAAATCAAAAGAGCTAATGCATAAATATCCTGGACAGGGGGTTCAAGATTTATTTTGTGATTTAAAAATTATAGGAGATGAAAATGATGAAAGAACAAATTGAAGAAATTCTAAAACAAGTTGGTGCCATCTCTTATGATGATGACAATCAAAAAATGACTCCAGTATTGGTTGGTGAACAAATCTATCAATTTACTGAGTTACTCATTAAAGAGTGTGCTTCTATTGTGGAAGGATTTGAAATCACACAAGAAGTTGCTTTAGATGAATATGTAGACTATGAAGCAAGTGATGTGTTAAAAAAACATTTCGGAGTTAAATAATAGAAAGATTGACTCAATATATTATTAAAGATACAAATAATATATTGGAATAATCTACTATGAAATCATCTGAAAATTCTATCAAATTTGAATTGCCTGAAACAAAACAAGCTCTGGCAATTTTGTCTGTAGATAATATAAAAGTTTCAAATTTTGGACTAAACCTTCTAAAGCAAATAGAAGAAGGCAAAATTTCTCACCAAGAAGCTGTATCTTTGATTGTAGAAAAAGCTAAAAGATTAAAAAAATAAGATTTTATGTGCTATCTTTTTGATTGTTAAGGGTTTTTTGTCTTTTTTAGTGTTATAATATAGCTTCCTATAGGAGTTAAAAATGACTGAAAATATCAAAAATAAAAAATTGCGTCTCTTGGTAGAGATTATTTCTGTGATTCCTTTCATTCCTTTAATCTTATTTTTAATTGTTTGGCTTAATTGGTTGGGACCTTGGTATGAAAAGGTAACTGGCAAAGAAATGTGGAATC
>JACCDW010195455.1_pt1 | contig 12558 bp, 12 predicted proteins | sample 7449781 | NCBI WGS metagenome assembly JACCDW01 (sample SAMN15323449, study PRJNA562643) | freshwater metagenome | isolation source: river surface water | place: USA:Blue River Watershed | collected 2017-08-18
GCCGCCCGGAGATCCAGGACAAGCTGATGCAACTGGGCATCGAACCCCAGACCAAGACCCGCGAGGAGCTCAAGGCCTTCGGCGACGCCGAGAAGGACAAGTGGGAGCGCCTGATCAAGGCCGCCGGGATCAAGCCGGGCACCTGAACTTGGCGGGCCGCTCTCTCCCGGCCCGTCGGGGCTTCACGCGCCGTTGATGGCCCCCGCCGCCGCCAGGTCGCGGATCTCCTCGTCGCTGTAGCCCAGTTCGCGCAGGATCTGCGCCGAGTGCTGCCCCAGCAGGGGCGGTGGCTGGCGCAGCTGCGTGCGTTCACCCTCGAAGCGCAGGGGCTGCGCCACGGACTTCAGCGCGCCCAGTTGCGGGTGCTCGTAGGCAAACACCATGCCGCTGGCCGCCGTGTGCGGGTGCGCGGACAGCTCACCCAGCGAATGCAGCGGCGAACAGGGAATGCCGCGCGCGGACAGCGCCGCGATCCAGTCGTCGCGCGTGCGCGTGCGCAGCACCTCCTGCACCCGGCCCACCGTTTCAGCGCGGTGCGCCACGCGGTCGGGGTTGGTGCGAAAGCGCGGATCGTCCGCGATGGCCTGCAGGCCGGCCACCTCGCAGAAGGCACGCCACAGGCTGTCATTGGCCACGCCCAGGATCAGCGGGCGGTCCAGGGTCTCGAAGGCCTCGTAGGGGCACAGCGACTCGTGCCCCGAGCCTGGACGTTCCGGCTCGGTGCCGCGCTCCCAGAAGCTTTGCAGGAAGTAGCCCAGGAAGCCGGTGGCCGTGTCGAACAGCGAGACCTCCACGCGGCCGCCACGGCCCGTGCGTTCGCGCTCCAGCAGCGCGGCCTGGATGCCGATCAGCGCGTGCAGCCCGGTGGCCTGGTCCACCGGGGAGAAGGGGCTGCGCACCGGCGGTCCGCCGCGCTCGCCCGTGATCGACAGCATGCCGCAGAAGGCCTGCAGGATCACGTCATAGCCCTTGCCGTCCTTCATCGGTCCGACGCTGCCATAGCCGCTGATGCTGCAGCTCACCGCCCGCGGGTTCAGGTCGGCCAGGCGCTGCGCGCCCACGCCGAGCCGCTCGGCCACGCCCGGTCCGAAACTCTCGATCACCACGTCGGCCTCTCGCACCAGCCGCGCCAGGACCGCCTGGCCCCCGGGCGTGCGCAGGTCCAGCGCCAGGCTGCGCTTGTTGCGGTTGGCGCTCAGGAAGATCGCACCGGTCGGCGGCGCCGTTTCGCTGCGGCGCAGCGGCGGCCACTGGCGCGTGTCGTCGCCCCCCTCCAGCGGCTCGACCTTGATCACGTCGGCACCCATGTCGCCCAGGTACTGGGCGCACAAGGGCCCGGCCAGGACCTTGGACAGGTCCAGCACTTTCAGTCCAGCCAGGGGAGTCGCGCTCATCGGGTGAAAAAACCGTTGCCTTGCAGGCCGATCACCCTACCATGTGACGCATCCGTGGGCAGGCCTGGCCCCGGGTACCGGCCGCGCCTTGAGAGGGGATACCCCGCGTCGGGAAAACACTGATGCTGCATGTGAATATCGTACGTTAGTGTATAGAGATGTTCAGTATCATAAAACTGCAAAAAGAATGACGACGTCTCGTTCCCGTTGGCTGCAGCCCAGCGCGGGGAGCGCCTGATGGCCGTCCAAGCCGCGCTGGAAGATCCCGGCCCCCTGGTGGGCCCTGTCGGTCTGGGCCTGTCGGTCAGCGGGGTGGACCTGCGCTTTGGCGGCATCCATGCCCTCAAGAACGTCTCGTTCTCGGCGGCGCCCGGGCAGATCACCGCCATCATCGGCCCCAACGGCGCGGGCAAGACCAGCGTCTTCAACACCATCTCCGGTTTCTACCGCCCCAACGCCGGCACGGTGACCCTGGGCGACGAGGACATCACCCGCGTCCCGGTCAACGCCCGCGCGCGCCGGGGCATGGCCCGCACCTTCCAGAACATCGCCCTGTTCCGCGGCCTCTCCGTGCTGGAGAACATCAAGCTGGGCGGTCACCACACCATGAGCGCCGGCGTGCTGTCCTGCCTGGGCTACACCCGCGCCGCCCGCGAGCAGGAGATGACCCTGCGCGAGGAGGTCGAGCGCAAGGTCATCGACTTCCTGCAGATCGACCACATCCGCCACCAGTCGGTGGACGTGCTGCCCTACGGCCTGCAAAAGCGCGTCGAGCTGGCCCGCGCCCTGGCCATGCGCCCGCGCGTGCTGATGCTGGACGAGCCGGTGGCGGGCATGAACCGCGAGGAGACCGAGGACATGGCCCGCTTCATCCTGGACGTGCAGGAGGAGTGGGGCGTGACCGTGCTGCTGGTCGAACACGACATGGGCATGGTGATGGACATCTCCAGCCAGGTCGTGGTGCTCAATTTCGGGCAGGTGATCGCCGCCGGCACGCCGGCCGAGGTGCGCGCGCACCCGCAGGTGATCGAGGCCTACCTCGGCGCGGAGGGCGTGCGCAAATGATCGAATTCATCGAATACGCGGTGCTGGGCCTGCTCAGTGGCGGCGTGATGGCGCTGATCGCGCTGAGTTTCGTGCTGGTCTACAAGGGCACCGGCGTCGTCAACTTCGCGGTGGGCGAGGTGATGATGGTCGGCGCCTACCTGTACTACGCCGCGGCCGTCACCTTCAAGCTGCCGCCGGCCGTCGCCTTCCTGGTGGCCATGGGCGTGATTTCCTTGCTGGCGATGCTCGTCGAGCGCGCCATCCTGCGGCCCCTGTCGGGCCAGCCTGGCGTGTCGGTGATGATGGCCACCATCGGCATGGCCAGCATCATGCATGGCAGCGTCGAGGCCATCTGGGGTGGCGACACCTTCTCCCCGCCGCCGCTCCTGCCCCGCACGCCCATGTTCCTGGGTGAGGTCATGATTCCCGGCGCCGTGCTGGGCAACTTCGCGGTCGCGGCGCTCCTGATCATCGGCTTCCTGCTGTTCTTCCGCTATTCGAAGACCGGGGTCGCGCTGCGCGCCACGGCCAGCGACCCGGTGACCGCCGCCACGCTGGGCATCAACATCAACTTCGCCTCGGGCCTGACCTGGGTGCTGGCGGGCACGGTGGGCACGGTGGCCGGGGTGCTGATCGCCAGTTCCGCCGGTCTCTCGCCGGCGCTCGCGGCGGCGGCCCTGAGCGTGTTCGCGGCCATCATCCTGGGCGGCATGGACAGCGTGCTGGGCGCCATCGTCGCCAGCCTGATCATCGGCCTGGTGGAGTCCCTGACCGCGGGCTACCTGGGTGGCAAGGCGCGCGACATCGTGCCCTACCTGGTCGTGCTGGTCATCCTGGTGGTGCGGCCCTACGGCATCTTCGGCACCCGCACCATCGAAAGGCTCTAAGTGAGAACCGGCGTCTTTTTCGAGACCTTCCGGGCCGAGGAGCGGCTGTGGAACACCCCGGCGCAGCGCTGGTGGATGGCGGCCTTCGTGCTGCTGCTCCTGACCCTGCCCTTCTGGGCCAGCAAGTACCTGCTGGCCATGGCCTGCATCATCGGCATCCACGTCATCGCCACGCTGGGCCTGAACCTCACCACCGGTAACGCGGGGCTGATCTCCCTGAGCCACGGCGCCTTCCTGGGCGTGGGCTGCTACACCGTGGCCTTCCTGGCCAAGCTGGGGCTGCCCGTCTACCTCACGCTGCCCCTGGCCGGCCTGGTGGCGGCCCTCCTGGGCGTCGTGGTGGGCCTGCCGAGCCTGCGGGTCAAGGGCATCTACCTGGCCATCGCCACCCTGGCGGCGCACTTCATCCTGAGCTTCGTGTTCCGCGAGTGGACCCGCGTGACCGGCGGCATCCAGGGCACCAGCATCCCGAAGGTCGAGATCTTCGGCTACACGCTGCAGGGCGACCGCGACAACTTCTACCTGATCCTCGCGGTCGTGTTCCTCCTGGGCATCGCCGCGCGCAACCTGGCCCGCACGTACGTGGGCCGCGCCTTCATCGCCGTGCGTGACCGCGACATCTCGGCCGAGATCCTGGGCGTCAACCTCCTGCGCACCAAGCTGCTGGCCTTCGCCATCGGCGCCTTCTACGCCGGGGTGGCAGGCGGCGTGCTGGGCTACTTCTACGGCGCCATCACCCCCGAGTACTTCGCGCTGACCCTGTCCATCTTCTACCTGGCGGCCGTCATCGTCGGCGGCCTGGGCAGCGTCCTGGGCAGCATCCTGGGCGCGGTGTTCATGACCTTCGTCCCCGAGATCCTGCGCGTGGCGGCCAACGCCGGCGCGCAGTGGTACCCGGGCCTGGCCGGCATCGTCCTGCCGATGGGGCAGGTGGTGTTCGGCCTCCTGATCATCGGCTTTCTCGTGTTCGAGCCGCATGGCCTGACCGCGATCTGGCGCCGCACGCGGCGCGTGTTCCACCTCTGGCCTTTCAAGACCTGACTTCCGTTCCCCCCAACCACTAGGAGACACCATGAAGCAACTCAATCGCCGCCAGATCGTGCAAGGCATGGGCGCTGCCGCTCTCATCCCCCTGGCCGGCCAGCATGGCATGGCCCAGGCCCAGGCCCGCGAGATCGTGATCGGCGCGGCGCAGCCGATCACCGGCGTGTTCGCCTTCGCCGGCGTGCAGATGCACTACGGGATGATGGACTACGTGCAGTGGCGCAACGACAAGGGCGGGGTGCAGGGGCGCAAGCTGCGCTATGTGGCCGAAGACACCGGCTTCAAGGTCGACCAGGGCGTGGCGGTCTTCAAGAAGATCATGGCCGCCGAGAAACCCAACTTCTTCTACTGTGACGGCACGCCGCTGGTGAAGGCCATCACCCGTGACGCGGTGGACTCCAACCACGTGATCACCTCCTCCACCTCGCTGGCCGCCGCGGTCGCCGACGCCAGCACCACGCCGCAGCACTTCGTGCCCGGCGCGACGTACCCGCGCCTGCACGAGATCCTGGCCGAGCACATCGCCAAGACCTGGAAGGGCGCGGAGAAGGCGCGCGTCGCCTATGTCTACACCGAAGCCGAGTTCGGCATCGACGGCATCCCGGCCGGCAAGGCCCGCGCCGAGAAGCTGGGCCTGCAGGTCGTGGCCGAGGTCGTCACCAAGCCGGGCGGCGTGGGCGTGGACGTCTCCACCGAGGTCGCCAAGCTGCGCCGCGCCCGCCCGAACATCGTGATCTTCCAGGGCTACATCAACGCGCCCATGCCCGAGTTCGCGCGCCAGATGAAGGAAGCCGGCATGGATGTCGAGATCTACGGCACCGCCTGGGGCCTGGACAAGCCGGCCTTCGACGGCCTGGCCGCCGTCGGCCAGAACATCACCGGCGTGAGCCTGTACTCGGTGAGCGACGAGGACGTGCCCACGATGCGCGAGATCCGCCAGTACCTGGCCAAGGCGCGCCCGGGCACCACGCACATCTCGCCCTTCTACATCTCGGCCTGGTTCACCGGCATGGTGTACGCCGAGATCGCCGACCGCTGCATCAAGGCGAACAAGCCGCTGACCCTGCCGAACATGCGCGCGGCGCTGGAGTCGATCAAGGGCTGGGACACGGGCGGCCTGATCGGCGTGCCGGTGGACCTGAGCAAGCACGAAGTGCCCGCGGGCCGCGTCATCAAGTACAACCCCGCCAAGAAGGCCATGGAGCCCGCCGGCGACTGGATCCGGGTATGAGTGAAGCGGCACTGGCCATCGAGAACATCGAGGTCGTCTACAACCACAGCGTGCAGGCTCTGCGCGGGCTCTCGATCGAGGTGCCCGCAGGCCAGATCGTCGCCCTGCTCGGCTCCAATGGGGCGGGCAAGAGCACGACGCTGAAGGCGGCCTCGGGGATCCTCCCGTATGAAAACGGCGAACTGCCCTCCGGGCAGATCCGTTTCTACGGCGAGGACATCGCCGGCCGTGCCGCCCACACCCTGGCCCGCCAGGGCCTGGCCCACGTGCGCGAGGGCCGGCACATCTTCGCCGACCTGACCGTCGAGGAAAACCTCATCGCGGCGGCCAATGCCCTCACCGGCCGCGAGTCGGGCAAGCCCGACCTCGAGGCCGTGTTCGATTACTTCCCGCGCCTGCGCGAACGCCGCAAGCAGGTCGCGGGCTACCTCTCCGGCGGCGAGCAGCAGATGCTCGCCATCGGCCGCGCCATCATCGGCAAGCCGCGCCTGATCCTGCTGGACGAACCCTCCCTGGGCCTGGCGCCGCTGGTGGTGCAGGACATCTTCAGCATCATCGAGCGGATCAACCGCGAGCAGGGCGTCGCCATCCTGGTGGTGGAACAGAACGCCCACGTGGCCCTGAGCGTGGCGCATTACGGCTACATCATGGAAAACGGCCGCATCGTGATCAACGGCCCCACCGAGCGCCTGGTCAACGACCCCGACGTGCAGCGCTTCTACCTGGGCGCCGGCGAGGAGGGCGAGGACCGCGTCAGCTTCCGCGATGTCAAGCACTACAAGCGGCGCAAGCGCTGGCTTTCCTGATGCCTTCCATGACCGATTCCTCGAGCGACCTCAAGGACCTGCCGCTGCCGCAGCAGCTGAAGTACTGGGCCATCCAGCGTCCGCAAGAAACCGCCCTGCGCCAGAAGCAGTACGGCGTGTGGCAACCCGTGAGCTGGGCCGAGTACGAGCGCCAGTCCCGCTGGTTCGGCCTGGGCCTGCTCGAACTGGGCTTCGAGCCCGGACAGGCCGTGGCCGTCCTGAGCGAGAACTGCAAGGAGTGGATGTTCGCGCAGCTGGGGGCAGCGATGGTCGGCGGTGTCACCGCAGGCGTGTACCCCACCTCGCCGGCGCCGGAGGTCGAATACCTGCTGGCGCTGTCGGAGGCGCCGGTGGTCGTGGTCGAAGACCAGGAGCAACTGGACAAGGTCCTGCAGATCCGCGAGCACCTGCCGCGCCTGCGCGCCGTCGTGGTGATCGACCCGCGCGGCCTGCGTCATTACGACCGCGCCGGTCTGCACGAGTTCTCGGAAGTCACCGCGCTGGGCCAGCGCTTCGAGCAGTCCCACCCTGAACAGGCGGCGCAGCGCACCGAGGGGCCCGGCATGGACGACACCGCGCTGATGGTGTTCACCTCCGGCTCCACCGGCCGTCCGAAGGCCGCGATGATGTCCTGGCGCGGCCTGGGCTGCGCCGCGCGCGGCCTGAACACCGTGCTCGGTTGCACGCAGCATCACTCGCTGGTGTCCTACCTGCCCCTGTGCCACGTCGCGGAGCAGATGTTCTCCATCCACATCCCGATCGCCACCGGCGCGGTGGTGAACTTTGCCGAGAGCCTGCGCACCGTGCAGGAGGACCTGCGCGAGTTGTCCCCGCGCATCTTCTTCGGCGTGCCCAGGATCTGGGAGAAATTCCATTCCTCCATCCAGACCAAGATCCGCGAGACCGGCCCGCTGCGGGCCTGGCTGTACCGCCAGGCCATGCAGTCCCTGGGCGGCTTCGCCGCCAAGCCCCGCGAGGACTGGTCGCTCGCGGAGCGCGCGCGCTGGGGCCTGTGGTACGTCCTGGTCGTGCGGGCCCTGCTCAATTACATCGGCCTGCGCCGCTGCGAGGTGGCGGTGTCCTCGGGCGCGCCCATCGCGCCCGAGATGCTCAAGGCCTTCCGCTGCCTGGGCGTCCCGATCCGCGAGGCCTACGGCCTGACCGAGGCCTCGGGCGCCACCACCATGCAGCCCTCCGACCGTTCGCCGGTGGGCACGGTGGGCGTGCCCTATCCAGGCGTGGAGGTGCGCCTGGCCGACGACGGCGAGATCCTGATCCGCGGCGACGTGGTGTTCCAGGGCTACTTCAAGAACGAGGACGCCACGCGCGAGGCGATCGATGGCGAAGGCTGGCTGCACACCGGTGACGTCGCGCGCTGGGAAGACGCGCCCGCCGGCCGCGAGCTGCGCATCGTGGACCGCAAGAAGGACATCATGATCACGGCCGGCGGCAAGAACATCACGCCCTCGGAAATCGAGAACGCGATGAAGTTCTCGCCGTACATCAAGGAGGCCATCGTGGTGGCCGACCGCCGCCGCTTCGTGTCGGCCCTGATCCAGATCGACTTCGAGAACGTGAGCAAGTGGGCCACCGAGCAGGGCCTGCTGTTCACCAATTTCCGCAGCCTGGTGGAAAACCCCACGGTACGTGACCTGATCCAGCGGGAAGTGGACCACGCCAACGGGTCCATGCCCCAGGTGCAGCAGGTGCGCAAGTTCCACCTGTTCCTCAAGGAGCTCGATCACGACGATGGCGAGGTGACCGCCACCATGAAGATCAAGCGCAAGAGCATCTACGAGAAATACGCGGACGTGATCGAGGCGATCTACGGGTCGGGCGCGCCCGCCTGAGGCGCCCCTGCGGGCGGTCCTAAGCCCGCCCCGCCGAAGCCGTTCTGGCGCCAGGCCTCGAACACCGTCACCGCCACCGCGTTGGACAGGTTCAGGCTTCTCTGGCCCGGGCGCATCGGCAGGCGCAGCCGCTGCGCCGGCGCGAAGGACTCGCGCAGCTCGGGCGCCAGGCCCCGTGTCTCCGCGCCGAACACCAGCCAGTCGCCAGGCCGGAAGTCGACGTCGTGCACTGCGCGCGTGCCTCGCGTGGTCAGGGCGAACATGCGTTCGGGGACGGGCCGCTCCTGAGCGAGGAGCGCGTTCCATCCGGCATGCCGGCGCACGTCGGCCCACTCGTGGTAGTCCAGCCCGGCGCGGCGCATCAGGCGGTCCTCCATCGAGAACCCCAGCGGCTCCACCAGGTGCAGGGTGCAGCCGGTGTTGGCGGCCAGGCGGATCACGTTGCCGGTGTTGGGGGGGATCTCGGGTTCGACCAGGACGATGTGGAACATGGGGCAGGGGCGGTGAATCAGTCGTCGGTGCGTGCCAGCACCAGGGCGCACACGCGTGCAGCGCCCGCATCGCGCAGGGCGCGCGCCGCCGCGGCCAGCGAGGCGCCGCTGGTCATGACATCGTCGATCAGCAGCAGGTGCGCGCCGCGCAAGGCGGCCGCCCGGGTCGGATCGACCGCGAAAGCCCCTTGCACATTCGCCAGGCGCTGCGAGCGGTCCAGGGTGGTTTGCGGCGCAGTCTCGCGCACGCGCAGGAGAGTGCGGGCGTCCGCCTTGCCCGGGGCCAGCCGGCGCGCCAGTTCGAAGGCCTGGTTGTAGCCCCGCTGGGCCAGTCGGGCCGGGCCCAGTGGCATGGGCAGCACCCGGTCGGCCGCCTCTAGCAGACGCGCCGCGCCAGGGACCGAGCGCATGATCGCGGCGAGGGTGCGGGCCCAGCCCGGCTCGCCCTGGAACTTGAAGCGGGCGATCAGCTCCGGCCAGGGGAAGGCGTAGGCCAGCGCGGCGTGGCAGACGTCCAGGCCCGGCGGGTGGCGCAGGCAGGCGCTGCAGGCGGGCGCCGCGGTGCCCGCGGGCAACAAGCTCGCGCAACGGCCGCATCGCGGCACCGGCGCGGCAAAGCGCCGGGCGCAGGCGGTGCAGACGGGACGTGCGGGCCAGGCGTGGCAGACCTCGCAGCGTGCAGGCAGTCGGGCGGCAAAGGCCTCGAACCAGGCGTGGGGCATGGGGCTCAATATACTGGCGCGTGTCCCAGCGTCCGCCCTCCATCGATCCCGCTGCCGCCGCGTTCTGGCAGGTGCGCGCGCCTGCCAGAACGCCCTGGCTGCACGAGGAAGTCGCCCGCCGCATGCAGGAGCGGCTCGAATGGATCCGCCTGCAGCCCCAGGCCTGGGCCCACTGGGAGCCTGTGCGCGGCGGGCTGCAGACCCATGCCCTGCTCGCGGCCCGCTACCCCAAAGCCGCCTGTTTCCTCGTAGAGCCCGAGCCCGCGCGGGCCCGCCAGGCGGCCCGCGCGCTGGCGCCGGCGTGGTGGCGTTTGTGGGGCGGCCCCCGCCCTCAGGCAGCCGCCCAGGTACCCGAAGGCGGCGTGCAGATGCTCTGGGCCAACATGGCGCTGCACCTGTCGGCGGACCCGCAGGCCCTCATCGGCCAGTGGCACCGCGCCCTGGCCACCGACGGCTTCCTCATGTTCTCCTGCCTGGGACCGGACACCCTGCGAGAACTTCGCGCTCTCTATGCCGCCCTGGGCTGGCCGCCCGCGGCGCCCGATTTCACCGACATGCACGACTGGGGCGACATGCTGGTGCACGCCGGTTTTGCCGAACCGGTCATGGACATGGAGAGGATCACGCTGACCTGGGCCTCGCCCGGTGCGCTGCTGGCCGAACTGCGCGAACTCGGGGCCAACCTGCACCCCGCCCGATTCCCCGGCTTGCGCACGCGCGCCTGGCGCCGCCGGCTCGAGGGCGAACTGGCGCGGGTCCTGGCCGGCCCCGACGGCCGGCTGGCGCTGACCTTCGAGGTGATCTACGGCCACGCCCTCAAGCCCGCCCCGCGGGTGCGGGTGGCGGCCGAAAGCGCCTTTTCGCTTCAAGACATGAAAACATTGCTACACGCTGACAAAAAGGGCGATTTCGCGGGTTGACACGGCGTTGTGTCAGACGCGCGGGGCACTTTCGGATTCCCCCCTGTTTCATCGCAGGTGCTGGGAGGTCGCGCCCCGGGGCCACGTTACAATGCCGTGTTCTATTTGTCAGCAGCCGCAGCGAATGTCGGTTTTTCGTTTTGCCACGGTTCAGGGCCAATCGGTCCAGTGGGCGCTCAAGCGCAATTGTTCGGTTTCACCGGGTCAATTGGGCTGGTTCTACGCCTCGCTGTGCGTGTTGTCGCTCGGCATTGCGACCTTCTTCTGGATGCAGGGCGCCACCCTGATCCTGCCGATCGCCTGGCTGGAACTGGCGGCCGTGGGTGCAGCCTTCCTGGTCTACGCGCGGCATGCCGCCGACGGCGAGCGCATCAGCCTGCAGGGCGGACGCCTGGTGGTCGAACTGGAAAGCGCGGGCCGGACGGAGCGGGCCGAGTTCCACCGGGACTGGGTCCGGGTGGAGCCCCATTCGGACCAGCGGTCTTTGATCGAGGTGTCGGGCCGGGGTCAGTCGGTGCAGGTGGGGCGCTTCGTGCGCCCCGAATTGCGCCCGCAGCTGGCCCGGGAGATCAGGTCGGCCTTGCGCGAGAACGCGTGAGGCCACGGCAAGGGCGACGGGATTGTCATTGAGGTAGATACGAAGTGAAAACGATGAAGAGTTTTTCCCAGAAAGCGGCTGCGTTGCTGCTCACCGCAGTCGCCGCCGGCGGCGCCCACGCTGTCGAGGACCTGCCGGGCGGCCCCGCCGTCCGCCAGCTGAACCTCCACACCGCCGCCACGCGCATCGCCTCCGAGATCTCCTGGCTGCACTGGTTCATGCTGATCACCTGCACGGTGATCTTCCTCGCCGTGTTCTCGGTGATGTTCTATTCCATCTGGAAGCACCGCCGCTCGCAGGGCGCCAAGCCCGCCAGCTTCCACGAGTCCGTGACCGTGGAAGTGATCTGGACCCTGGTCCCCTTCATCATCGTGATCCTGATGGCGCTGCCCGCCACCAAGGTGCTGGTTGCCGCCAAGGACACCAGCAACGCCGACCTCACCATCAAGGCCACCGGCTACCAGTGGAAGTGGGGCTACGACTACCTCAACGGCGAAGGCTCCGGCATCTCCTTCCTGTCGGCCCTGGACGTCACGCACCGCGAGATGTCCGACTCCGGCAAGACCGCCAACGCCCCCAAGGACTACCTGCTGAAGGTCGACAACCCCCTGGTCGTCCCCGTCGGCAAGAAGGTCCGCATCATCACCACCGCCAACGACGTGATCCACGCCTGGGGCGTGCCGGCCTTCGGCGTCAAGCAGGACGCCATCCCCGGCTTCGTGCGCGACACCTGGTTCCGCGCCGAGAAGACCGGTGACTTCTACGGCAACTGCTACGAGCTGTGCGGCAAGGAGCACGCCTACATGCCGATCCACGTGAAGGTCGTGTCCGCCGAGGACTACGCCGCCTGGGTGGGCGCCGAGCAGAAGAAGATGGCCGCCAAGCAGGACGACCCCAACAAGGTCTGGGACCTGCCCGCGATCTCCGCCCGTGGCGAGAAGGTCTACGCCGCCAACTGCGCGGCCTGCCACCAGGCCAACGGCAAGGGCGCCGGCCCGATCAAGGCGCTGGACGGCTCGGCCCTCGTGCTGGATGCCGACAAGTCCAAGCAGATCGACATCCTGCTCAATGGCCGCAACGCCATGCCCGCCTGGAAGCAGCTGTCCGACACCGACATCGCCGCCGTGATCAGCTACACGAAGAACAACTGGTCCAACAAGACCGGCCAGCTCGTTCAGCCGGCCGAAGTCAAGGCCCAGCGCAAGTAACACGTTCCCGAGGTAACCAAGATGAGCGCAGTTCTCGACCACCACGACCACGCCCATGATCACGCGCACGACCATCCGCACGGATGGCGCCGCTGGGTGTACGCCACCAACCACAAGGACATCGGCACGCTGTACCTGCTGTTCTCGTTCGCCATGCTGATGTTCGGCGGCGTGCTCGCCCTGGGCATCCGCGCCGAGCTGTTCCAGCCCGGCCTGCAGGTGGTCAACCCCGAGCTGTTCAACCAGCTCACCACCATGCACGGTCTGATCATGGTGTTCGGCGCGATCATGCCGGCCTTCGTGGGCTTCGCCAACTGGATGATCCCGCTGCAGATCGGCGCTGCCGACATGGCCTTCGCC
>JACCDW010563237.1_pt1 | contig 12557 bp, 13 predicted proteins | sample 7449781 | NCBI WGS metagenome assembly JACCDW01 (sample SAMN15323449, study PRJNA562643) | freshwater metagenome | isolation source: river surface water | place: USA:Blue River Watershed | collected 2017-08-18
ATTGACGGTGTTAATCGTCGCGTACCATTAGTAGCCAGTGTAGACGGAACATTATATCCAGCACTAAGTTTAGAAGTACTGCGAGTAGTAGCAGGCGATCCTAGCTTTCAAATCAAGCTAAACGAACTTGGTGTTGAAAAGATGCGTATACCTCAGTTTGGTCCAGTTACCACAGACAGTTTAGGCCGTGTGTGGATTGACTGGAGTCAAAAGTCACACAGCATCAGTTTAGCTGACTTGCCCAAAGACTTTAGAGGTGCTGTTGTTATTGTAAGCCCAACGGCAGCAGGTATCAGTAACCCAGTGCCAACAGCACTAGGCCCAGTTCATCCACATGAACTACAAGCCGCAGTAGTTGGTACTATGTTTAACGGTGTAAACATTCAACGCCCAGACTATGCAGACTTTGCAGAAATTGCTGCATTACTTGCATTGGGCTTAATTATAATTTTCTTATCAAGGTGGACATATGTCGGTCTTTCTACAACTGTTGTTGGGATCGCTGCCAGTGTTGGTGGCTCTTATTGGCTGTTTACTAACCACAACATGCTCACAGACGCAACGGCAACTGCTTTGGGCCTTATTCTTGTTGCCCTGCACGTTTATGGCGTTAAGTTTGTAAGCGAGTTCTTACAGAAGCAGCAAATTAAAAAGCAGTTTGGTACTTACCTAAGTCCAGACCTAGTAGCACAGCTACAGCGTCAACCAGAACTATTAAAGCTAGGCGGAACAGAACAAGAGCTGTCAATTATGTTTACTGACGTTCGTGGATTTACAACTATCAGCGAACACTATGGCAAAGACGTTCAAGGCTTAACAAGCATTATGAATCGTTATATGACTGCTATGACTAAGGCTATCCTTGAGAACAAGGGTACGCTAGACAAGTATATCGGTGACGCACAGATGGCATTCTGGAACGCACCAGTAAACAATCCGCAACACGCAAAAGATGCAGTACGTACTGCATTTCAAATGTTAAAATCATTAGAGGAATTCAATGCAGAAATTAAGGCAGAAGGCGTACCAGCTTTTGGTATGGGTCTCGGTATCAATACTGACACTGTGGTTGTTGGCAATATGGGCAGCGATCAGCGTTTTGATTATACCTGTCTTGGTGACGGTGTTAATCTTGCTAGTCGCCTCGAAGGTCAATCCAAACCCTATGGTGTCAAAATCATCATTGGACCAAAAACGGCTGAGTATGTGCGAGAAACATACCAAGTCGTTGAGCTCGATTTACTTGCAGTAAAAGGCAAAACAGAACCGGCACAAATTTTTACAGTGCTAGAGGATTTCGACGAATCAGACGAAAGAGTACATAAACAATTTTTAACAGCCTATCGCAAAGGCGAATGGGACACAGCATACAAACTAGCTACAGACATGAGACACAGTTGGAAGGGTGAACTAACTCAATATTACGAAGCAATGAGAGCTCGTATACATGAGTTCAAATCAAGTCCTCCCAAGAACTGGGACGGCATCTACAGAGCCACATCAAAATGATCAAGCTAGAGAGTAATAGAGATAGTACAAAATTTACAGTATTAGAAGATGACAAAGTCTTAGTGTTTACTAGTAACTATGCACATGCAGTAGAAGTATACGAACGTGCTAAAGCTAATGACCGTGATTTTTTAGAAAAAATGTTTACGCCTTTTATTCCTCAGGGTCCCAAGACTGTAGTCCAATAAATGTATTTCTGTAATGACGGAAATCTTTTATTAATTGTCTTGCGTGAAATAGTTCCAGCGGTATCTGATCTGTATACTTTGTTAAAGGTAGATAATATCTGCTGACTATTTTTTCAAGTCGACGTATATCAATGCTTAATGCATCAACAATTTTATTATTGTATTCTCGATCTTGTATGAGGCCTAATAGCCATGCATGGTATTCGTTTTCTATGCTGTAGCATCTAGTTATTTCACGGATTTCGTAAAATAATGCACGAACAGGATTTATATTAGGTCTATACTTAACTAGAACTGATGGAAATTTAAAATCTCCTACTTCTGTTTCTAATTGATTAACAACACTAGTATAATCTTTTCTAAGTGCTGTTTTTAAACTTTCTAATCCGCTATTAATCTTTTGTTCGTAGGCTTTGATTAATGAATCTGCAATTTTTTGATATTTAGGATCTAATTTATCGTAATAGTGTTCTTTAATATCACCAATAGAATATGCCCCCTCCAATAAATCAAAGGGTATAGTTTTAGATTTTTTATATTTGTCTAACTCGCTTTGAATTCGAAGAAGAACAAAATCAACTACTTCATTCATTACACTATTTATTCTTTGTGAATTTTAAGAATAGTGTGTAGTTTTTCTGTTCCGCCGTTTTTGTTTAGTGTTAATCGCGCACCATTGTGCAATGGTTGTGGCCATACGCCTATATTAACCCATGCATAGCCTGCACTTTCTCCGTTTAATACAGGACTGAATTCTTTTTCTACAACGTATACAAAACTATAATAGTAAAATTTTTGATCTCGGCTTTGATAAACATCTATAGGATTTAGTTTAGCAAGCTCCGGAACAAAACCAATTTCTTCTGTTAACTCGCGCTGAATACACTCGTAGACAGTTTCGCCCTTTTCAATAAGGCCCCCCCAAAAACCCCAAGTGTTTTTAAATCTCTTATCAGAGTTGCGTAGTTGCAGTAAGCAACGACCGGTGTCTTTTGCTAAAAATACTACGCCTGCGGCAGTCGTCATTACAGTACAAGTCTCCAGTAGCCAGGATTGTATTCACCTTCGTAACTACTTATCCATGCACTACCAGTCCACTTGTATTGTTTTGATGTAAAATCGTTTGTTACATATTGTACCGAACTTATTGCACTTGAATTAAACGCTATCTGCCAACTACTTCCATTATATTGGATAATATCATTTTCATTTGCATCAATGTCCCAATCCGGATATCCTACAGCAGTTAGTGATTCTGTAATTAAATATCTTTGACCTAGTTGTGCTGATGGTAACCCATTACCTGGACTAGATTGTCTAGGATCAATTATTTTGTTAACATCTAATAAAGTATTTGCAGGCAAGGTATCTTCGTCAATATTAAAAATTAAAGAATTAGGATCAAGCGGATTAGCTACAACAGTACCAACAACCATAGATTCTTCACTGTCAGAATCATTGCTGATATTAAGTTTTAATAAACTTGTTGATGTTAATTGACCTTTCATTTCAATAATATCTTGCCAAGGAGAAAGTCCGCCAGACAATGTTACAAGTGACGCAGTAGCACCAGATATTGCAACTCTAAAATCTCCTGGTGTAACAATAACTTCAGCATCATCTGTAATACTTCCAAAGAAGTCAGCATACGCTTCATCAAAACCTAGTCCAGCAATGTTGTCAGTTTTATGAATATCTGCAACAATTTGTTGAATAATTGTTTGACGCTTAACTTTAGCTGGAGGGCTAATCCAGATAGGAACACTAAATGTTAGTGTAGCAATATCTAAAGTTTCATCAACGCCTGCGGGAATTCCTCGGTTACTCCATGCAATATCAGTTAGTTCAATTTCAAATACGCTAGTCCAGTCTAATGGATTACTGTTTGATTGTAATTGAATACTAGGATTAAAAATAACAAACAGTTGCTCTAAAATTTGTAGTTTTGTATCTGTATTAGTAGACCAGATATCTACTTGAATTGTTAAATTATAAGGAACAGGCATGTAACGCTGTGTGGTATACAAGTTACCTTGTTCACTTGTGTATGTATTGTTTACAGTATCAAACTCGCGCTCTGCAACTTGCTGAGTATCTATTAAGAAAGGTTCAGCAGTTCTATCACGAGCAGGCTGAACACTTTGAATACTTACAGCAATTTGTGGCGCACTATTAAGAATGTTCTCACTGTTATTTCTTAATAAATGCGCCACAAGTCTACTTGAATCGCCATAACGGGCAGGCACACGGTTGTATTTCACACCATTCTTAGTATATTCTCTTACTTTAAAGTTTGAAAATACTCGTATGATTTGAATCAGATAACGCTTTATTTGCTCATCATACCAGTAGTCTAAGTTTTTGCCTGCCATTATGTGTTCCTTATGCTAACCAACTAGCGTACTTTTTAGTCTTTTCTTTGCGATCGTCTAAGCCGTGTGTACCACCATTGATACGCTTTGTTAGTTCTAAAATTGCTGCATCGTTGACGCCTTTATCACAAATAGCCCATAGCTTGTTTGTTTCAAAGAAGAACATAGCACTTTCAAACGCATACTTAGATGAAACAACATCTGGATTTGTTAGTACTTCAGGATCACCAATGTATTTAGAAAATGCAGTATAGTTGTCCTTACCTGTTAACTGGATAGCGCCACGACCACGGAACTTGTAACCATCACCTGATGCTTCTGGTCCATTACCCATACGCCCACCGTATACACGGTTAGCAATCATTTCTGGCTTGCGCTCGTACTTAGCGGCTGTAGCTGCATCCGGGAAATACTTTTTAAAGATGCTTTGCAGGCCTTGTGCGCCATAGTTTAGGTTTTCGTTGAATGTTTTAAATCCACCTGACTCGTGAGCGCATTGTGCAAAGAAGTGTGCTGCTCGTGCATCACTTAGTTTGTAAAATGCTTGTGCAGCCTTCAGTGTGCCTGGACCCCAAGCACCATCTGCTGTTGCGCCTACTTTTTCCTGTAAAATCTTAACTGACATGTGTGCTCCTTATAGGTTCTTCCAAGCGTTTGTTGGGTCAAAGTCTGTTGTTGGAACATACTTTGTTGATGAACCGTCTTTCTTAGCAATTAATTTTTGCTTACGGTTACCACCTTCCTTCTTAATAGAAGCGTGTACCCAACCTGAGTTCTTATCGCCTTCTACGTAGAATTCAAGAATTACTTGGTCAAATTCTAAGTTGTCTGCAATCCAGTCAGCTACAATCTTGTTTGAAATGCCGTTGATTTCAAAGTCAATTGCTTGACCGTTAACGTGCTGACTTGTTGTGCTGCCACCTACAGCCTTGTTAACGGCTGGACTGCGATAGCTCGAGTTAATTGTTACAGCCTTACCAAAGTGAGCACGAACTGGCTCAAGGATCTTTTCACAGCAATAACGCATATTCTCAATGTGTTCTGCTGTTGGTGTATTTGGTAGACCTAGCTTTTTTGCTGTTGGTGATGCAGTCATTTCTTCTAATGTGAAATGCTCTGTTAATTTTGTAGCCATCTTGTTACTCCTTTAGTTGTCTGTCTTTGGCTTTACTACTTTACTGAGGTTAGTTTTTTCTTCACTAATCTCACCGTCTGAATTAATTGTATAATTATCGTTGTTAATAAATGATGTAAGCAATCTGTTTGCCGCAGCCCACGTTTTGCGAGCATCATCGCCTACCCTGATCCATCTATTTCCAGACTTCATAAACAGTCTATTTGGAGTAAAGTCAGTTCTTAAGAAATAATCACCGTCACTCACTCCGCTAGTTGGGAAACTTGAACCGCTTCCAACTACAGTTAAACCGTTTGGTGGTTGCCCGTCATTAGCACCGTAGTTAAAACCTACAACAGGTTTATCGGGTACTTCAGGATCAAAATATAAGTGTGTGTTATTTCTGTATTGAGGATCATACGGAACATCTCTTTCCGCTTGAGCCAAAATTGCGTCATTAATTGTGATTTCGTTTTGATACTTGCTGATAAGATTGCGTAAGTCACCTTCTTCTTCGCCCGTACCCAAAATATCTCTGTATTCTTGACTGTCGCTGATAGGACCGCACTTAACACGCCACAAGTGAGGCCACCAACGAGGATCGTATCCTTCTGCTGGTCTAGCACCTTCTTGCACTACATAAAATCTGTTAATAGCTTCATCGCTACCTAATAACAAATCGTCACGTAAGTGAGGTAATTCTAAAACATCACCTGGCATTAGCTTACGACCTAATGCCTCTACCATACTTTCGATGTGAAATGTCATGAAAACTGTATCATTGGCTAAGAAAGCACCAAATTGGGTTAAATCAAACCCATCGTTATCTAATATATTGTACTGACCGCGCAACTCGTAAATATTGCTATCGTACTTGCGATCTCTGTTTTCTAAGAACAGTAGATCTTGAATAAACACTTGTGTATCATTGCCTGCACTACTTGGACGAGTAGGATCACCTGTATCCGGTGTTTCGTGTACACCTAAGTACTTGTGTATATGTACACCAGTACCGCCCGCAAATAAGTGTTCGCCCACAATTCTATCAATGAACTTGTAGTCGTTAGTTTTAATGGGATTCCACAATGATAATTTTGGCATAATACTATTTATCTTAATAGATAATGTCAGGTCTTTCAATAAATCAAAAAGTTAAAAACAAAACCATTAAATACACATATTATAAATAAGCCGTTTAGGATTCAAATGACCATAGCTACTGATATAAACATCTTCTATTTGCACGGCTCATCGCAACTAAGCACTGATGAAATAGATCAATTAAGATTATCCGGATTTAATATACATATACGTGAAGATATGTATTCTATGCTGAGTTTAGATAAGAATATTGGGGACAATTACAATATTCGTGTTGTTAATGGATCGCAAGATACGTTATCCGGAATAACTATTGTACCTTTAGATTATCAAAGTGTATCTTTATATAAAGAAGGGCTAGTTACGCCAGTAGGAGAACTATTTGATCAGAAGATTGAATTGCTATCTAAACAACTAGATACTGAAAATACTATATTTTTAGTTTACTCTTCTTCTGAACCATTTTATGCTCATAACATACCATTTGTTTCATTATTAAAAGAAAAATATCCTAGTTGTAAGATTGTAGTTAGCGGTAATGAAACCAGCGATGAAGCAAGAAAACAATTATCTTCTGCAAACATACCTTTTGTTGGTAAAATGTGGTATTTGGATCATGTGTTTTATTCTTCTTTTGTAAAAAACAAAAATAACTTCTTTGATTTTTCAAAAACAGTACCAGACGATTATAAAAAGTATCTACCTCAAAAAGAAAGAAAGAACAAATTTCTTCTTACTATGAGAATTTGTAGACCTCATAGATTGATACTTGCTCGAATGTTTGAACTAAATGAAAAATTATTAAACGACACTATATACTCTAGAAATTTTTCAATTGATAATTCATTTTTAAAAGAAATAGAACAAAGTAAAGACTTTTTATATATGCTGTCAACATTGCACGACACAGTAAAAATTGTTCTAACTGATAATACTATATTAGATAAAGACAAAATTAATGCAGTTAAAAAAATATTTAAAGCACCTGTTAAATTAGATTTAGATAAAGATTTAAAAAGTGTTGCTACTCCTGGTTGGATGTTTGATCATGCAGAAATAGTTTTAGTTAGCGGTGGCGAGCATAACATTAATATTATTGATGAAAAACAAATTATACCTATGTACTTTAAAAAACCTTTTATTACAGTTGGTGGAAAAGGTATGTATGATATGATGAAACGTTTAGGCTTTAAACCCTTTGATGATTGTTGGGATGTTAGTTTTGATAAAGAAGAATCATTCTTTAATAGAACACAACAGTTCTATAACTTAGTTGTTAATTTGTTAAATCTATCAGGAATAGAATTTAGCAGAGTTAGGTATAAAACAAAAGAAAGCATTGAATTTAATTACGAGCATTTAGTCTCCGGTAATTTTCAACGAAACAGTAATAATTTATTTTTTGACGAGGTAATTAATGCAGCAAGCAATTAGAGGAGCAAGGCCTATTAAAAATTCTGATATTCTTGCTCACTACAATAATCACGTTTTTCAAAATGTTTCATCAAAAGAATATGAAGAAGTATGGAGAAATTGGTTATGCTATTCTAACAATAAAAGTATAAGAGGATTAGACCAATTCAATTATGCTGATTATACACAAGGAACTAGCCAGACATTTGATCATTTTATTTTAAAACATTCTGCAAATAGGCACATATTTTGCTTACGCGGAGATTTTCAATATCACGCTTGTTTAGGTAAACATGTTAATTTTTCTTATGTAAATAACTATGATGATCTAGTTAGTAACATACAAGGCAAAGGTCTTCATGCACTATTAATAAGCGCACCCTTCAGTGACTTTGGTTGTATGCACCCTGAGTTTTATGATATAATAAATCTATGTCACATTAACGATATTCCTGTTTGTGTAGATTTAGCATATTGGGGTATTTCTAAAAAAGTGCATCTTGATTTAAACTATCCTGCTATCCAGGAAGTTACTTGTAGTTTAAGCAAGCCGTTTTATACTTTAGAGAATCATAGAGTTGGAATTAGATTTACTAGAACTTACGCAGATGACGGCATAAGCATGTTAAACGAAGTTGAAATGCAAAACAAACATAGTATGAGTTTAGGTGTTCACTTTATGAAAAGTTTTAGCCCGGATTGGAACTGGGAAACATATGAACAACGTTACTACGAAGTATGCGATGAATTTGGTTTCATTTATACTGACACTGTAATTTTTGGACTAGGGGACGAAAATCGTTATAAACACTTTAATAGGGGTGTGCCTGGAAATTATAGAGTATGTATATCAGAATACTTAAATACTTAATAGATATTTGGAGCAAACATGATTGTAAATTCGCATAACGATTGGGATCCTTTAGAGGAAATTATTGTAGGTCACGCACACCATAGCCGCATCGCTACAGACATTAGCGCACGTAGTTTCAGCTATGCAAACCAGCCAGAAGAAAAAATTAAGCCGTTAGAAGGCACTTATCCGCAATGGGTTATCGACGAAGCTAACGAAGATGCTGACGGTCTAGCAGATACGCTAACAAAAATGGGTGTAAAAGTACATCGTCCTAAAGTAATTGATTGGGATAATGTTAACTACGATATTGGCCAAGGTTGGAATACCAAGGGTTGGTACAGCTGGTGTCCCCGCGATCTAATTCTACCATTAGGTGATATGCTTATCGAAACACCTACTCCTGTTCGTGCTAGATATTTTGAAACAAGATTATACGAAGATATCCTTTACGAAGCATTTGAAGATGGTGCGCTTTGGGTACAAGCGCCAAAGCCAAAGTTACATGACAACATGTATCAGTTTGACGATCTTAAGAAAGCAACATTGTTAGATCATGAGATTTGTTTTGATGCTCCAAACATTGTTCGTGTTGGTCGCGACTTACTTTATCAAGTTAGCAACAGTGGTAACATGAAAGGCTTCAAGTGGCTCAAACGTTTCTTAGAACCAATGGGCTATAAGCTACACTACAGCGAACTATATAGTTACGCACACTTTGACAGTACTATTATTCCTTTACGGCCAGGTCTAGTACTGCTAAACAGCAGCCGCGTAACACCAGACAACTGTCCAGAAATCTTTAAGAAGTGGGATAAGATTTGGTTTGAAGATTGTGTTGTACAAGGCAGCAAACTTGCAGAGCAAGGTTACATTGCTCCATGCAGTCCATACATTGGTATGAACATTCTCAGCGTAAATGAAAACACAATTATTTGCGATAGCGCACAAGAACCATTGATGCGTGAACTTGATAAACACGGCATCGATAGCGTACCAGTTCGCTTCCGTCATAGCATGACACTGAGCGGAGGTATTCATTGTGCTACACTTGATCTACGCCGTAAAGGTACATTAGAGAGTTATTGTGATTAAATATGGCCATTTAGATATTAATGTATATTCTGCACAACTAAAGCAGTTAGCTTTTGTTGACTTGCACGAATGTTATCGTCAGTATGAATGGTTAGATCAGTACTATAACAAACACAATAGTAGCATATGGCAGATGTTTGACGATTCATGTCCGTCTTGGTCTTTAGACATTGCTAACAAGCTGTTAAGCAGTTTAGATGAAAATTTAGACTATGTGGTTAGTATTATTAAACTTGATCCAGGTAATACTGTACCTAATCACATTGATGCACATTATAAAGTTCAAGAAAAGTACGGCAAAGGAAAAACGGCTCGTTATTTGATTATGCTAGAAGATTGGAAGATGGGCCACTATTATGAAATACATAATCAACCTTATGTAAAATGGCGAGCAGGCGATTGGACTAAATTTGAGCAAGACGACTGGCATCTTGCTGGTAACATGGGCGATGAACCTTTTTATTCTATGCAGGTAACTGTTAGACATGATTAAAGGAAATATTAATATTGACTTTCTTACAGATGAAATGTTACAGTCTACAATATTTCATGAAACAAGTAAGATACATGCTAATTGGAATGAGTTAGGTATACCTGCACCCTCAGAACCATTAGCGTGTGCGATAGTGCATCAATCTTTTAATGATGCAGCACCAGATTGGGCTCATCGTATAAAAGACATGTTTGAAGGTATAGTAGATAATATGATGGTTACAGTAAATTTAGTTAAACCAGGATACTTCATACCACCACACAAAGATCAGTTTTTAAAATTGCAAAACTATGCACTTACACAGAATTTAGATTTAGAAAATAAAGAACCAATACGTATTAATGTATTTTTACAGGATCACAAACTTGGCCATTTTTTTGAAATGGAAAATGAAGTTTGTATGAATTATAAAAAGGGAGATTTTGTAATTATTAGATTAGGTAAGATACATTCAGTAATAAATATCGGAAACGAAAATAGATATACGTTACAAGTATCTGGTTTTGTTAACAAAGGAACATATTTGTGAAAATTTTTATTACAGGACACGATGGTTTTATTGGCCAGCATTTGGTTGAACGACTAAAAGGAAAACACGAGCTAGGATTTTTAGCGCATGATCTCCGAGATCACGACAAAGTAGGTTTCCAGATTAGACAATTTGATCCTGAAATTATAGTACATCTTGCTGCTCGTACCGAGGTAGAAAAGAGCTTCTACGAACAGATTACATTTAGTGATATTAATTATACCGGTACTGTAAATTTGATTGAAGTTGCAAAAGATTTACCTAACCTAAAAAACTTTGTGTTTGCTAGTACAATGGAAGTTTATGGGTGGCAACCAATTAGCGATTTAATTAAAGAAGGCCGAGAGAAAAATATTTTTGCTTTTGACGAAAGCACCCCTCCTAATCCTAATGCTCCTTATGCTGTAGCCAAGTATGCCTGCGAAAAGTATCTAGAGTATGCACATCGTAGCTACGGCTTGCCGTTTACTGCTATTCGTCAAACAAATGCGTACGGTCGCAAAGACAATAACTTTTTCGTTACCGAACAAATCATTTACCAAATGCTAACCAATCCTAAGGAAATTAACTTAGGCTATGGCGAACCATATCGTAACTTTATCTACATTGACGATTTGCTAGATGCGTGGGAAACTGTTATTAATAATCCAGATAAATGTGCCGGCGAAATTTTCTGTATTGGGCCAAACAATGCAATCAAAATTAAAGACTATGTGAAGATTATTGCAGATAAAATTAGTTGGGACGGCCACGTTAACTGGAATACTAAGCCTAAACGTCCTGGTGAAATTTATTTGCTTAATAGTTCAAATAATAAAATCACTGCTAGATTAGGTTGGGCACCTAAAGTTGATTTGAACGAAGGATTAGATCGAACTATCGCTATTTGGAAAGCTATTGTTGATAATAAGCTAGAATTCAATGTTAAAAAGAAATTTAGTATCGGAAAGTAATTATGCATATTGGCTTAGTTCAGCCAAACTTTCAGAGTGGCCCTAAACATTTAAACGCATATTATCTCCCATATAGCGTGGGTATTCTTTGGGCGTATGCTAAACAGAATTCTATTATTAAAGAATCGGTAAAAAAGATCGAATGGGTTTTTAAACGAGACCCAATTGCTGATTCAGTTGATAAACTTAAAAACTGCACTGTTGTATTTTTTAGTATTTACGTTTGGAATAAAAACTATTGCTTTGAATTAGCTAAACAGTTAAAGAAGGCTAATCCGGCGATAATAACAGTGTTTGGCGGACCTGAACTGCCGCATAAAGATAAAAATTTATTCTCTAACTATCCTTATATTGATATCTTTGTTGTAGGTGAAGGAGAACAAGCAGTTTGCGACATTTTACTGAATGTACTTAACAACAAACCTACCCCACAAATTTTACACTCTTCACGTATAAGAGATTTAGATTTTCCTAGCCCTTATCTAGATGGCAGTTTTGATGATCTAATGGCTCAGCATCCAGACATTGAATGGATGCCAACACTAGAAACTGATCGCGGCTGTCCTTACAAATGCACATTCTGTGATTGGGGTAGTCTAACAGCAAGTAAAGTTGTTAAGTTTGGCTTAGAACGTGTATTCGCTGAATTAGTGTGGATTGCAGAAAAAAAGCTGCCATTTTTAACAATGACTAATGCTAACTTTGGCATCTTCCGCGAGCGTGACATGCTAATAGCTGAAAAGATAGTAGAGCTTTCTTTGTCTACTGGTTATCCTAAAGGAGTTAGCGTCAGCTATGCAAAAAACAGCAATGCTGATGTTTTTGAAATTGTAAAAAAATTTAAAGAAGCTAACATTCAAACAGGATTCATTTTAAGCCTACAAACTACTACACCGCAGGTGCTAGAGAATATCAAGCGTACAAATATGGATGTTAA
>JACCDW010393521.1_pt1 | contig 12556 bp, 13 predicted proteins | sample 7449781 | NCBI WGS metagenome assembly JACCDW01 (sample SAMN15323449, study PRJNA562643) | freshwater metagenome | isolation source: river surface water | place: USA:Blue River Watershed | collected 2017-08-18
AATTAACTGTATCTAGCGAGAAAGGATTAAAATAATTTAATCTCAATCCATAGAAATTGATATTTTTAAAGTCCTCTCGTAATTCGAGAGGACTTTTTTAATGCCTGCATTCAAATTATTCTAATTGCCAAAACAGTTTACATATCAAAAGGCGGATAAGCTAAAGAGTAGAAAACAAACTCAATATTTGTTTTCAAAAGGGCAATCTATGAATGCATTTCCTATTAAATTAATTTACACCATTCAGACGGCTACTTCCTTATCAACTGAATTAGATAGTGTTTATATAAATAAAACGTTACTGCTTTCAAAAGGTATTTTACAAACTGGAGTAGGGGCTCCGAGTAGGACTTTTCGCAAAGCGGTCATGCGTAATCGAGTGAAGAGATTGCTTCGAGAAGGATATCGATTAGAAAAGCCTACATTCCTTGCCAACGCTGCTTTAGAGGGCAAACTTGTAAACTTATTTTTTTTATATACCGATGTAATTGTATTGTCTCAGTCTGAGATACAAGACAAAATAAAACAATTGCTAAGTCGTCTTGAAGAAAAATTAAATACCCCGGTAATCAAGTCAAATGAAGGCGCTTAAAAAAATAATTACCTTCCCATTTTTAGTGCTTATTCGATTTTATCAATATGCACTTTCTCCTTATTTAGGCGGTAGTAAATGTAGGTATACGCCTACCTGTTCTCAATATACCTTGGAAGCCATTCAAAAATATGGTCCAATCAAGGGGATCTATTTAGGCGCTAAGCGATTAAGCAAATGTCATCCGGGTGGAGGACATGGGTATGATCCTGTTCCTTAATCCGCCTCCCAATTAGTTTAGACTTTTCAGATTGGTATAGCGCCAAAAAAACCGTCCCTTGAAAGAGACGGTTTAATATAAATAAGGAATGAACTGTTGTAACTTTCCTTAGGGAATATTGAATAGGTTATTTCGCAGCAGTAAATCTTTCTGCAACAACAGCCCAATTCACTACATTCCAAAAAGCAGCCAAATAATCAGCTCTTCTATTTTGGTATTTTAAATAGTAAGCATGCTCCCAAACGTCAGCACCTAATAATGGGGTGCCTTTTACTTCTGCCACATCCATTAAAGGATTGTCTTGATTAGGGGTAGAGCTTACTTCTAATTTCCCGTCTTTTACAATTAACCAAGCCCAGCCTGATCCGAAACGTGTCATACCAGCTGCAGCAAATTTTTCTTTAAATGCATCGAAGCTACCGAAAGCAGCAGTGATGGCATCTGCCAATTCGCCTGTTGGGGTACCACCCGCATTAGGGGCTAAACTAGCCCAGAAAAAACTGTGGTTCCAGTGACCACCACCATTGTTTCTAACAGCAGGGCTAATGGTTCCAGCAACTGCAACTAATTCTTCTAAGCTTTTACCTTCGTTAGGGGTGCCTGCAACCGCTTTGTTTAAATTGTCTACATATGCTTGATGATGTTTGCCATGGTGAATTTGCATAGTCAAAGTATCAAAATGTGGTTCTAATGCTTCGTGTGCGTAGGGTAACGCTGGTAAAGTAAATGACATATTATTTTATTTAATTGTTACTTGAATGAAATGTTGTTTTCTTGAAGGACAAAATTACACCCCTTTCAAATGATTTAAACGAGTAGCATGTTATTTTTTCTTAAATAGTAAGAGAAAATGCTGCATCATCAAAGCTTAAATGCTCATTCGAGTCAAGCTTTTGAGCTACGCGCAGGGTGAGGCGAGTATGAGGTGTTTATGCTAAGGGGATTAACTATCGCTTGGCTTTGAAAAAGGTCTGCATGAGTGCGGCACATTCTTCTTGAAGGATACCTCCTTCCAAACTAGTAGCTGGGTGGAAGGGATTCTTTTCAGTAACACGTCGGTAACTGTTTTTTTCGTCATAGGCGCCAAAAACAATATGTCCAATTTTATTCCAATACAATGCACCTGCACACATTAAGCAGGGTTCTAAAGTGACATATAAAGTAGCTTCTGGTAAATACTTGGATTGTAAACTTTCGCATGCACTGGTAATGGCTAAAATTTCGGCATGCGCCGTAACGTCCTTTAAGAGTTGAACTTGGTTATGTGCTTTGGCAACAATTTTACCATGCATTACAATAACAGCACCAACTGGCACCTCATCTAAGTCAAAGGCCCTCTGTGCTTGCACGAGGGCCTGACGCATATAAAATTCATGGGTATTTTCCACTAGTCACTATAACTTTTGAATACGAATATTTCTGTAAGACACTTTGTCTCCATGATCTTGCAACGCGATATGTCCTGAAAATACTTTTCCAAAATCAGGGGTTTCTCCTTTTGCAAATTTGGATCTTCTAATTAATTCTTTCCAGCTATCGTCGCCTAAATGTGTTTTCACAACCGTTACATCATTCATCTTTAATTCCAATACTCCTTTGTTGGCAATAATGTCCACCTTATTCCATTCGCCATAAGGTTTTACATGACCTTCGTTGCCAACAATTAAGTCGTACAAATTTCCTGCACGGTGACTAATAATTTTTGCATCGGGATGCCCATCATTATCTAACACTTGCATTTCAGGACCGGTATGAAATGTATAACCGTATTTCGCAGGATTTTCTTGTACAAAAAAGATGATACCACTATTGCCATTTTTTGAGATGTTCCATTCTAATTGCAAATGAAAATTTTCAAATCCTTGATCCGTTACTAGGTCGCCACCGCCTTTGCCATTTACTTTCGCAGAAGGGTCAAATACAATAGCCCCATCTTGTACTTTCCAAGCAGCACCTGCTGTTTTTTCACCGTAGCTATGCCAACCATTGGTGGTTTTCCCATCAAATAAGTTGATCCATTTCCCTTGTGCACTTATTTGAGTGCAAGCAAGTAAGGCGAAAAAGCCAAGTACTAAATTTTTCATAAGCAGTCGTTAATTTAAGATCCTATTTTTTTAAAAGTAAAACATACTTCACCATCGCCTCCGCATCTTCTTGTGACAATGCTGGATGAGCAGTCATTGGAATAGCGCCCCAGTTGCCGCTTCCTCCTTTGATAATTTTTTCAGCTAACATTTTTACATTTTCATCCGTATTCTCATATTTTGCTGCAACATCCTTGTAGGCAGGTCCAATATTTTTTTCATTTGCTTTGTGACAAGTTAAACAGTCGCTTTTGCCTACCAATTCTAATCCTTTTTGATAATCAGGGTTGGAAGACAATGAACTTGCAGCTGTTGTGGCTGTTTCTGTTGTTGTTTCTTTGTTTTCTTTATTTCCACCACATGCAATCAATGCAATTCCTGCAACCAATGTAACTAAAACCTTTTTCATACTTTAATTTTTATTCGATTTGTAATTTGATTATTGAATACCTAAAATTCTTTTATTAAATGCTTCATCCGATCCTGTATTGGCAAAATCGTCAAAAGCTTTCTCTGTTACTTTAATGATGTTGTTTTGAATAAACACCGCACCTTCAGCAGCACCCACTTCGGGATGCTTAAGGCAACATTCCCATTCCATCACCGCCCAACCTTTGTAGTCGTAGGCAGCGAGTTTACTAAAGATACTTTTAAAATCTACTTGACCATCTCCTAAAGATCTAAATCTGCCTGCGCGGTCAATCCAATTTTGATAGCCACCATATACACCTTGTTTTGCAGATGGATTGAATTCTGCATCTTTCACATGGAACATTTTAATGCGTTCGTGGAAAGCGTCTATATATCCCAAGTAATCCATGCATTGTAATACCAAATGAGATGGATCGTATAATAAACAAGCTCTGGGATGTTGATTTACTTTTTCTAAAAACAGCTCATAAGAAACACCATCATGTAAATCTTCACCTGGATGAATTTCATAACACAAATCCACACCGGCTTTATCATATTCATTTAAGATAGGCGTCCATCTTTTTGCAAGTTCCGTGAACCCAGTTTCCACCAAGCCTGCTGGGCGTTGAGGCCAAGGATATACCGTATGCCATAGTAAAGCACCGCTAAATGTAGCCGATGCATTTAATCCTAAATTTTGAGATGCTTTGGCAGCATATTTTAATTGTTGCACCGCCCATTCTGTTCTTGCTTTTGAATTTCCACGCACTTCCACTGGTGCAAAACCATCAAACTGTGCATCATAGGCTGGATGAACCGCCACCAATTGTCCTTGTAAATGCGTAGATAGTTCTGTGATTTCTAATCCTGCTGCATTTACGATACCTTTTATTTCATCGGCATAGGTTTTACTTTCAGCTGCTTTTTGCAAATCAATACAACGGGCATCCCAACTTGGGATTTGCACTCCTTTAAAACCTAAGCCAGCAGCCCATTTGCAAATACCTTCTAAGGTATTGAATGGAGCAGTGTCGCCCATGAATTGTGCTAAAAATATACCTGGTCCTTTTACTGTTGTCATGCTATTATTTATTAAGGAGGTCAACTATTTTTTGAATGTGAACGAATGCTTATAAAACGTAAGGGGTCCATTTTTTATCCGAGTGCGCAGAGGCCACTACGTTATCAATAAAGGCCATACCTCTTAAACCATCTTCTACTCCCGGAAAATCTAACATCTCTGGAGTGGGGGTTTGACCATCTATTTTACAACCCAATGTCAATGCGAAGTTGCGATAGATATTCGCAAAGGCTTCTAAGTAACCTTCTGGGTGTCCTGCAGGTGTTCTACAATTATGTGTTGCGGCTTTATATAAATGGGCGCTCCCTGCTCTAAGAATTTGAACCGGCGCATCTAACCATTTTACAAGTAAAGAATTGGGCTCATGTTGGAACCATTCAATACCTCCGTTTTCGCCGTATACTCTAATCTTTAATGCATTCTCTTCTCCTGCGGCTACTTGAGAGGCCATTAATACCCCTTTTGCTCCGTTGTCAAATTTTAAGAGTACCGCACCATCATCGTCCATTACACGTCCATCCACTAAAGTATTTAATTCGGCACAGATATCGGTAATTTTTGCACCTGTTATATATTCTGATAAATGTGCAGCATGCGTTCCAATATCTCCCATTACAGAACTCTTACCCGATTTTTTAGGATCGGTTCTCCAAGCTGCTTGTGCGTTTCCTTCTCTTTCTGATAAACGACTTAACCAACCTTGTGGGTATTCCACCCATACTTTACGAATCTTTCCTAATTTGCCATCAGCAATCATTGCTTTGGCTTGCTTTACCATGGGATAGCCAGAATAAGTATGCGTTAAACACAGCGTTAATCCTGTTTCTTCTACTTTTTGTTTGAGTTGTTTGGCTTCCTCTAAAGAGAAAGTAATTGGCTTTTCAATAACTACATGGAATCCATGTTCCAAGGCCATCATGGCTGGAGCAAAGTGTGCAAAATTGGGTGTTACAATGGTCACAAAATCCATACGCTGATCTGCAGGCAAAGCGGCTTCCGCTTTAATCATTTCTTCGTATGTAAGATAGGTTCTAGATTCAGGAAGAAACAATGCTTTTCCAGAGGCTACAGCAATTTCAGGATTGATACTTAATGCTCCACAAGTCAATTCTATCAATCCATCCATATTGGCTGCTAAACGGTGAATGGCACCTATAAAGGCATCCTGGCCTCCGCCAACCATACCCATGCGTAGTTTTCTATTCATATTAGATCTAATTTTTATGAGCTTAACAATCCTTTTATTGTGTCATAATAACACTTTATAGGAATACCATAGCAATTTCCCTCTATTTTCTCAAAAAACCCCGTTTTTTTATCAAAAATATTTCAAAAGAACCCAAATAAAATTTACATTTATCAAACAATTGATTGACCTCTTAACGAACCTTAATTGCTATGTCTTCTTCATTGAATAGACGAAACTTAATTAAAAAAGTAATTGCTGGCTCGGCTGCTATGGCAGCGGGTGTAGTGATCCCTTCCTCTGTTTTGGCTTCTATACCCTCAAAGGAGGAAAGTACAAGTCTAAAAGGAAATATTCGTCATTCGGTTTGCAGATGGTGTTATAGTGATATGCCTTTGGAAAAATTGTGTGAACTGGTTAAGGAGATAGGATTTAATGCCATTGATTTATTAAAACCCAACGAGTGGCCTATTGCTAAACAATACGGCATTGATTGCTCCATGTGTTATACTGCCGGAAATACCAGTCTTACCAAAGGTTGGAATGATGTTAAAAATCATGATTGGTTAATCAAGGATTATTTAGAAGGTATACAACTAGTTGCAGCTGCTGGGTACAAAAATTTAATTTGTTTTGCTGGCAATCGTAATGGAATGGATGACGAAACTGGTTTGCAAAACTGTGTAAAGGGGTTAAAGCAAATTATGCCTTTAGCTGAAAAATTAGGGGTGACCATTCAAATTGAACTATTCAATTCTAAAATTGATCATAAGGATTATATGGGAGATAAATCTGCTTGGGGCATTGAACTTTGCAAGCGATTAGGATCTCCTAATTTTAAAATTCTTTTTGATATTTATCATATGCAAATTGATGAAGGTGATATTATTCGTTCTATCCAAGATCATCATCAATATTTTGGACATTACCATACAGCGGGCGTCCCAGGTAGACATGAGATTGATGAACGTCAAGAATTAAATTACCCTGCCATCATGCGCGCCATTGTGGCAACAGATTACAAAGGATATGTTGCGCAAGAATTTATGCCTGCAGATAAAGACGCCATCGCTTCTTTAAAAACAGCAATCAAAATTTGCGACGTATAATTATTATCAAATAAACAATTTCAATACACACTAAAAATTTATAACATGGCGGAACAACAGTATGATGCAATTGTCGTAGGGTCTGGAATCAGCGGCGGTTGGGCAGCAAAAGAGCTTACCGAGAAAGGATTAAAAGTATTGATGCTTGAGCGTGGTAGAAATATCGAGCACATTAAGGATTATGTGAATGCAAATAAAGAAGCTTGGGATTTTCCGCACCGTGGTGGAAGAACGCAGCAAATGATAGAAGACTATCCTGTATTAAAACGCGACTATCCTTTGAATGAAACCAACTTAGATTACTGGTGTTCTGACAAAGACCATCCTTATACCGAAACAAAACGCTTTGACTGGTTTAGAGGATACCATGTAGGTGGCCGTTCTTTAATGTGGGGTCGTCAATCTTATCGTTGGGCGGATATGGATTTTGAAGCGAATGCAAAAGAAGGTATTGCGGTTGATTGGCCGGTTCGTTATAAAGACATAGCACCTTGGTACGACTATGTAGAAAAATTTGCAGGCATTAGCGGTAACAGAGATGGTATAGATATTCTGCCTGATGGACAGTTTTTGCCTCCTATGGATTTGACTTGTGTGGAGAAAGATGTGGCAGCAAGAATTAAAGAAATTTATAAAGGAAGTCGTCATTTGATCATTGGTCGTGTTGCCAATATCACAGTGCCTCATGAAGGTAGACCAGGATGTCAGTTCAGAAATAAATGTTGGTTGGGTTGTCCATTCGGCGGTTATTTTAGTACTCAATCTTCTACTTTACCAGCTGCCATGGCTACAGGCAATTTGACTGTAAGACCATTTAGTATTGTAACGAAAGTATTATACGATAAAGATAAAAAACGTGCAACAGGAGTTGAAGTATTGGATGCTGAAACCAACAAAACAATCGAGTACAAATCAAAAATTGTATTCTTGAATGCTTCAACATTAAATAGTACTTGGATTTTAATGAACTCTGCTACGGATGTTTGGGAAGGTGGATTGGGTAGCAGTAGTGATGCGTTGGGTAAAAACTTAATGGACCACCACTTAGGCAATCGTGCTGGTGGAATCATTGAAGGATACGAAGACAAATATACATTTGGTCGTCGTGCCAATGGATTCTACATTCCAAGGTTTAGAAATTTAGGCAACGAGAAGCGGGACTATTTACGTGGATTCGGTTATCAAGGTGGCGCCAATAGATCTGGTTGGGGACATGATGTTGCCGAAGTAAGTATTGGTGCTCAATTTAAAGATGCGTTGACTGAGCCAGGTGGATGGTCAATTGGGATGATGGGCTTTGGTGAAATGTTGCCAGATCCAACCAATAAAGTGACTTTAGACAAAAACAAGAAAGATAAGTGGGGATTGAATGTCTTGAACATTGATTGCGAGTTGAAAGAAAATGAAATTAAAATGCGTAAGGATATTTTAGAAGACGCAAAAGAAATGTTAGAGCGTGCAGGTGCTAAAAATGTACAAGGGTATGAAGGCGATGGCACACCAGGCCGTGGTATTCATGAAATGGGAACAGCCCGTATGGGAAGAGATCCAAAGACATCGGTATTAAACGGTAACAACCAAGTTTGGGATGCACCTAACGTATTTGTTACGGATGGTTCGTTTATGACCAGCGCAAACTGTGTAAATCCTTCCTTGACGTATATGGCATTCACAGCCCGAGCTGTTGACTTTGCAGTAAGTGAATTGAAAAAAGGAAACTTATAAACGCATTTTAATAATTTAATTTTTTAAAAAATATTTTTATGATTAATAGAAGAGAAGCCTTATCCAGAGTTGCCATCATTATGGGTGGAACTGTGTTAGGAGCAGAAGCTTTTTTATCCGGTTGCAAAACCAATACCAAGGGCGTACGTTTTTCTAAAGAAGACATTGCTTTTTTAAATGAAGTTGCTGAAACCATTATACCTGCTACGGATACCCCTGGCGCAAAAGAAGCGAAAGTAGGTGAATTCATGACCGTGATGGTAAATGACTGTTATGAAGAAAAAAACCAAACCATTTTTATGGAAGGGTTGAAAAAATTAGAAGAAGCTTCTAAAAAATTAAACAGCAAAGGCTTTATGGAGTCTACGCCTGAAGAGCGCAATACTTTATTAGTTGCTTTGGATAAAGAAGCAAAAGAGTATCAAAAAAACAAAAAATCCGAGGATCCAACACACTACTTTACCATGATGAAGCAGTTGACTTTATCAGGTTATTTTACTTCTGAAATTGGTGCAACTAAGGCTTTACGCTATGTAGCCGTTCCAGGTAAATTTGACGGATCGTATCCTTATAAAAAAGGAGATAAAGCTTGGGCTACAGGCTAGAGGGTAACTACATGGCTTGATTGATACAAGTATTGCACGCCATGTAATTTTTATAACTAAGGGTTTTTTAAATAATTATTATGAACAATTCAAGAAGAGATTTTTTACGTAATTCGGCTTTAGCGGGTTTGGCAATGTCTATTCCTTTTCAAAATGAATTAATGGCGATGGGTGCTAAGCACAATGCATTTGGAATTCAATTATGGTCCGTTAAACAAGCCTTATTAAAAGACCCAGTGACTATTTTAAAACAATTGTCTGAAAATGGGTATAAAAAAATAGAAAGCTTTGAAGGGGCTAAAGGAATGTTTTGGGGCATGAAAAACACGGAGTTCAAAAAACAGTTGGATGGATTAGGAATGCATCTTGTTTCTTCCCACTGCAATGATACTGGTAACTTAGCCTCTTTTGAACGTAAGGCTGCAGAAGCTGGAGAGATAGGAGTGAAGCATTTGATTTGTGCTTTTAAGGGGCCACAAAAATCCTTGGATAACTTTAAGCAATTTGTAGACGAGTTTAATGCTTGTGGTGAAATTGCAAAAAAACATGGACTTCGTTTTGCTTACCATAATCATGATTATTCTTTCAAAGCGATGGATGGAGTGGTGCCGCAGGATTTAATGATGAAAGGTACCAATCCGGATTTAGTAGATTTTGAAATGGACATGTACTGGACCGTTGCAGCAGGTGTAGACCCTGTAGCTTATATGGACAAATATCCAAATCGTTTTAAATTGGTACATGTAAAAGATTTAACTAAAACAGCAACTGGTCATGAGTCTTGCGTTATTGGCAAAGGGACTATTGATTACAAATCTTTATTGCCAAAGGTTGCAAAGCGTGGTGTTCAACATATGATTGTTGAACAAGAGGCTTACACAGGCACCAATGAAATGGACTCAGCTAGAGATAATGCTGCTTATGTTAAAACCTTAAAGTGGTAAACTAGTTATTTAGTTATTGCTAATGAACTTTAAAAGTTGAAAATAAAAAAAATCTCGAAACAATTGTATCGGGATTTTTTTTATTAATCTAAAGATTGATTATGAAAAAAATACCTAATTCTCGACTCGCCCTGCGCGTAGCTCGAAAGCTCGCCTCAAATTAGTATTTTCTCCAAATCATTTTTTATCAATAATAATCAAGTCGGTTGTTTTAATGATTGTTGTTAAAGCATTTTGTAATGCTTCTAAATCCTGTACACTATTAAAAGCGTTAATGGAGTAGCGCATATAAGTATCCTCTCCTTGGCGCATAATAGGAATTTCGATATTAAACTCTTTGAATAATTTTCTTTGTAATACTTCAGGCTCCTTGGTGTGAATGGGAATGCTAATCATTTGCCCAATCCATTCATTGGTTAAAGGATTAATAGGCTGAGTGCCTAATAGTTCATAAAACTGTGCAGCATTGGCAAGTACCATTTCATGACACTGCTTTGACACTTCGGTCCAATGATGATCTTTCATAAATTCAATGCTTTTGGGCACTGCTAAAAAAGCGGAAAAATCTCTGGTGCCTATCATTTGATGATAGTCCAAAAATGCCGAATGGGAAGGTTTTGCTGCTTTGTATCCCCAACTTACAACAAGGGGGTCGCAAATAGATTGCACTTTTTTATGAGCGTATAAAAAACTGGCTCCCTTGGGTGCCATCATCCATTTGTGACAAGCACCTACGTAAAAGTCAACATCCAATTCATTTATTTTAAGGTCTACATGTGCAGGTGCATGTGCGCCGTCCACAATAGTTATTAAACCTTTGGATTTTGCGATGGCACAGATTTCTTTCACCGGAAAAATTAATGCGGTGGCACTCGTAATATGGCTAATAAAAATGGCCTTTGTTTTTGGAGTAAGTCCTTTAAAAAAATCTTCAATAAACTGCTCCTTTGTAGTAATAGGAAGGGTTATTTTTTGTCTTTTATAGACCGCCTTTTTTTGTGTACAATAGTAATCCCAAGTCCTATCACAAGCTCCATACTCAATATCGGTTGCCAATATTTCATCCCCCGCCGCTAATGGAAATCCTTTTGCAATAATGTTAACGGCAAAACTTGGGTTAGTTATATATACCAGATCATCCTTGTCGTCTACATGAATAAATTGCGCAAGGGCTGCACGAGCGGTTGACAAATATTCAACTCCATCAAATGCAATAAATTGAACAGGCTCGGCTTCTAACACCTTTTGCCATTCTTGATAAGCCTCGAAAATAGGTTTAGGAGTTGCCCCAAAAGATCCAAAGTTTAAGAAATGAATATCCTTTCTTAATAAAAACTGATCTTTTAAATTATTATTCATCTTACTTAATTTATTACTGTATTGGCAGTATTGAGTGTCTTACGAAGGTAGGCAAAAAAATCCCCTCGACATAAGGAGGGGATTTTGAAAATAACTCTTTTAAAATAGTTATACTCCCAAACTCCAACCTTCGCGATAGGTTCTTTTTACAAATTGGTTGGCAGGTTCGAAGTTGGTAATTTTCATATTTGGACCATCCCATGTTAATTGAATATTGCGTCCTGGATAGGTGGTTAGGCCTTTTTTATCGGTTCCTTTATAGTCATAACTTCTAATGGCTAAATTACCCATTAATACGGACTCGGTTAATGGACCGGCTATATCAAAATGAGAGCTTAATGTTTTAGCTTCCTTACTTTCTGGGCCGGCAATACAAGCTTCTACCCAAGCTGCATAGTGACCATTGTCTCCATTTTTAACGCGCTCAACTGTTTGAGCCACTTTCGTTGTTTTGGTTAATCGAGTAGGTAATAATTGAGGATTGATACCGTAAGTGCCTGCCATCATTTTGCCTTTAGATCCTTCAAAAATAATACCATTGCCGCCATCTCCCATTACTTCATTAGGTCCCAATTCTGCAGGGCGTTCTGGTTGAATTCCTCCATCCATCCAATGTAATTTTATTTCGGTTGTCTTATTGCTTCCTTTGTGCTTATTAAATTTCCCCCTGAAGGTTAAGATAATATGAGAAGCTGCCGGTGGACTGTCTGGAGAATAAACTCTTTGCCATGGGGCTGTATACCTTGTTGCTACACTACATTCTGCAGAAACAGGGTAACCAAGTCCAAGCACTGCAAAAGCAGGTGCCATAATATGACAGGCCATATCTCCTAAAGCGCCAGTTCCGTAATCCCACCAACCTCTCCAGTTAAATGGCAATAGGTCGGTGAAGTAATCTTTTTTTGGTGCGGTACCTAACCATAAGTCAAAATCCAATTCTTTTGGAATTTCATTCGCAGATGCAGGACGAATTACGCCTTGTGGCCAAACTGGACGATCGGTATAACAGTATATGGTATGAACGTCTCCAATTAATCCAGCATTGTACCAATCTTGAAGTACTCTTACCCCATCACCAGAAGCGCCTTGGTTGCCCATCTGTGTAACTACATTATAATCGTGTGCTGCTTTGGTCATCATACGTGCTTCATAAATATCATGTGCCATTGGTTTTTGCACATACACATGTTTATGTAATTGCATAGCAGCCATTGCTTGTACAGCGTGCATATGGTCC
>JACCDW010727468.1_pt1 | contig 12554 bp, 13 predicted proteins | sample 7449781 | NCBI WGS metagenome assembly JACCDW01 (sample SAMN15323449, study PRJNA562643) | freshwater metagenome | isolation source: river surface water | place: USA:Blue River Watershed | collected 2017-08-18
AGAAATTATCAAAGTGCTTTTGAAGTTGATAATGAAGATAAAGCAAAACAATTTTTGAATTTTTGGTTTGGTATTAAAACAGACATTAAAAAGGGCAAGCGATTCATAAAAGATTATAAGTAAATCCACTAATTAGAAAAATATTTTAATCAATTACTTGCAATAATATTGCATACAAATTGACAAATGATTGCTTCATGTTGAAGCTTTCGTATCCCCCCTTTTACAAGGAAAAACAAAATGCAAATGTACAAAACTGCATCAGAGTTGTATGTGATTTATAATCAAAACTCTGAAGGCACAACTGGTTTAAATATGGCGTTCCATGATATATCAGAAGCATTTCGAAGGTCTGACTCTAACCCTTATATTGAAATGGGTTGGAAAATGGCTGATCTACATGATGATGATTTATATCACAGATTTGATGGAGATAAATATATGATTTCAGATGATATCAATTCATTTGATTGGAATTTATCTATTGATCCATCATGTATTGATTATCCTAATACAAGCGATATAGCTTTTGCTTGTTTCCAATTTCATCCAAATAGTAATAATGATGTACTAACTTTTTTATCAAAAGTTTTATCATTGAGATATGAGAATGAAGATGTATTTGAGATACATTATTTTTATGTTTCTATAAGTGAGGATGAAGCTGGTTGTTATGTCTATAGGGCTAAAAATAAAGATGTATTTCAATATAGATTTCTATTGAGTGATCTATATGAAAAGACACCAATGAGACGCAGTGATGTTGAAAATATCAACAATCTTCGCTTTAGAGTTTGTAATGAAGCACAAGCAGAAGCTTATATCAATTACTCATTCGATATTCATTTTACTAATGAAACACAAAGTATCAGTCAAGGTTAAAATAAACCTCTCAAAAAAAGGAAAAATAAAATGTCAAACTTATGTGAAAATCGTATTACCCTTATTGCTCATGATGAAAGATCAGAGCTTTTACTCAAAGAACTTGATTCACAGATTCATTCTTATGATGGATTATTATTGAGTCATATTTGCCCCGATAAAAATTGGGGCACAAAATATGATGTTAATTTCTGTGATGTTCAAACCAGCTTAAATATTGCTGATGATAGACCTTCTCAGTTATACCTAAGCTTTGAGACTGATGATACCCCAGCAGATAAAGCGTTTATACAATTTCATAACAGATTGATAAATGATGGGTATAAACTTGATCTTACTGTTCGTTATGTTGAGCCTACTAGCAGTGTTATTGGTTACCATATTCACAAAACCAATAAAGGTCTTATAGAGTCTGATAAAACTGAACTTGATATATTATACCTAGGGCTCGTAAACAATGATGATGATGCAAATTATTTTGCGAGTAAAATGAACTTTGATTTACAAGATATCGCAGAGCACTGGATGTGTGATCGTCTTATTCATGATGATGATGATTGTGATTGTGCTCGTTGTATAGTTGAAATTAGGGAATAAATAGTGTTATTGGTGATTCATAATTACCAATAATACTAAATTTCATTCGCAAAAAGAAGTTTGCGACACGATGATTAAACAACAACTTATCAACAGAAACTTAAATCAATGATTACAATTATATTGTTTGATATTGACTAATTGATTGTTTCATATTGAAACTTTCAATACTTGTTACAAAAAAAGGTTATTTAAAATGACAAAAATTAAATCTATACACTTTGATAGTGAAGACCAAACACCTTTGGCAGACGCATATAGCTTGTTCATTACAGATCCAGTACGAGTTACTTCAGATAGTGATTGCGTTAAGAAATTGAAGATGATGCTCAGTTTGACTGATTCTAGTTCAGGTTATGATTTCCTTGTTATCATTATCGCAGATTCTGTAGATTATGACAGAAAAGATTGGCAGAATTTGATAATCAAGCGAACAGATATGGCTGAATTTACTGTTTATAATCCTTTACCATTACACAAAGACAAAGATTCTATTCCTAAGTCAGATATTGAAAAATGGTACAATTCTAAGCTTGCCCAGAGCACAGATATATTCATATTTTTAGATTGTGATGGTAACGCTCCTACAACACAAAGCGTATCCGAAACAACAATGCAAAAACTAAAGAAAGAAGATTTTGCAAACAAGCGTTTGATCCTAGGAGTAGAACAGAGCTTCTGGAAAAAAGGTGTTATCATAGATGTTCTTGAGAATGAAAGCACATCACCAACTGTTCTTCAGTTCTCTAGATAAAAATATATATTGAATCAATGAGTGTAATTACATTGCATGATATTGACTAATTGATTGTTCCATGTTGGAACTTTCATGTTACCCCCAAAAAAGAAAAGGACTCATAAAATGAGTAACAACACACAACTATTACAACTAATCAACAACAACATTCCAACACTTGAGAGATATATTGACTTTCAAAGAACTACTTCTAAGGTTGGTATTTATCATCTATTCTGTGATGATGAAGAGAGATATATTCGTGAAAAACATCTAGAGTGTATTGAATCTTTATCCAAGTTTAAAGAGGGGAACACTGATGCTCTTGATGAAATTCAAGAAGTCTTTCAAGATATAAAGGAATATATTACCGAAGTTACTGATCGTGAAGAAAAAAATCAAAAGGAGAAGCAACAGGAATTAGTGAATATCGAAGAAGATATCATGAACCTTGAAAAGTCATTGGATATTTTATATGCTATAAATTCAGGTTGGAGAAGAGATATTGAGATAGCCAACCATCACCTTTCTAAAGCAAAAGATGCAATGCAGGAAGAATTGGAGGAATTAGATGAGATGTTAATGGAAGAATCTATTGAAGATGCCGTGTATGATCTTAGAGCAGAGTTTTACAGTTTTGAAGCTTATCTTGAAAATCTAAAAATTGAGTTAGAGAATGCTTTGAATCAACCAATTGAACAAAATCAAAAACTCATTACATTCACAGAACAAGATCTCTCAGAGCTAGAATCTAAAGTGATTGCTGATTTGATTGCAAGTGAAGAGTGGAAGAGATTAGTGCTAGACTTTGTAAATGCTATTATGAATAAACAATAATTCAAAATCAATGATTGCAATTACATTGCATGATATTGACTAATTGATTGTTCCATGTTGGAACTTTCATGTTACCCCCAAAAAAGAAAAGGACTCGTAGAATGAGTAACAACACACAATTACAACAACTGATCAACGACAACATTCCAACTCTTGAGAAATATGCAGATTTTCAAGGCTTTGTAAACAGTCTTGTGATATCTAGACCTATCAAAGAAAGCTTCCTGAGTTACACAGAATCAAGAATGATTTATCATAAGGAATCGCTCTTTAAATTTATCAGAGCTCTAGAGAAAGGATTTATTACTGTATCTCTATCTTTTTTCAAGAAACACTTCGAAGAGATAGATGATCTTGTAACAGATTGGTTTGATACCGAATTTGATTATGAGATTGGGACCAAGAATGATAAAGACGAAATGTTGGGTCGGCTTGTTAGTTTGATTGAAGACCTTGATTCTTTGATTAAAACAACAGACAGCCCAGATGACAGACTCTTGAACACCCGTGATTTTGCAATTAAAAAACAAAGTGAAATAGCATCAGTGCTATCATCTTTTGAAGAGGCAGAAGATTTTCTATTGAAATGTAAAAGCTATCTCGAAGAATGTTGTGATTACATTGATGACCTAATTATGAAAGCTTCAAAAATACTAGAGAATTCAGAATTACCCCAAGATGAAGAGAAAACAGAAACACAAGATGATGACAGGATTAGTAAACTAACATCTAAACTTGTAGCCCAGCTATTAAGCAATGATGACTTCAAAAACCTAATGTTAGAACTATCAAAATAAAAACAGAGTAAATCAAATATATATTATTTAGATTCTCATATAAATCAAATTCATACAATCAATACTTATGATCAAATTATAAACTATTGACTAATGATTGTTCCAAGTTGGAACTTTCATAACCCAAACACAAAAAAACAGGATAAAGAAAATGACAACCATTTCTATTCCAAAAGATGATTCAAACCCAACAAATCCTTGTACAAGAGAAGATGATATTGTTCAATCAACACAAGAGCGTCAAGAAGCTATTGTTCAAGCAAAACAAAAGCGTCAAGAAGATGTTGTTTACGCAAAAGAAAAGCGTCAAGTGATGAAAGAACTTGTTGATGTGAACGCAAAACACTCAGTATTCCCTTTTAGTATCGCTAGTACAAAATTGAAACAAGATAAAGATTTTATTCTTAAGTTCTTTGAAAATGAAGACAGATTCGATGAGGGTTATGATTGTTGCCGTGAATTGAACAATGCATTATTAGAAGAAGCATGTCCTTCTATATTCTATGACAGACAATTTGTACTTGACATTATTATTCATACCGATGACATCTTTGATCTCCTACCACATCACTTGTTAGATGATAAAGAGTTGATTCAGTATGCTATAAAAAACGACCACATTTTTTTAGATAAAATAAGTGATAGATTGAAAGATGATATAGATATTGCAAATGCACTATCTAAACAAGATCAAGGATACCGTTTCATGAAATACATGAGCGAGAGAATCCGTAATGATCAAGATATTGTCTTACAAACAATAGAAAGTGCCCTCGATAAAGATGAATACTTTAAAGATATATTTGAGTCCATTAACAATGATCTCTTTGACAACATTTATTTTCTAAGAAGACTATATGCTTTACTAGAAGAACATTTTGATCGTGATGTAGTTTTAAACATATTAGAACGTGATTGTCATGTCAGTGATATTTACTTAAGACATCTAGCAGGTGATGTTTTGACTCTCGAAGAGATAGAATTAAATGTTCTCAATCTTGCGAAAGCTATTATGTATAAGAAACATGATCACTCATTTGAGATAGAACCAGTTCACAATTATGGTAACTTCCTTGCTTTTGGTGAAGATCAGATGTTTGAAATTGAAATAGATGAATATAACAAAGTTCAAGCCAGGATATATGATTTTGAAGAGGATATCATGTATGACGATGTTCCATACAGAGATTATTTTGAAGTTATGGATGATCTCAATCCTATTATGAAGGACTTTGAAATTTTGCTTTCTAAGTTCAATCAAAGTAAACAATCAAAATAATTTGTAACTTGAATAAGTCCATTTAACACAAACCATTTATTATTGAATCAATTATTGCGATAATATTGCACTTTATTGACTAATGATTGTTCCATGTTGGAACTTTCATATTCCCAAAAAAACAAAAAACAGGATAAAAAAATGACAAATCATTCCTCGTTAGAAAAAGTATCAACTCTCACTTCTCTCGTAGCATCATTCAAAGAATCTTATTCTTTTTACTCTCCGTTCATGGAACGAGATGAAGAATTGTGTAATAAATTGATTGCAGTAACAGGGACAGGTTTAGCGAGACCAAAACTTTTTGATTTATCTAAAGAAACAGCTATTGAGTTGTTCAATGAAATCAAAGTAAATGTAGATGAAGCGAAAGTTGTAATTGAAAGAGTTAATGAATCTTTCAGAGAAAGCCTTTTGCGTACAGCCGAAGGTATCATACCAAGTCATGATTGTGAAACAGGCAGTCCATCAGATATTCTTAGTTCGCTAATTGATTATATTAATGAAGAGTTATGTAAAATTGATGATGTTATTGATGCAATTGAGGTTTGTGAGTCGCTAGATTTCAATAAAATTTCTTACCTCATTAACATTCAAAAACAAAAACTAGATGACCTAGTTACTGAGGCTCAAAGACAATTGGATAGTGAAGTTAAAGTCGAAGATCGTTTTGACTTGATCGATAGTGATTTGGAAGAAATTGAAAAGGAGCTTGAACGCCTCTTTGATGAGAGTAACAGACCAGATGAAGAAAAACCATCTAAAGTTGTTCAAGTAGAAACTAAATCAGTTATTGAGATTGACTCTTTTACACAAAAGATTATAGATCAAATTTTGAGCAATGAATCATTCAAACAAATGATCAAGGATGTTATTGTATCTATCAATAAATAAACAATTATATTAAATAATATATCTTTTTTCGCAAAGAAAACTTGTATCACAATTTAAAATATAAATCGAACAATAAAAAAATCAAATCAATTATTGCAATGATATTGCATTGTATTGACTAATGACTGTTCCATGTTGGAGCTTTCATATTTCCAAAAAACCAAAAAAACAGGACAAAGAAAATGACAAATCATTCCTTGTTAGAAAAAGTATCCGCTCTCTCCTCTCTCGTAGATTCATTCAAAGAATCTTGTTCTTTTCACGCTTTGAGTGTAGAGCAAGGTGTTAATACCAAATATTTTGATGAATCTCATATTTCTGAGATTGATGACAATTGTGAAAAATTGCTTGATAAATTGATTGCAGTAACAGTTACAGGATTAGCAAACCCAAAACTGTTTGATGTATCTAAAGATGAAGCTATTGAGTTAGTCAATGAACTCAAAAAGAATGTAGTAGAAGCAAAAGATGTGTTTGAAAAAGCTAATGAGTCCTTCAGAACACAAGTTTCAGATGAAGCCGACGGTATCATACCAGGTCACACTAATGAAACAAGCCCCAGTTCATCTGAATTCCTTAGTGAGCTAATTGATTATATCAACGAAGAGTTAGGTAAAATTGATGATGCTATTACAGCAATTGAGGCTTGTGAATCTCTAGATTTCAACAAGTTTTCTTACCAAATTAACATTCAACAAGAAAAATTAGATGCATTAATCACCGATATTCAAAGACGTTTGGATAGTGAAGTTGAGGTCGAAGACCATTTTGAATGGGTTGATAGTGATTTGGAAGAAATTGAAACTGAGATCGCAAATATCTTTGATGATAACAACAAGCCAGATGCTGAAGCATCACCTAAAGCAGTTCAAGTAGAAAACAAATCTGCAATCGATCTTGATTCTCTTACCCAAAAGATTGTAGCTCAACTATTGAACGATGAATCATTTAAACGAATGATCAGGGAGGTTATTGCATCTATCAGAGGATAACCAATTTGATTTTATAATATTTCTTTTTTTCGCAAAAAAAAAGAAGTTTGCGACATGATTACACGCTTTGAATTACTTTCTTTCTTGAATCAAAAAAGTTAAGTAGAAAAAAACAATCAATTATTGTAGTTAAACTATAACGAATTGATAAATGATCGCTTCATATTGAAGCGTTCGTATTACCTTTCACAAAACAAACACAACAGGATAAATTAAAATGTCTTTGTACTCTGAATTACAAAAGATCAAATCTGAACAAGATGTAAAGATGGCATATATCACAGCTTTGAAACTAAAGAGTTTCAACCAAACGCTAGTTGATATCCAAACGAATGAAGTTTGGTTTGAAGCTAAGAAAGCCCCTACATCAATATATGCAATGTTTACTCAACTATTGCACTATGTTGTTCAAGCTAGAAAAAGAAATGAAACAGTTCCACCATTGCTTTGTGTAATAGACAATGTTAAGGCAGCAGTGATGCGTACCGTCGATGCTATGCCTTTACTAGAACGTAGCACAATCAATTGGGGTAAATCAGCAAGCAGTTTTTCACAAGAAGCACTAATAGAAGTATCCAATTTTATTGGTGTTCATTTTGTTTCGTTCGTGATAGAGACTCATGAAACTGAATTTCTGGCAACAATGAAAGACGCCATCCAAACGGGAAAAATCAGCAGACTTCAAATTGTACCAGATAATTTGAGACAAGTTTTTGATAAATGGGTTGAATTGGTTGGGCGTGAGTTAAAAGATATAAACGAATCTGATTATGCTTTATTGTTTTTTGCTGACATCATGAATGACGGCGTTAAATCAGTTTGTTCTTTGCCTGCCGAAGTGTATTCCAATGGCAATGATCCAGTCTTTTTCTTTAAAGATAAAAGACATTTCCTAAGAAGCCAAGACGGTTATCGCAGATTCTGGGCAATCTATGATCGTCCACCAAAAGAAGAATATCGTAAGTATCTTCTAGAGAGAAGAGATAGTTTGATCCCTCAGATTGAACGAAAGATTACAGGAGCGTATTACACGCCTTTAAATATAGTAAGTGAAGCCTATAAACGTTTGGATGAGTCTTTGGGCTCTAATTGGCAAAAGAATTACATTGTTTGGGATATGTGTTGTGGTGTTGGTAACCTAGAATCAAAACATAATTATCCACGTAACATATTTATGAGCACCCTAGATCAAAGTGATGTTGATGTTATGAAATCTAGTAAATCATGTGTTGGTGCAGAACGTTTTCAATATGATTATTTGAATGATGATATTGCTGATGATGGCTCTATAGATTATACCTTGACCAACAAAATACCAAAAACACTACAAGATGCCATAAATGATTCTAAGAATGGAGTAGGAAATAAAAAACTATTGATACTTATCAATCCTCCTTATGCAGAAGCAGGGAATGGTATTGCGGTAGAAGAATCTAAAAAGGGAGTTTCTAGTACAAAATGGGCTTCTGTTGGGATGAACGATTATGGTAAGGCAAAAAACGAGCTATTTGTACAATTCCTAACAAGAATCCAAGCAGAGCTTCCAAATGCCACTTTAGCAGTTTTCTCAACACCTAAATATATCAATGCAGAGTCCTTTAAGTTGTTTCAGAATGCTTGGACTGGTGAATATCTAAATGGATTTGTAGTTCATAGTAAGTCATTCGATGGGTTGAAAGGTGATTTTCCTATAAGCTTTGTAGTTTGGAAGTTAGGAAAAGGAAATACATTACAGTCAAGTACAGCAATAGAGCTAGATGCTCTAGATAGGAAAGGAAAGCCTTGTGGGCTCAAGACATTTTATCCATTAGGTGATAGTATCTTATTAAACAAATGGATCGACCGAATTCCTAGTGAGAACTTGCCATGCATTCCATTGAAAAATGCAATTACCCCAGCCACAACGAACGTCAGCGTTTCTAAGTGGCATAAAGACGCAATTGCGTATATGCTTTGTGATTCAAATCAAGTATCTGCAGGACATCAGAGGACAGCAATATTTTCTTCTGCTTTTGGAGGAGGGCATGGATTCTATGTTACCCCAGAAAATCTGATCAACGCTTCTGTAACATTTAGTGTGCGTATGTCTACCCCACATTCATGGATGACTCATCAAGATCAATTCTATGCCCCTAGTAAGTCACCTTCAATTGAACTAGAGAATGATTGCCTGATCTATATGCTTTTCTCAGGAAAAAATCTTAGTGCTAGTGCAGTTCTAGAATGGAATGAAAAAGAATGGCAATTAGTAAATCACTTCATTCCATATCGAGAAGAACAGGTTGGGGCTAATGAGCGTTTCAAATCTAGCTTTATGAGTGATTTCATTGAATCTAGAGGTGATTTTTCAGAAGAAGCAAAGGCAGTTTTATCGGAAGGGTTATTAATTTGGCAAAACTTTTTCAGTACAACTGATGATATAGATACCCGTGAAAAATTGCATTTATCACATCCTGATGTAGGTTGGTATCAAATTAGAAAAGCTTTAGCGATTCGTGAGGAAAAGGGATATATTAATCCAATAGATCTAACTTCTTTTGAAAACGCTTACAAAAAATTAGAACAAAAAATTCAGCCTCAATTCTTAGAACTAGGCTTTATAAGATAAACAAAATAAAAAAATATTTTAATCAATTACTTGTGATGATATTACAACAAAATTGACAAATGATTGCTTCATATTGAAGCATTCGTACCCACGCCAAAAAACAAAAAGGAAAAACAAAATGGCACACTTTGACAACCACATAAGACTTGTGTCTCTCAATGAGAGAGCTTATCACAAACTAAGAGAACTTGAATACAAGATTTCTCATTGGCGACACTACAGTCAGGAAGGTTTTTTGACTTATATTTGTCCAGATAAAAGCCTTTGGGGATCAAGTCAAGATATAAATTTTACTTCGGTAAGTATTGTCTTTTCACACCATGTAGAAACAACAGAATTTGAGTTGCTCCTCAAATTTACAACTGATCTTGCTCCCGCAACAGGTGCTCTCAAAAGATATCAAGAGTCAATACAGGATATAGAGGGTAAGTTATCTTTGAAGCTTGTCTATGTTGAGCCATACATGAATATTGTTGGCTATCACATTAATGGTAAAGAGGACGAACGAGATCTTGGTAAATTATACCAAGGGCTTGTTGATTGTGATGAAGAATCACAAAGGTTCTCAAGAAACATTGACATGGACTTAACTGATCTCGCAGCAGATTATCTATGTATCAAACTTATATCTGATAACCATGATTGTGATTGTGCTCTATGTGAGTCAGATAGAAAAGAATCAAACCAATAACAAACCAACCAATAACAAACCAACCAATAACAAAAAGGAAAAACAAAATGGCAAACTTATGTGAAAACATTTTAACTATTAATGCTCAAAATGCGAAAGGTAGACGTGTTATAAAATACATCAAAAAAAAGATCAAAAAGGAATCAGGAAAATGTTTCCTATCTTTTATCTGCCCAGATTATGAATCATGGGGAACAAAGTATGATGTTAGTTTTAGAACTATGGGTTTTGAATCAAATTCAGATTCCAATGAACATATAACATTGTATTTCGATACAAATAATTCACCTTCAAGAGATGCAGTTCGTGAGTTCCAAGAGAGAATGGAAAAAGATTTAACCGTATCTCTTATTTATGTAGAGCCATTAATGGATTTCATTGGCTTCTACAGACCAGATGATGAAGGAGAGATGGGGTTAAGCGAACTATATTATGGTTTGGTACACGCTAGATCTAAAGCAAAAGAGTTTGCGAAGAGATTGAATATGACTCTAGAAGACCTTGCAGAGGATTATATGTGCAACAATTTAGACGGTGATGATGAGTGTTATTGCCCTTTATGTGAATTCAAATCATATTATCCTGAATAAAAGAATAATACAACAAAACAAAACCAACCAACAAACCAACCAACCAACAACAAAAAAAAGGAAAAACAAAATGGCAAACATTTGTGATAATGAATTAAAGCTTATTGCTTACAATGATGAAGCAATTACAGTAATCAATGAGATCAGGAATAAGATAAAAGAAAAATCTGAAGAAAGTTTTTACAGTTATCTTTGTCCAGACAGTAAGTTATGGGGAACAGATGAACGAGATTTCAAGTTTGTGAATGTTTCGATTCTTCACAGCAGTGAGAAGGAGATTCATTTACATTTAGCTACAAGATGGTCTCCACCAGTGGGGGCTGTTGAAGAGTTTCAAACACGAATGGATGACAAAGAAATTGATTTATCAATATCTCTTACTTATATTGAGCCTGGCTGTGATTTCATTGGGTTTTATCTTGATGGTGATAGCGATGAAATGAGCTTGGTGGATTTATATAAGAGATTGGTTGATGGTAATGATGACAAAGCAAAAGTATTCGCAAAGAAAGTTGATGTAGATATAGAATCTCTCGCTGAGGGTTATATGTGTCTTAAGGCAATGTATGGCGATGAAGAAGAGCCTTGCACTTGTGCTTTGTGTTTATCTACAGCCCAAAACACACCCAACCAAATCTAAAAAAACTTATTTATATTAAATAATATTTTGAAACATTAATCATAATCAATATTTGTAATTAAATTGCAATGAATTGACTAATTGATTGTTCCGTGTTGGAACTTTCATTTACCCCCCCTTATCCTATAAAGGAAAAACAAAATGGCAAACATTTGTGATAATGAATTAAGATTAGTTGCTTTGAACGACAAAGCTGTTACAGTTCTCAATGAGATTAGAAGTAAGATAGCCGACAATGAAGAAGATTTTTTCAAATATCTTTGTCCAGATGAGAACTTGTGGGGAACCAGTGGAAGAGATATCGATTTTCGTGATCTCTGGGAATACGGAGACGAGAATGAGAAAGAATTGTTTTTACGATTTGATACAAAATGGTGTCCTCCGATTGGGGCAATTGAATATTTTCAATCCACAATGAGGGATAAAGGTTTTGAGTTCTCAATATCCCTTACTTATATTGAGCCAGGCTATGATTTCATTGGATATTATATTGATGGAGATAAAATGGAAATGAGCTTGGGAGAATTATACGCAAGGCTAGTCAAGGGTGATGATGAAGAAGCAAAAATGCTTGCTGATAAAATGGCTGTTGATCTACAGTTTCTCGCTGAGAGTTATATGTGTTTATTCATCATGGATATTGATGACGAAGAGCCTTGCACTTGTGCTTTGTGTTTATCTACAGCCCAAAACACACCCAACCAAATCTAAAAAAAACTTAGAATTGACTAATTGATTGTTCCATGTTGGAACTTTCATGTTACCCCAAAAAAACAAGAGGAAAAAAAATGTCTACCACTAAGACTATTACCCTTATTCGCAATCATGGATCCAAAATCAACAGTGCAATTACTTTATTGTCAAATGAATTCAGTCGAATTCTCCATGATGAAAACCATCCTAATGTTACCGACTACTTTGCAGAGAACATGAATGATTTTTTCAGCTCTGTTCAATCGTGTAGACACTTGATAGCTCGTATGACCTTTCTTGCAAAAAGTAAGAAAGATG
>JACCDW011813777.1_pt1 | contig 12554 bp, 10 predicted proteins | sample 7449781 | NCBI WGS metagenome assembly JACCDW01 (sample SAMN15323449, study PRJNA562643) | freshwater metagenome | isolation source: river surface water | place: USA:Blue River Watershed | collected 2017-08-18
GCCCGCGTGCTGCGTGCCCTGAAGTCACCCGCCCAGCAGCGTGCCCTCAACCACCTGTTCGGCGCGCTGTTCGTGGTCGCCGGCGTCCTGCTTGCCGTTTTCCAGCGCTGAAGCCCGCACCGTTCTCCCCGACCGCAACCCGGAAAATTGGGGTCAGACACCCATTTTTTGCGAACATCGCCGGATGAATTTCCCGTCGATGCGGCCCGCCATCATGATCGCGGCCGCCGGCCTGCTGGCCGCTTGCGCCTCTGGCCCCTCTCACTTGCGCACACCCGAGGGTTGGCAGGTGCAGGCCTTGCCGGGCAAATCGATCACACAGTACCGCAGCACCACCAAGGACGGCCGTACCGTCATCGAAGCCCGTGCCGAACGGTCGGCCAGCCTGCTGCGCCGCAAGCTCACCCCGCCGGAGGTCACGCCGACCGAGGTCGTTTTCTCTTGGCGGGTGGATGCCCTCATGCCGCAGGCCTCGGTGGCCGATGCAGAGGTGGAGGACGCCGCTGCCCGCGTGGTCTTCGGCTTCGACGGCGACCGCTCGCGCCTGTCGGGCCGCAACCGCGCGCTGTTTGACTTGGCCGAAACGCTCACGGGCGAAGCGCCGCCCTTTGCCACCCTGATGTATGTGTGGGACCCTGCGCTGCCGGTGGACACGGTGGTGGTCAACCCCCGCACCGACCGCATCCGCAAGATCGTCGTGGACTCGGGTACGCAGCACCTGGGCCGATGGCGCGAACACCGGCGCAACCTGGCGGAAGACTACCGACGCGCCTTCGGGGAAGAACCCGGTGCCCTGGTGTCGGTGGCCAAGATGACGGATTCGGACAACACCCGGTCTCAGGCCAAGGCCTGGTACGGTACCGTCACTTGGGCCACACCGGGGCGCTGAAGCGCCGGCGCCATCGCCAGCGCTACTGGATCTCGATTCGCGCCTCGCGGATCACCCTGGCCCATTTGGCCGTCTCCACCTTCGTGCGCTCGGCCAATGCCGAAGGCGGCCCCGGATCGGTGATGAAGCCGATGTTGGCGAAGCGCTCCTGCACATCCTTGGCCGCCGCGCCGGCATTGAAGGCCGCATTGAGCCGTTGAATCACCTCGGCCGGTGTGCCCGCAGGCGCGAAGGCAGCGAAGTAGGCGATCAACTCGTAGTCCTTCAGTCCGAGGGCTTCGTTGACCGTGGGCAAATCCGGCACCGCCGCCGACCGCTTCATCGAGGTGACGGCCAAGCCGCGGATCTTGCCCGCCCGCACCTGCGGCACCGTCACCGCAAAGTCGGCCGTGAACATCATCACCTGCCCACCGATCAGGTTGGTCATCGCATCGGGGCCGCTCTTGAACGGAATGTTCGTCATCTTGATGCCCGCCATGCTGGCCAGCATTTCCGACGACACGAGCTGCGAGGTGCTGGCGCTTGCAAAGGTGATGTGCCCCGGCGGCTTGCCCTTGGCCAGATCCACCAACTCCTTGAGGGTACGCACCGGGACATCGTTGTTGACCGCGACGATCAAGGGCACCTGCCCCAGGTAGGCCACGGGCGCGAACGCGGTGTCCTGGTCATACGGCAGGCTCTTGACCAAGGACTTCAGGGCCGCGTTGGTGCTGTTGGTGCCGATCAAAATGGTGTAGCCATCAGGTGCGGCCTTGGCCACTTCCGCCGCGCCCAGCATGCCGTTGGCACCGGGCCGGTTTTCCACCACCACGGTGGCGCCCAGCGATTCCCCCACCTTCTGACCGAAGGCGCGCGCCACCTGGTCGGTGGCGCTACCCGCTGCGAAGGGAACGACGAACCGGATCGGCTTGCCCGTCGGCCAGGCCGTCTGCGCCTGCAGCACCGACGGCAATCCCGAACCGATCAGCCCAAGTGCGGCAGCCGCAGCCAGCACACCGCGTCGACCCGCATCCAAACGATCCATGCTTGCACTCCTTCAGCTTCAATTCGGCTTGGCCAGGCCGAGCCTTTCGACCAGCGCCTTTTCGCGCCGGAAGGTGTCCTCGGCAAAGCGCAGGTACTGCTGCGGGTTCATGTGCATCAGCGCCTGGTCGTAGCGCGCCAAGGCCTCCACATGCGCCGGCGTCTCCATGGCCTGCTTGAACACGTCATGGATGCGCTGCACAAGTGCAGCGTCCATACCGCGCGGCCCGGCCAGGCCATAGGGCGACGCCTGTACCAAGGGGATGCCCAGCTCGGTCAAGGTGGGCACGTCGGGGAACTTGGCCAAGCGCTGTGCGCCCCAGGTGTTGAGCACCCGCAGACGCCCGCTGGCCACGTGCGGCGCAAAGCCGGTCGAATCTGCCGCGGCCATGATCTGCCCGCCCAGGATGGCCTGCATCATGTCGGCACTGCCCTTGTAGGGAATGTGGTTGAGCTCGATGTTCAGGCGCTGCGCGATGTCTTCCATCGTCAGGTGCGGGCTGGTCAGCACCCCGGTGGATCCGTAGCTCAGCTTGCCCGGGTTCGCCCGCGCATAGGCCACGAAATCCGCCCAGGTCTTGATGGGCGACTCGCTGGGCACCACCACGCCGAAGGCGTAACCCGTGATCCCGAGGATGTAGCTCAGGTCCTTCAAGGGGTCCCAGGTCATCCTTTGCGTGTATGGCAGGCGAAACACGCCCAATGGGATCTGCGCCAGCGTGTGTCCGTCGGGCCGGGCCTGCTGCAGCGCCTGCGCCGGCAGGGTCCCGCCTGCGCCAGGCCGGTTCTCGATCAGCACCGGCTGCGGCAACAACTTGCTGGCCGCTTCGGCCAGGGCACGCATGGTGATGTCGGTGGGCCCACCGGCCGGAAAGGCAATCATCAGCTTGATGGGCTGGGACGGCCAAGCCGCCTGCGCACGAACCGCTGCCGCCAAGGGCGCAACCAGGGTGGCGGCCGCCACTTGAACCAGAGCACGACGTCGAATCATTCACTACTCCTTGAACCCGTGAAAACCCCGTGAGGATCGTCCCGGTGGGCAGAGCCCGCAACCCGTGCTTGCCCTGTGTCTTGGTGCACACTCGGCCACAGCGCCTGCGCGCGCACCACCCACCACCCACTACACCCTTTAGCCACTGTTGACGGAGACACCATGCGCACCACTTCCCAACGCCGCCGACTGCTGTTGGCCGCCGCCGGCCTTTCACTTTGCGCCTGGTCGGCATTCCCGGCCCTCACCCAGGCCCAAACCGCGTGGCCCAGCAAGCCCGTGCGAATCGTCGTGCCCTTCCCGGCGGCCGGCACCACCGACATCCTGGCCCGCGCCATGGCGCCTGAACTGCAACGCGCCTTCGGCCAGCCCTTCGTGGTGGAAAACAAGCCCGGCGCCGGTGGCAATTTGGGCTCGGCCGATGTGGCCAAGTCGGCCAACGACGGCCACCACCTGCTCATGGGTACCGTGGGAACGCACAGCATCAATCCCTCGCTGTACCCCAAGATGCCCTACGACCACGTCAAGGACTTCGTGCCCGTCACCCTGGTGGCCGGTGTGCCCAATGTGCTTGTCATCAACCCGGCCTTCGCTCAGCGCCACAGCATCAACAGCGTGGCCGACCTGATCCGCTACGCCAAGGCCAACCCGGGCAAGCTGAACATGGCCTCCAGCGGCAACGGCACGTCCATCCACCTGGCCGGCGAACTCTTCAAGAGCATGACCGGCACCTTCATGGTCGACTTCCCTTACCGTGGTTCGGGCCCCGCGCTCATCGACCTGATGGGCGGCAACATGGACCTGATGTTCGACAACCTGCCTTCGTCCATCCCGCACATCAGGAGCGGCAAGCTCAAGGCCCTGGCCGTCACCAGCGCCGTGCGATCGTCGGCTCTGCCAGATGTGCCCACGGTCGAAGAGGCTGGCGGCCCCACACTCAAGGGATACGAGGCCTCCAGTTGGTTTGGTCTGCTGGCCCCAGCCGGCACACCGATGGACATCGTCAACCGCATTCAGCAGGAAGCGGCCAAGGCCATGGGCACGCCCGCTCTGAAGGAACGTATGCAATCGCAAGGCGCCATCCCCAGCGGCATCAGCAGCGCGGAGTTCGCACGGCTCATCGACGCCGAGACCCGCAAGTGGGCGGCCGTGGTGAAGGTCTCGGGCGCCAAGGTCGATTGACCCCAGGCCACGCGAACCCCGGGCCTCAGCATCCACCCCCAACGCCATGTTCAGACAGAAATACCTCTCCCACGCCGAACTCTGCGCCCAACTCGAGCAGTGGGCGCAGGATCACCCGAAGCTCGTGCGCCTGTCGACCTTGGGCACCAGCGCCGAAGGGCGCAACATTCCCATGATCACCATCGGCCCCGATCCCGACCGCATTCGGCCGGCGGTATGGGTGGACGGGAACATGCACGCCAGCGAGGTGTGTGGCTCCAGTGTGGCCCTGGCCATCGCTGAAGACGTGATCCACCTCCACCTGGGCAAGAACGAGGCCGGCGGCAAGGCACTGCCCGCCCACATGGCGCACGCCATCCGAGAGAGCCTGTTCTACGTGGTGCCGCGCATCTCGCCCGACGGGGCCGAGGCGGTACTCACGCTGGGCCGCTATGTGCGCTCAAGCCCGGTGAACGACCGCAGCAACCAGGGCCACGCGCATTGGAAGCACCAGGACATCAACGGCGACGGGCGCGCCGGCTACATGCGGCTGCAAAGCCCGCACGGTGAACTCGTGGAGTTACGCAGCGAGGACGGCACACCGCTGGACCCACCCGTGATGGTGCCGCGCCTGGCCGAGGACGTTGGCCCGTACTACAAGCTCTACCCGGAAGGCCTGATCGAGAACTTCGACGGCCGCACCATCCCCGGCCATCGTTTCCTTGACGACAACCTCTACGACTTCAACCGCAACTTCCCTTACCACTGGGCGCCCGAGCCGCAGCAGATGGGAGCGGGGCACTACCCGGGCAGTGCCCCGGAAACCCGCGCGGTGATGGACTTCGCCACACGCCACCCCAACATCATGGTGTGGCTGAACCTGCACACCTTCGGCGGCGTGCTGATCCGCCCGCTGGGTGACAAGCCCGATTCGAAGATGAACCCGGGCGACCTGGCCATCTACAAGCAAATCGAGCAGTGGATGACCGAGCACACCGGTTACGCCACGGTCAGCGGCTACCACGAGTTTCTGTATGAGCCCGACAAGCCGCTGCACGGCGACCTGTCGGACTACGCCTACTACCAGCGCGGTGCGTTGGCCTATGTGGTGGAGCTGTGGGACTTGTTCCGTCAGTTGGGCATCGAGCGCAAGAAGCCCTTCGTGGACCATTACAGCCAACTCACGCGCGAGGACTTGCGCAAGCTGCACGCCTTCGACCAACAGCACAACGCCGGGCGCATCTTCAAGCGCTGGCAAAAGGTTCCCCACCCGCAACTCGGCGAGGTCGAGGTCAACGGATACGACCCCCGCGTGGGCGTGTGGAACCCCCCGTATGAGCGGCTGGGCCAGACCTGCGCCGAGCAGAGTGCCGCTTTCCTGCGGGTGGCGGCACTCACGCCCCGATTCACTGTGGCAGTGGTGTCAAGTGAGAGAGTAGGCGCTCACACCCGAATTGAAATCCGAGTCAGCAGCGAAGGCTACCTCGGCACGGGGGGTCTGCCCTCGGCCCACGGCCTGCCTTTGAGCGAACCGCTGCGCTTGAGCTGGGCCACGCAGGGTGTGAAGGTGGTGGCGCCACAAGCCAGCATGGTCGAAATCGGCCACCTTGAAGGCTGGGGTAACGGCCTGAACGGCGGTCCCGGCATCTTCGCGCCCTGGACCCGCGGCAATGGGCACGAGCGCTTCATCACGCTGATGGTCGAAGGCCACGGCACGCTGACCGCCACCGTGGGCAGCAGCCGCGTGGGCTTTCAATCGCTGGCGGTCTCGGTGGGCGGCTGAGGCCTTCGCCGGCGGCCTGCCGCGCGCCACCGGCATCGGCAGTATGGTCAGCGGCCCGGGGCAGCCGCCAGGCGCAGCGAGTCCCGCGTGGCCAAGGCGGCGGCACGGGCGGCCTGCGCAAATTCTTCGCCGGAACTGGCGTAGAGCACGGCACGCGACGAATTGACGATCAGGGCGCCGCATCCCGGCAGTTCGGGCCGAACGGCGGCCCTCACCGTGGCCACGGCATCACCTCCTTGAGCGCCCACACCCGGCACCAGCAGCGGCAAGTTGGGCGCCAGTTCACGCACCCGCGCCAACTCCTGCGGGAAGGTCGCACCGACCACCAGGCCCAACTGACCGGTGCGGTTCCAGGCGCCTGCTGCCAGGCGCGCCACGCGCTCATACACCCGCTCACCCGGCGTACCGTCCTCATTGACCAGACGCTGTGCCTGCAGGTCCGAACCACCGGCGTTGGAGGTGCGGCACAACAGGATAAGGCCCTTGTCCGAATACGACAGGTAAGGCTCGATCGAATCGAAGCCCATGAAGGGCGACAGCGTCACCGCATCGGCCTGGTAGCGCACGAAGGCCTCGCGCGCGTACTGCTCGGCGGTGCTGCCGATGTCGCCTCGCTTGGCGTCCAGGATCACGGGCACATCCGGCGCATTGCGCCGGATGTGGGCCATCAGCCGCTCCAGCTGATCTTCGGCGCGGTGCGCGGCGAAGTAGGCGATCTGTGGCTTGAAGGCGCAGACCAGGTCGCGCGTGGCGTCCACGATGGCCGCGCAGAAGTCGAAGATGCGCGAGGCATCGCCCTTCCATGCGCCAGGAAACTTCGAGGGCTCCGGGTCCAGGCCCACGCACAGCATGGAGTCCTGGCGTTGGGCCACAGCCTGCAGCATCTGGGTGAATTTCATGTGGAAGACCGATCCTGCTCAGTGATGCTGCAAAGCGCCGCGTGGGTGATCACACCGCCCTCAAATCCGCCGCGCCAAGTCTGCAGCAGCACCCGTGTACGCGCCGGGTGTCATCGCCTTCTAACGCGCCTTCTCCCCTTCACGAAGGGCCAGGCTGTCGCAGAAGGCCGCCATCGCCTCGGCCGTGATGGCCTTGCCGCGGGTCAGGGCCTTGAGCTGTTCGTAGGGATTGGGCAAACCGTAGCGGCGCATCACGGTCTGGATCGGCTCGGCCAGCACCTCCCAGGCGGCATCCAAGTCCGCGGCCAATGCGGCCTCGTTGACCTCAAGCTTGGACAGTCCACGCTGCAGGCTGTCCCAGGCCAGCACGGCGTAACCGAAGGCCACGCCCATGTTGCGCAGCACGGTGGAGTCGGTCAGGTCGCGCTGCCAGCGTGAAATCGGCAGCTTGTGCGACAGGTGCGTCAGCATCGCATTGGCCAGCCCGAGATTGCCTTCGGCATTCTCGAAGTCGATGGGGTTGACCTTGTGCGGCATCGTGCTGCTGCCGATCTCGCCTTCCTTGGTCTTTTGCTTGAAGTAACCCAGCGAGATGTAGCCCCACACGTCGCGCGCAAAGTCGATGAGGATGGTGTTGCAGCGGGTGATCGAATCGAACAGCTCGGCCATGCCGTCGTGCGGCTCGATCTGGATGGTGTAGGGGTTGAAGGCCAAGCCCAGCCGCTCTTCCACGACGCCACGGGCAAAGCGCTCCCAGTCGAAGGTGGGCCACGCCGCCAGGTGCGCGTTGTAGTTGCCCACCGCGCCGTTCATCTTGGCCGGCAGCGGCACCTGCGCGATGCGCTCGCGCGCGATGCGCAGCCGGGCCACCACGTTGGCGAGTTCCTTGCCCACCGTGGTGGGGCTGGCCGTTTGGCCGTGGGTGCGGCTGAGCATGGGCACCGCCGCCAAGGCGTGCGCCATGCCGGTAAGGTGCTGCACGATGCCGTCCACGGCGGGCAGCAGCACCTGCTCGCGTGCGCCCTTGAGCATCAGGGCATGGCTCGTGTTGTTGATGTCTTCGCTGGTGCAGGCGAAATGCACGAACTCACCGGCCGCCTTCAGCTCGGCATGGCCTTCGAATCGCCCCTTGAGCCAATACTCCACCGCCTTCACATCGTGGTTGGTGGTCTTCTCGATGTCCTTGATGGCCTGCGCGTCGGCTTCGGAAAACCGCAGCACCAAGCCCCGCAGCAGGCCCCGCGCCGCCTCGCTCAGCGGCTTGAACTCCGCAAAACCCGCGTCACTCAGGGCGATGAACCACTCCACCTCCACCTGCACGCGCCGGTGCATGAGCCCGAATTCCGACAACAGCGGGCGCAGGGCGGCCACCTTGGAGGCATAGCGGCCGTCCAACGGCGACAAGGCGGTGAGGGGAGACAGGTTCATGGCGGCCAGGGGGATTGATCGGCAATTTTAGGCGGGGCGGCTTGGTGCGGGCATGTGTGGCCTGGGAATGCAGCCGAATCCGAGATTGGGCTGGGCCCGGCAAGATGCGAACATCTGACCTGCCAAGCCCCAAGGAGGCCCTGCCCATGAAAGACGCCCGCTCGAACCCCGAAGTGTCCACAGGAGCGGCTCCATCGCCATCGCCCCTGCCCGGCGTTCAAGTGATGGACCATCCCCTGATCCAGCACAAGCTCACGCTGCTGCGCGAAAAGGAGCGCAGTTCTTCCAGCTTCCGGCGCCTGCTGCAGGAAATCAGCCTGCTCATGGCCTATGAAGTCACGCGCGACATGCCCACGCACCTGATCGAGATCGACACGCCCCTGGAGCGGATGAGATCACCGGTCATCGATGGCAAGAAGACGGTGTTCGTGGTGATCATGCGTGCCGGAGCGGGACTGCTCGAGGGCATGCTCGACGTAGTGCCCGGCGCGCGCGTCGGGCATGTGGGCCTGTACCGCAACCCCGACACGCTGCAGGCCGTGGAGTACTACTTCAAGATGCCCGCCGGCATGCCCGAACGCGATGCCATCGTGCTCGATCCCATGCTGGCCACGGGCCACTCGGCCGTGGCCGCCGTCACGCGCCTGAAGGCCACGAAGCCGAAGTCCATCCGTTTCGTGTGCCTGCTGGCCGCACCCGAGGGCCTGCGCACCTTCCGTCAAGCCCACCCCGATGTGCCGGTGTTCACCGCCGCGATCGACCGTCAGCTCAATGAACACGGCTACATCCTCCCCGGCCTGGGCGATGCGGGCGATCGGATTTACGGAACGAAATAGCGCTCAGGCCGCCGGCATCAACAACTCGTGCACCAGGGGCGGGGTAGCCACCGCGGCACCCGCTTCAGCCCATTCGAACGCCGCGGCCACCTCACGCGCGGCCTGCTGTGCGGCCTCCTTTGAAGCCGCATGCACCACGGCCAGGGGCCGCTGGGGCGAGAACTCCTCGCCCACGCCCAGCACCTCGGTCAAACCCACACAGGGGTCGATCACATCGCCGGGTCGGCTGCGCCCACCGCCGATGCGCAGGAGTGCCAACCCCAATGCGCGCACATCGATGGCCCTGACGCGCCCCCGAGCAACCGATGCAGGCCACACGCCCTGCGAGCAAGGTGCCGCGGCCAGGCCGGCCTGGCGCAGCACGTCCTTGGGCCCACCCTGAAGCGCCACCATGCGCGCGAAGCGCTCGGCCGCCTCACCTGCGTCCAGTGCGCGCTGCGCAGCCTCGCAGGCGGCCGGCAGGTTGGGCTGCAGCCCCCCCATCACCAGCAGGTGCGCAGCCTGAAGCACGCACAGCTCGCGCAGACGCGGGTCAGATGCCGAACCGGTGAGCAAATCGATGGCCTCTCGCACCTCCACCGCATGCCCGGCCGAACGCCCCAACACCTGCCCCATGTCGGTGAGCATCGCGCAGATGGGCAGTCCCGCTGCCGTGGCCACCTCCACCAGGCTGTGCGCCAACTCGCGCGCGCGAGGCAGTTCCGGCATCACCGCCCCACTGCCCACCTTCACGTCCATCACCAGGGCCTGCAGGCCTGCGGCCAACTTCTTGCTGAGAATGCTGGCGGTGATCAGGTCCAGGGATTCAACCGTGGCCGTCACGTCGCGAATGGCGTAAAGCCGCCGATCGGCCGGGGCCAAGTCGGTACCGGCGCCGATGATGGCGCAGCCGGCCTCGCGCAGGGTTCGGTGCAGCTCAGGCTCGGTCAGTTGAACGCGGAACCCCGGCAAGGCCTCGAGCTTGTCCAAGGTGCCGCCGGTGTGGCCCAGGCCACGGCCGGAGATCATCGGCACCACCCCACCGCAAGCGGCCACCAGCGGCGCCAGGATCAGACTGACCTTGTCACCCACACCGCCAGTGGAGTGCTTGTCCAGGATGGGGCCCTGCAAACCCGCTACGCCGCGCCAATCCAGGACCCGACCCGAGTGCGCCATGGCCAGCGTCAGCTCACGGCGTTCACCGGCCTGCATGCCGCGGATGGCCACCGCCATGGCCCAAGCCGCCACCTGGCTGTCGCTCCACGACCCGTCGGTGACACCCTGCACCACGGCCTGCACGTCTTCAGGCGAATGCGCAAGCCCCTCCCGCTTGTCGCGGATGATTTCAGCGGGCAGGCGGTTCACGCTCAATACGAAGCCCCCGCGGCCGACGCCGATGCCTGCCCACCCAGGACGGACACCACATCATCCAGCAGACCGCTGGCGCCGATGCGAAAGCGCGCCGGCACACAAGCCTGTACACCCAGAATTTCGCGCACCAGCCCGATGTAGACCGCCGCATCGCGCACGGTTCTCACGCCGCCCGAGGCCTTGAAGCCCACGCGCGCACCTCGCGGATGCGAAGCGATGCACTCCAGCATCACGCGGGCGGCTTCTGGCGTGGCCCCCACCGCGGTCTTGCCGGTACTGGTCTTGAGGAAGTCGACCCCTTCGTTCAATCCGATCAGGCAAGCCTGACGAATCAGCGCAGGGTCCTGCAGTGAGCCTGATTCGATGATCAGCTTGAGCACCGCACCACGGCAGGCATTGCGCACCGCACGGACCGTGGCGGCCGCGGCTCGGCCAGCATGCGCATCGCCCGTGCGCAGCGCCTGCCAATCCAGCACCATGTCCACCTCGTGGCCGCCGTCGGCCACGATGCCGCGCACCTGCGCCAAGACCGCTGGCAGCGCTTCTTGCCCCGAGGGGAAATTCGCTACCGCAGCAACCCGGGGAGCACCAGCGCCATGCAAGGCCTGCAGCGAACCCCGAACCTGCGCCACGAAGCGCGGCCACACGCACAGCGCGCCCGGCGCGCCGAAGCGGCCACGGCTGCGCGCCACCAAGTCGGCCACGGTCAGCGCCGTGTCGGCCTCACCCAGGCTCGTGAGGTCCATGCAGGCCAGGGCGATGCGCGCCATGTCGGCCGCGCCAGCGCCGGCTGCAGCGCGTGCGCCCGAGTCGTCTTCAGCCCCGCTCACTTGGCCTCCCCCTGCAACTGCCGCCACAGGAAGGTGTACTCCATGGCCTGCATCTTCGCCCTTTGCCCGTTGTCGGCGGCCCCGCTGTGCCCGCCCTCGATGTTTTCCCAATACAGCACCGGTTGTCCGCGTTCGCTCAAACGCGCGGCCATCTTGCGGGCATGACCTGGGTGCACACGGTCATCCCGTGTGGAGGTCACCAGCAGGACCGGCGGCAGCTTGCGGGCGCCCTCACCCGATGCGGGCGGCACCTGGTGATAGGGGCTGTAGCGGGAAATGAAGGCCCAGTCCTCTTCCCTATCGGGGTTGCCGTACTCGGCCATCCAACTGGCGCCGGCCAACAAACGGTGGTAACGCCGCATGTCCAGCAGCGGCACCTGACACACCACCGCACCGAACAGGTCGGGGCGTTGCGTCATCACCGCGCCCACCAACAGGCCACCATTGCTGCCACCGCGTATGCCCAGTTGCGCCGGCGTGGTCACGCCGGTCTTGATCAGGTCCTCGGCCACCGCGATGAAGTCGTCGTAGCTGCGTTGCTTGTTCTCGCGAATCGCCGAGGTGTGCCAGGCCGGACCGTATTCGCCGCCACCGCGGATGTTGGCCAAGACATACACGCCGCCCCTGGCCAGCCAGGCCCGACCGATGCCGCCCGAATAGGCGCTGCGCATCGAGATGTCGAATCCGCCGTATCCGTACAGCAGGGTGGGCTTGGGCCCAGAGGCACGCGGACCGGTGGGGATCACGATGAAGTACGGAATCCTCGTGCCATCCTTGGACACCGCAAACCGTTGATCCAGGCGCAGGCCGTTGGTGGAGAACTGGGCCTGACGGCCCTTGAGGTTCTCGATGCCTGAGCGGTCGGCACGCGCCAGCAGCAGGCTCTCGGGCGTGAGCAGGTCGGTGTAGCTCACCAGCAGGCCCTCAGCCCATTCGTCATCGGCCACCGTGGCATCGTGCAGCGAGGCCACCGACAAGGTGCCCGTATTCGGCACCGGAATCGCGCGAAGGCTCCAGGCAGCGCCCTCGGGCCGGCGAACTTCCAAACGGCCCGTCACGTCCTGCATCACGTTCAAGACCACCGAGGTGGCGGTGGTGGTGTAGCCCGCCAACGAGCGCTGCGCGGTGGGTGTGAACAAGGCCACCGGCTCTGCCTTGCCCTCCATCAGCGCTGACGCCGACATCACCAGCAGCGACCCTGCGGGCCACATCCGTTCGCCCTGTTTCCAATCGGACCTCAGCCGCATCAGCGCGCGATCCTTCCAGAACGCCACTTGCGCGTCTTGCGGCTTGGGCACCTGCTTCAGCCCCGCACCGTCCAGCACGAACATCTCATGGCGGTAGAAGTCGATACCGCGCATGAC
>JACCDW010374810.1_pt1 | contig 12553 bp, 33 predicted proteins | sample 7449781 | NCBI WGS metagenome assembly JACCDW01 (sample SAMN15323449, study PRJNA562643) | freshwater metagenome | isolation source: river surface water | place: USA:Blue River Watershed | collected 2017-08-18
ATCATTGGGGTTGAGAATTATTTCTTATCACTTTGTTCTATTTGAATAATACCTTCAAATGGTTTAAACTCTTCTTTATACCAAACTGTACAATAATGTCCAAAACCCCATCCATCTAAGTTACCTGATACTATCATTCCACAAAATTGATTAGATTTCCCACTTTCTTGCGAAGCCATTACAATAACATTTGAATTGATTTTAACATATAAACTACCTTTCTTAATGTCAAAGTCTTCAATTTCACTTCCTAGTATTATTTTACTTGTTGTTTTCATACTATTTTTTGTTTAATCTTTCATCTAATAACTTATACCATTCTTCTTCTAATTCAGAATCATCAAACTCATTTGTTTTGTAAAAATGAAATGACCATTCAGCAATCTTTCTAACTTCTTCCTTTGAAAACATTCTTTTCACCATCCATTTACCACCTGATATGAAAGATTTTTCATCGTCATTTTCACCCCAACCTTTAGAATAATTTTCAGCAGCTTCTTCTAATGTTTCTTGTTGAATGGTATTCTGTAATTCTCTAACTGTTTTTTGACCTTCACTAGTTATTGTATTAGCTCTTTCTTTATCAAAAAGTAGAAATTCTTGTTTAGGTTCTTCTTTTGGTATGATGATTTTCCAACCATATAAATTCTTAGACAAAGGAGACCAATCAATCACAACAAACTCACAAGAACTATTCTTAACAAACCATTCCAAGAACTCATCATCAATACTCTGAACACCCTCAGCAATTAGTTTTGGGTCTGTTGTTAAAACTACTTTTTGATAATTAAAGTATGTTTGTGAATGAATAGCAAAATGTGTACAAAATTTTGTTAAAACATTTTCATCATCTACACCCCAATCACCTTCTTCAATCTCTTCATCAGATGTGATGTAGATGTGTTTCGGTTTATATCCTGCCGAGGATATAAACCAATCCATACTCATAATACTGTTAGCTAATTTGTACTTATCATCTTTACCGTATAAAACACTTGTTAGTTGGTCTGTTGGGAGGAGGAATATGTTTTTCATAATTTCTTTTCTTTAATGATTTCAATAAGTTTGTCTATACACGCAGATTCAGCTTGTTCATAAGTATCAAATCTTGGATATTCATAAACAATCCTATCTTCACATAAACTCCATTCTGTGATAGTTATTTCAAAATCATCTAACCAATCAAATATATTGTGTGATAAGTGAAAATATACCCAAAACCACTTGAAGACTTGTGATTTTAGTGGTGCCTTAATTTCTTCCTTGTATTTATCTTTTAAATTTCTAACATCTAAAATAAATGGATAATCTTTATCGTTTGTATAATACCCAAAACAAGTCTCATTAAACCCCAATTCTTTTAAAGCTAATGCTTGGTTGTATGTTACAAAGTGTTCTACCATATCTGTTATTGTTTCAACAAATATACAAATTATAATTCAGGATTGGTTATCTCACACCAATATTTTATTCTCATATCATCTTTACTTGGACAATGATGTATATCCCAAATCATTTCTCTACCCTCAGCAGTTATCTCAATCCTAATTAACCGACCGAAAAAATAATTACAATACCTGAAGTCATCCATAATTAATAAACGCTTATTAAATGGGGGTTGTATTGTTTCATCATCAACTGATATCCACTTCATCTTATTTCTTTTTATTTTCTTCAAACCAAACATTGAAGTTTGCCGTTCTTATTTCTTTTTGAACTGTAACCAATGAACCACAAAGTTTATCATCATTATGTGTTAAACCTTTAATAAGTAATTCTCTAACCTCATCTTCCGAATATCTAATTTCATTTTTAACATCATCAGCACCAATCAAATAGTCCCAATTATCATTAACCAATTGTTTTAATTCAGGTGATAAATCTTTTGAAGATAAACAACTTAGTTTATTAAATATATCTTTTGATAACTTAAATTCGGGAAGTATTTCTTGTTTAGATTCTTCTTGTGGTATGATGATTTTGTACATCATCTTAAATGTTAGGGGGAATTCGACAAGTTTTTTATTAACTTCAACAAACTCACAACTTGGGTTCTTAACAAACCATTCCAAGAACTCATCATCAATAGCTTGAACACCACCATACCTAATTAATTGAGAATCTGTACTAAGAATAATTTTAATAAACTTATGGATTGCTATATCACCATCTGCATAAGGTCCATAAATATCATTACCATCTATACAATAATCACCTTCTTTAATCTTTTCATCAGATGTGATGTAGACGTTATAAAATGTACCACCAGGTATATCATCGGTAGTTGTTAAAAAGAATGTATCTTTAATTTTAACTAACCTACTTGGTTGGTCTGTTGGGAGTATATGTATGTTTTTCATAATTTTTATATCAAACTGTCCATTATTTTTTTATTGTCAACATACACATTATTCGGTGTAATGTTGAATTTGTTTTCAAACCACTCTTTGAAAAATGAAAGGAATAGTTTATTAGATTCTAATTGTGGTAATAAATCAACAAATTGGTTATATATTTCAAATCTAACTTCAAGAAATTTTCCGAAATTGTAATATTTCATAATAACATTTGGTAACGATATCTCACGAGAGTTAGGTTTTGTTCTAATTGTTCTTCTTAATGATTTACCATTAAAAACATAGATAGCACTACCAACAGTTTTAAATCTAATCTCTTTGAACAATGAGTTCAAAGTTTCTTCCCAAATTCTTTTTTCTGTTGTGATATCGGTAGTTGTCATAGTGATTAAGTTATCGTTGTTTGTCTTACAAATATAATAAAAAAAGGGATAACTTTCATTATCCCCCAATATTAAATTTTCTTTCCGAAATTACTCATTCGTCCAATTCTTTAATTCTTCAACAACGTTATTATTAATATCCGTACAGAAATCTCGTTCTAACATATTCAACAACGCTTGTTCAGCATCAAGACCATACTCATTGGTTGCCAATTCAATACACTCATCATCAGTTTTATTATGCCAGAATGATAAATGTTTTAATAAATCATTCCCATCTATATTAATCTTCATAATTTTGATTTAATGTATTTATTAATTTCTTTTCTAACTCTAATGTAAATTTTATCACGGACATCATCACTAAGAATGTTATTCACCTTAATACCTTTGAGTAATATAATAACATCACCAATATTAACTGCGTGATTCCAATATATTTCATCAGTTAAATTTGGAACATCCTGATATAAACTTCTATCGTATATCTTCAATTCTAAATCAATATCAAATTGATATTCTTTGTTATACTTAACAGTGAAGTTTTTTTTAACGATTTCCATTACTTAACAATTTTAATCCTAAATTTCCAAGGATAACCCCAACTCTTCATATTTTGTTTGCGTAAATCTCTAATAGCGTCAAGAGCTTGTCTTCCTGTTCTATAACCAGTATATCTAATCCATTTACGATAAATCACATCATCAGTTATAAATTTACAAGTAACTTTATCAAATTCCCCCATATTAACTGGAATCAGACATTGGACATGATATATCTTTTCGTTATAGTTTTTACGATGTTCTTCAGTTGTTTGTCCCATAATATTTAATCTAAATCTCTATAATCAGGATGACTTCTATCTAATGATTCATAATAACTTCGATTTAGTTCAGTTTCTCTATCATAATCATTTGACGATGTATACCATCCCCAACCACCACTGTTATAATCATCACTTGATGAACTTGATGATGATTTCCAATTATCTCTAATCATTCTAGCATCAGATTTTGTATGTCCTAACGCTCTCGCTTCGTGGTATGCTTTTTGACCTTCGTTTTTTGTTTCTTTACTACCCATTTTATTTTATTTTTTAACAATATATAATTTTGTTTTTTTATCATACGTAACATTCTCAGTCGGTATGATTTTAACGTTACTGATTAATATTTTACAGGGTTCATTTAAGTACCAAATATGTTCAGGGTCTGATTCGTGTATCATACCCACCTCACAATATTGTGGTTTAATACCAGGTGGTTGAAAATAAATTGTATTCATTTTAATTACTCGTTACCGTATTTGAAGTCAAGAAATTTAGGCTCCAATATATCACCTAATGGTTCAAGTTTATCCAAACTTGTTGATACTTCTCCGTGAATAACTTTCAATAACCCAGGTATTAATAATCTAAACGTTACTTCATATAAATCACCGAAAAAACAAGTATCACTATTCCAAATTGTATGTGTAACTTCAACAACATATTCTCTAGTCGTAATAAACGATTGTTGTAAATTAACAAACCAAAGTTGAGTACCTACAGGAACAATGTATTTATCCCCAATTTCTACTTTTCCCATATTAATGTATTTCACTAAGTTCTACTTTATACAACTTGTACTCTTCAATTACTCGGTGTTTACCAGTACCACTAATTAATTTATAACATTGTTCATTATTTTTAGTTATTGTATCTTGAACGACTAATAACCCTTTAACTAGTTTTTGTTCTACCAAATCCCCTTTTTTAAATCTCCATTCTTTTTGGTTGCAATTACAGGATAGTAATCCGACCAATCCGACCAATAATAATTTTCTCATTTTTTTCTAAGTTTTGAACAATCAATACAAACATCATAACCTAATGTAGTACTAGGAATATACGTATGTTTACAAAATTTTTGTTTGAAGTATTTTATAATTTTTCTCATATTATTTCACCTTTTTCAATTTCTAATTTTCTATTCAACAATTCAACCTTTCTTCGAATCTTATCTCTAATATCTTGTTTAGTATATGTTTCATCCTCAATATCAATATAGAGTTTAAAGATTAACTTTGGTTGTTCAACCGTAATTTTAGGACCGAATAACCAATATTTTCGTTTAGTAACCATTTCAGTTCCTTCATAAAACTCCGTCTCGTATGTTAGCCCATCATATTCATTACAATCCGAAAAAATTTCGTATTGGAACTCTCTACCGTGATAATTAATCGTTTTCATTTTCTTTTTTTATACATCTAACAGATAGGAAATCAGCCAAGTCGGCTTTACCTTTATTAATATTATATATCTCATCAAATTCAATCCCCCAAGCCTTTTCACCTGAGTTGGTTGAGGACCAATAAAACCCTCCACTAATATAGGTAGAAGTTTTTATAATTTCACCATTTAGTGTATCAATTTTAAACCCTTTATAACCCTTTGTTTGGTTTAGGAATGATAACCTTTGGTTGTAGTCCAAAATGTTTATTAAAGTGTCCCAATCTTCAATTGTGGGTAAACTCCATCCTGTTGGACAGGACTTCATCGCACCTTCAAAGTTCAACTTTAATGAATCATATGTTGGGCTAATAAAACTACCAACACCAACTTGTTCTTTTTGGGTTTCAAGATTAAGTAAGTAGTTTTGGTCTTTATACGGTATCAAGTCATCCCACATCCAAGAAACAAAATGAGAAATATTCCCATCAACATCTTTGATAGGAATCTCCACAACTCTATATAGGTGTAAGTTGTGATGTAAGTCAGGACCACGTTTCAATCTACTTTGTGATAAAGTGATTGGTATTAACATAATACAAACAATAACATATACTATAACCTTATTCATAATTCATCGAATCTTACAGGTTTAACAAAATCCCACTTAGTATTCTCAAATTCTTGAATTAACTTATCCAAATCCTCTTGAGTATAATAAGGTTTGAAATTAGGTCTCATATTGAATGGTAAATTTTCTCTTTCATCCCACTCTTTAAGTTCCTGAATTGTAGATTTGATAGTATTTTCTATCCTTCTGAATTTAGACCATTCTCTATAATCATATTCAGATTTGATAAATTTAGTACTACCAGCCCAATTACGGTATTCCATTTCAGGGAATTTTAAATTTGGGTTGTTAGTATATACATCAACAATACCATCATCACCTGTGTAATTATCACAAAGTTCTTGTAATTCATACAAATTTTTTGGTTTTTCTTCCCACACTCTACCGTATGAACGAACTGAACATATATACAAATACCCATCAATATAATCGTAAATACGAGATTGAATTTCGTTTCTTAATTTAACAAGTTCGTGAATGTTTAAGTTGTCAATGTTCATAGTTATTAAAATTTAAATTCTGATTCATATGTGTAAACCTCATCCCCCTCTTCATCCTCAAAATAGTAAATATATTCACCATTTTTCCATCCGATATCAGTTACGGTTACAACATCACCATCAAGTAATGTTGCCGTGTCACCTTTATAAAACATCGGCATTATAATTGATTTGGGAAATAATGAAATTATCTCTTCAATTTTTGATTTATCATCTAAAATGTTATTTAACTTTCTAATAAACCCAATCAAGTTTTCGTTATCCATTGTTCTTTATTTTCTGTAAAGATAATAAAAGAATTATAATAAATCGTATTCTGTTAAATCTAATTTTGTCCCATCAACACATTTAACTTCAACAAAATCCCCAATACCTGTTGGTGTGAAACAGATTGTGTATGCACCTCCTATTGTTGTTTGGGGTAATACTTTATCTTTTTTCCATTCTTTAAACTTTTCCATTTGTTCTGCAGATAATACAAATGTCTTTCCTTCAACACTACTCATATTTTTTAATTTTAATCTTCAACCTCTTCAATACTTGAAATTATTGTTTTTTCAATTGGGTAACAAGCCACAAGTGTGTTCTCATCATAAAATGAGTAAAACCCTGAACTTGTACTACTATTTGTTGTTGTATGAAATTTGGTTGCAAATACCGCCACGGTCCAATGAGTATATCCCGCAAGAACTATTAAATTGTATTTCTTCATATCTAATATTGTTTAACTATTTGGTCACTTAAATAAATTAATGATACGTCTTTACCTTCAATAACCCCAACCCCAAGATAAACTTGTCTTCCATCTATTTTGGTAATAATACCTGAATCTTCAACTGAACCTGTAATTCGGTTAATTACTTTAACATAATCACCTACTTTGATATCTCTTCCGTTTTTATCTGTCGTTTCCATAAATCAAATATAATAAAAAATCAGTAATAAACACCAACTATTATTTAGTTTTCCCAATCAATTTTAGGACAATACTTATGGTACTTCGCTTTGATGAATTCAACTAATATACTTGGTTTAGGTTCTTTATAATTTGGGTTCGGTACATAATCACCAATATTATCATCCCATATAGTCCGTTTAGTTCGTCTGTCTCGAATTCTATCTTTAAGTTTCATTATACTCCAAGTGATTAAACCTATCAATCCAATAAAAGTTACAACACCTCCTGTAAGATATAATGAATAACCTAATGTTTTTTGATAATATATTATCCAATAAGAAGATATGAAAACACCGATTCCGATTACTGCAAAGATAGCACTATATATTAAAAGTCCCATTAAAGCATAAGGTCCTATTGGAACATTATCATCAAAATCATTCGTTACTTTTCTAGTAATCCAAGTTGGTAACAACAATGGTGAAAGTATAATTGTTAATACCCAAGCAAAAACAAGTTTCCAAAAATAAGGACAAAGTGTTTTAGGCATTCGGTGTGTGTCATAAAACCATCTATATAGTTTTGACGATGTTGAGTTGTAATTAATTTTCATAACTTTTTTTTTATTATCTATATTTATTCAATTGTTCTCTAATTTTTGCAGCTGTTTCAAAGTCCTCAGATTCAAGAGCTTGTTTAAGATAAACTTGACATTCAATTTCCGACATTAGTTCAATAACTTTACCATCACAAACTGTTGATTTATCACTAATAGGTCGTAATTCAGGTTTAAAACCAGGTTCAGTTTTCATCACCGATTTACATTCATTATAATTACGTCTCCATATTGCGGATTTATTATGAACTACATTATCCATATCAATTTTATGTGTGATACCATCAACTTGAATATAAACGTGGTTAAGTGTCCAACCCAATAATTTAAATAACTTATCTTCTTTTCTCAAATAAACTGAGTCACCAACTTGCCAATCTTTAATTTCTTTTTTGGTTTTTGAAACTGAATATAAATGGCCTAAAATTAAACCCCCAATAAAACAACCAACAACCCCTAATATTATACCTAAAACTATCATAACTTATCTGTAATTTCTGTGAAACGATTTTCTACATTATAACCTTCTTCATTTAACTCATCCAATCTTTCTTTAGTGAATGGTTCCGCCTCATAATCTAACCAACTGTCCATTTCTTGGTCATAGATTTCATATGCCTCATCCTCATCAACCTCATCTTCATCCATAATATCTTGAATGTCTCTAAGTCCATTACTACCAACATAACTCTCATATTCTTCAACTGACATAAGTCTTGCTTGGTCCTCAGCGTCACTCTCAGATGATGCTTCAATTACAACATAATTTTGAATTCCACCGAATCCACCCGATAAACCATAACCAACGATAAATAAATTTTCTGTTCTCATAATTTCTTTTTTTACAAATATAATAAAAAAAGGGATAACTTTCATCATCCCTCACATTTTATTTTTAATTATTGTCATACAAAATTAACACTTAACGACATACTATTTTTGTCAACTAATGTTTTTATATTCCAAATATACATTAACACATCATCAAATAATTCATCATTTAAATAATCAACATATTTTAGACTATTACTTTCAATCTTTAAAATCTCACCTAACTCAGTTTCATCAATATCTCTAACATTATTTTTATAATCAACTTTGAAATTAGTTAATTTGACCTCAATATTTAGGTCAATCTCATATCCACTATCAGCATCAATCCAAAATATATTAGAATCTCCGAATTTAACATCACCTAATAAATCAAAATCATCTAAAGTTACTCTAAAATTTTTAACATTAAGAATCTTTTCTTTAATTGTGTCATAATCACTTTTATTAAGATAATACCGCCCAGTATTCACCTTCAAAATATCTTCCATTCTAACTTGTAATGTGAATCTACTTTGTTTAAATAACCTAATAAACTTATTGAACAGATTATCAATATAATGTTCAATTCCCGGCCGACTATATGATAAATCATTAGGATTATCAACATCAAAAATTATTGACTTACCATTGTATTTTGGTTTTAAAATTAAACCGTGGAAATTTAAATTACCTCGTTTTTCAAGTTGTCTATTGAACAGTTCAATAAGTTCTTGACCTGTAATCTTTTGAGTTTCCTCCTTTAATATTTTCCTAATCAGTGATTTCATATCATATTTTGTTTAAGTTTATCCCCAACTTTTTCAAAGAATTCAAGTACTTTATCTTCCAATTCATCATTAACTTGGATATAATCTTCACCGTCGTGTATATCAAATGAATGAACGTTTAAATCTTCATCAGTATATAGTGTTGTAGAAAAACTTTCATCACCATAAATGAATTCACCCATATGTTTATATTCTAACGGGTCATCGTCCCATTCTTCAGTCCCTTCGTAAATAAATTTAACATCAACCTCATCAATGACATCGTTAAACTCATAACCTGAATCAATACTCACGATATCTTCCAATTCATCATCAACAACATCTTGTGATTTATTATCTAAATATTGTTTTTCGGCATTGGATAATGACTCCATTCCGAATTGATTAATTTTATCTAAGATACGATTGGTCAATTCATCATTTTCATTTAATACTGACTCCTCATCATCTTTTATTTTTTCTGTATTTATAAATATTTTAGCATTACGAGATGCAAAAACAGGTTCCCAAGAAGGTACAACTCTAAACGGAAACAATTCTTCTGACTCTTCACACAATACTCTGGCATAAAACGATTCAATATTACCCGCATTAGATTCAGTAGTAAAATAAACTTTAATTATTTTCCCACCTGATGCAGAATTCTTCACTTCTAAAAAAGAAACTTCAATGTCTCTAAGTCTGGTGTGATAAATAAAGTTTTTAACCAACATTAATTGAGTATCAACATCATTTAAATCAAGGTCCAAAGTTTTAACAATAGTGTCAAGACCTATTAATTTAATAACATTACGAATACCAATACTATCAATCTTATTTTTTATTTTGGTTTGTATTGAAGTTTCCTCCTTTAATATTCTACGTATATTATCTTTTATTGTCATTCTCATATCTTTCCATTATACCATCAATTAATTCATATAGATGAATAGTTTTTAGTAACGGTTCTTGTTTATAATCAACATCATCAAAACCCATCACAGTGTCATGTACTAAATCTAAATCACCATCATCGTCAGTCTCATAAACTTGAATCTCATAACCTTTTTTAAACAAACCGCTTAATGTTATTAAATGATGATTACTTTTTTCCAATTCAATATGTTCTAAACCTAAATCATTGTTTAAGTCCAAAAAATGACTTGTATTCGGTTGTTTAAAATAATCTTGAATGGTTTTAATCATATTATCCCTATTAAGATATTCAGTACCTTTTAGAGTTTGTCTTAGATTTTGATAACCACCTAATAATTTAGACGCAGCAATTAATCCAAACCTATCAATATATTTAATAAGTTTGGATTTTTTATTATCAACTTCTTCATTAATAATTCTGATAATGTTCTGTTTAAGATTCATAACAATAAATATTGTTATTCTTTGAATTCTGTCATATATGAATAGTCAGTTGAATAATTTCCTACATTTTCAACACTATAGATATTCATATCAATCTTATAACCAGGGTTCTCACTAATTCTATTATAAGTCCAAGCCTTATCAATCCATATGATTCTATTGTTTGGATAGATAAAATAATTACCGTTATCCATTTTAAATACGTGACCACATTTATGTTCAGGTGTTTCGGAAAAATTAGTATCTAAAACATTTCTATTTTCGTGTGACCAATCTAATGTAAACATATAAATTCCTTGTCTCTTAACACCTGTTATTGATATTAGGTCGGCTCTTAATCCTGACATTCGTTCCCTAACTTGAACGTCAATATATGATGAGAAACAATCCCAATAGATATGTTCAGTTAGAGGTAATACCTCAGCATCTTTTTTCCAACAGAACGCGTGTATTGGTCTCCTTGTCCAATTAACTCCGTTCTCAAGGAATGCTTCAAATAGGGGAACTCTTTTTTGTATTGACGCAACACTATGTACATCAGCCAATGTGAATTCCCCCTTTCCTTTTTCGTGGTTAAACATAAACTCATTTCGAATGAAACAAGTTATTGTTGGTATGTTTGCATTTAAGTATGACATAATATTATTTAGTATTCATACACCTCAAAGGTTTTACCTGACATTTCTTTTAATTTTTGAATCCAATCTTTAGCCTCTTGGTCAGTATCAAAACTTCGACCAATAGTTGATTTATAACCTAAATTAACTTCAACGTAGGATTTAGTCCAAACTTTTTTAAATTGGGTTCCACCGACAATACTCATATCTTTAATGATATAACCACACTTAATTAAATAATCTTCAGAAACAAATGACCAATAGTCATCACCATAATAAGCACTTCTACGTTCATAGAATCCTTCAGGTTCAATTTTTAAACCATTCTCCCATTTAAACCATAGAAACTTTTTATACTTTCGAGTTATTGTTTCGTTTCTCCACTTATAAGTGTCATTATGATATGACGGTCTAAAACTAATCTTACCTATAAGATTAACATCAAAATTTATTTCCATATTACAACTTTTCTATTTTAACACTTATGGTTACTTTCACTTCTTTATTAACGTAATCTTTCAACATACCATCAATGAAATTAATTGGTGCGGATAAACTAACAGAATTTTCACCTGTTCTTGTCTCAATAACCATATTATCTTTGGCTTCATATACTCTACCTGAGTATCTTTCTTCTTTATAACTCACAACAACACTCATACTATCTAAAATTTTTGAATATCCACTCATCATCTTCATCGAAGTAATAACTCATAGTACTTTTGTTATCTGTTACGGAAACAAAAAGTTCATGTTCGTGACATATCTCTTCACATAGTAATGTATCAATCATTTTGATGTCATCACCCTCAATATTTATATTGATACTAAACAACTCCTCATCTTCGTTATAATTAACCTCTGAGGTTGCGTCAGGATAATCCTGTTTGAATCGGTCAACAATGTTATTACCAAGTTCATCTAAACCGCTTGTATCGTCGGTGTAGGTGTAAAATTCAACTATTACCATACTATCTTATTTTATTACTTCAAAACATCTTACACAACATAAATTCCCCGTCACACTAATGTACGTATTATCGTTAGGATGGTTAGGACATTTACCCTTGAAAAACATTTTATTAATTCGTTTTTCAACAATCTCTTCTAATTTGTCAGTGATTTCTTTTTCAATCTCATCATCAAGGTTATACCACCAATTATCGAATCCATTTCTATCACATAATTCATCAATGATTTCACCAACACATTTTTTAATCTCTTGTTTTTCCATCATTATTCAAGTTAGACTGAACTTCAAAATAAAATATAACTTTATTTTCTGTCACATTCAATAGACCATAATCTTTTGCCAATCTAAAGTTAGGTGTGTCACGTTCCAATCTGTTTATGGAATTTTGAACCACTTCTCTAAACATTTC
>JACCDW010702521.1_pt1 | contig 12553 bp, 10 predicted proteins | sample 7449781 | NCBI WGS metagenome assembly JACCDW01 (sample SAMN15323449, study PRJNA562643) | freshwater metagenome | isolation source: river surface water | place: USA:Blue River Watershed | collected 2017-08-18
CGGTGGTCGCCTACTGTAAAAGTTGATTCTTTAGAGAATTTACCAGTCAACAAACCACTTGCCAATGGTACTCGAACGATAACACCAATATCTTTCTTTTTTGCTTGCTCGAAAAATAATTCAGCAGGACGTTGTCGAAAAGTATTAAAAATTATCTGAACCGTCGTTACGTTATCATATTCAATGCCTTTGAGGGCTTCTTCAACTTTTTCGACACTGATTCCGAGATTCAGAATTTTACCTTCATCTTTCAACCTATCGAATAATTCAAAGATTTCGGGGCGATAATATACTTCAGTTGGTGGACAGTGAAGTTGAATCAAATCAAGGGTTTCAAGACCCATATTTGTTAAACTTGCTTCCACAAACTTTCTCAAAACAGCTGGCTGATAAGCTTCATTGACGTGGGGATTGAGTTGACGACCACACTTAGTTGCCACATAGATTCGCTCAGAGCGACTTTTTACGAAACGTCCAACAGCTTTCTCGCTTTCTCCATCGCCGTAAACATCGGCCGTATCAATAAAATTTATGCCCGAATCTATGGCAGAATGTAGGATTTTTGACGCATTTTCGTGGCTAAAATTATCGCCCCAAACACCACCTACTTGCCATGTACCGAGACTAATTTCCGAGATTTCAAAGCCTGTTTTACCCAATTTTCTGTATTTCATAAACGCATTTAATATATTAATTTGTCCTTATTTTTAATTAATTAGATTTTTCTGCGATGACTGTCGAACAATCAATTCACCCTTTATCACTTTCGTAAACGGCACAAATGTTTCTTTATTTATAATGTTATCAATTAAAATTGTGGCGGCTTCTTGTCCGACTGTAAACGGAAACTGGTTGTAAACTGTTAGTGATGGTTCAATCATAGATGCCAATAAATCATCTCCAAATGCAGCCAAAGCAATTTCATCGGGTATTTTTACTCGTTTTTGCTTCAAAGACATAATCATTTCGATGGCATTGGCGTAGTGAACTGTAAAAATACCATCGGGTCTTTGGCTCATATCTAACCAATTATTCAGGGCATTGAGTGAGTCTTCTTCTTTAAAACTACTATGGAAAATTAAATCTGTTTCAATAGGCAAACCATATTTTTGTAAAGCAGCTTTATAGCCATTCAACCTTTTTTGACTTATCAATAAATCTTCGGGGCCAGCACAAGCAGCTATTCGTCGGCAACCTTGTTTAATTAAATGCTCGACTAAAGCGAAGCTGCCTTCAAAATCCTCCTGTATTACTTTGGCTGTTTCGAGTTCATCGCACACCCTGTCGAAATGAACAATTGGAATGCCTTTTCTCAGATGTAATTTTATATGCTCAAACGAATTGGTTTCTTTGGTGTGGCTAATTAATAGTCCATCAACTCGGCTGGCCATTAATGCTTGCACATTAAGGGTTTCGGTATTATGCGATTCGTTCGACTGGCATATCATTACTCTGTAACCTGCTTCAGATGCTACTTTCTGAATTCCAGCCACAACCCCAGCAAAAAACGGCCGTTGAATATCAGGAATTACAACCCCAATCGTATGTGTTTCGCCTCGGTGTAAGCTTTGGGCAAGCAAATTAGGCCGATAATCAAGTTCGTTCGCAACTCTTATTACCTCATTTCGGGTATTCTCATTAATTTCTTGACTATTATTCAACGCCCTTGAAACAGTCGATGGAGAAATACCTAAAGCTTTGGCTATATCTACGATAGTCGTTTGATGCGTCTTTTTACTTACACTCTGATTAGGTGGAACTACTGAAAAATACAACTCACATTCTTTGCAATAAAGCCTTTGTTTACCCCTCACAAAACCTGACTTTACGATAGTTTCAACTTTACCACATTTCGTACAAGCTATCATAACTATTTGTATTTTTCTAATAAACCTTTACCAGTATCAATGATTAAACTAATTAAATTAAAACTTTCTGAACACTTTAAGAATGAACAAAAAGTCTATATATCTCAAATAAAATACCATAAATTTACCTATCGCAAACGTTTTCGAAAACGTAACCGATAGTTTTAGTCATTCAAACTTAAAAATAGCAAGAATATTCTTTTTATAATCCTAAATTTATAGATAATATTAAATAAAAAAACATTGCAATGAGGTAGAAGTAAGTTAAGAGTAAAAATACGTTTGTTAAGAAAGAAAAAGCTAAATTGTACTTTTCAAATATTACAAAAGTCTCAATTCGCAAGTTTTAGTCAATTTTCAGTGAACTATGTTGAAACAAAGATAGTGTAGTCGAAATGTCAGTTGTATTCAATGCAACTGACACTACCATTTTCTTTTTTCGACCGTAAAGCATCATCAGATTATAAATGATGAAAAATTACTGATTATTGGTACAAATTTTACATTAATTGAAACTATTCAATATAATATAGAATTATTTTCAGAAATTAGTTGCTAAAAATTAATCAACTATGTTAAAAAACATTACCCTATCAACCTTAATGCTTCTCGGAGTTTCGCAAGTGTTTGCCCAAACCAAACCCATTCAGTTTATAACCCTCGACCCTGGTCATTTTCATGCAGCTTTGGTGCAAAACAAAACTTATGATAACGTAGAGTCGGTCGTGAATGTTTATGCTCCTGCTGGCCAAGATTTACAAGACCACCTAAAAAGGATTGAAAGCTATAATACTCGTGCTAAAAACCCAACAAATTGGATAGAAAAGGTATATCAAGGCAATGATTATTTAGAAAAAATGATTGCCGAAAAAAAAGGTAATGTTTTGGTGATTGCGGGTAATAATCAGAAGAAAACCGAATATATTTTAAAAGCTGCCGAGGCAGGTATCAATATTTTGGGTGATAAACCGATGTGTATCGATAGCAAAGGCTATGCACAACTCCAACAAGCTTTTGCAGTTGCAAAGAAAAACAATGTTTTACTCTACGATATCATGACCGAGCGGTCGGAAATTACGACTGTCTTACAGAAAGAGTTGACGCAGATACCTGCAATTTTTGGGCAGATAGAAAAAGGAACACCCGAAAATCCTGCTGTTTTCACAGAAAGTGTGCATTTTTTCTACAAATACGTTTCGGGTAGCCCGCTGAAACGCCCAACATGGTTTATGGATGTAACTCAACAAGGCGAAGGCATTGCCGATGTAATGGTTCATTTAGTTGATTTAGCCCAATGGACACTCTTTCCGAATATCATACTATCAAACAAAGATGTAAAATTCAATTCGGCTACACGTTGGCCAACACCAATGACATTGAGTCAATTTTCTTTAATTACGGGAGCAAAAACGTTTCCCGACTTTTTGAAAAAAGATTTAAAAAATGATAGCACCATCAATGTATATGCCAATGGTGAAATCAATTATAGTTTGAAAGGCATACACACCAAACTACGTGCTTTATGGAATTACAGTGCTACCGAAGGAGGCGACACACACTACTCAGTAATTAGAGGAACAAAAGCAAATCTTGAAATTAGACAAGGCAAAGAAGAAAAATTCATTCCTCAACTCTACATTAAACCCAATAACCTAACCGAAAATGAACTTCAAAAAGCATTTGATTCACTTAAAAGTAAATACGCAGGCATCAATTTAAAAAAACATGGAAACGAATGGTTAGTCGAAATTCCAGATTCTTATCGCACAGGGCATGAAGCACATTTTGGAGAAGTAATGGAAAGATTCTTGGATTATAAATCTAAAAATAAATTACCTGAATGGGAAGTACCAAATATGTTGATTAAGTATTACACAACAACAAAAGCATTAGAATTAGCCAAAAAGAAATAGAAAAATCCTAAACTCTACGTATAGATGTTGAATTCAACGTCTACACTAAATTGAAGCTTAAAAACATGAAATTCAGACCGTTATTTATACTTCTACTTTTAGTTTGTGGGCAGAAATTGTTCGCCCAAACTAAAATTGTAGCTCAAAAATTCAATTCAAAAATTGACGTTCTCATCAATAATAATCTATTTACAAGCTATATCTTATCGCAAGACGAAAAATATCCTTTTTTCTTTCCAGTCAATGGGCCATCCAATGCAAGCGTAACATCCATGCGAAATGCCAATTATCCGCACCATAGTTCACTATTTTTTGGTTGCGACAAAGTAAATGGTGGTAATTATTGGCAAGAAGGACTCGAAAGAGGGCAAATAGTATCGATAAGAGCAGATGTTATTGAGTCTGGAAACGATAAAGTTATAATCGAAAATGAATGTATTTGGCGAAGACCAAATGCCAACGCTCCCATCAAAGATATTCGCAAAATAACGATTACGGCTCCTTCAAAAGAAATGTATCAAATAGATTTTGATGTAACGCTTGAAATGCTAATGGATGTAATCATTGAAAAAACAAATCACTCACTCTTTAGTGGACGAATGGACGCTGACTTGGCCGTTATTAATGGTGGAACCATGATTAATTCAAATGGGGAAAAAGGAGAAAAAGACACATTTGGTAAAAAAGCAGCTTGGATTGATTTTTATGGCAAACGTGGCGATAAACAAGAAGGTATGGCCATCATGCAACATCCATCAAATGAGTGGTATCCCGCACCTTGGTTTACACGTGATTATGGATTTTTCTCGCCAACGCCTATGTACTGGCCACAAAACGATAAAGAAACTTCTTTGAAAAAAGGACAAACTATCAAGTTAAAGTATCGTGTGTTGGTTCACTCAGGCGATACTTCAGCCGCTAAAATTGCCGAACAATTTGAAAAATACAAATCAGAGTAAACGTGAATGGCGTTTGAATCGAATGACGATTTACGAATTCTCTAAAGTTAGATAAACAGAAACTCAACCTTAACAATTAAATAAATGGAACGCAGAAAATTTATTGGTCAAACACTTACAGGTGTGGCTGCCGCAGCGTTTGGCATTCCGACAATCGTACCCTCAACGGTTTTTGGCAAAAATGCTCCAAGTAATAAAATCAATATTGGTCAAATTGGCTGTGGACGCATTGGCCGTGACCACGATATGGTTGGCACAATGCAGCATGATGTGGCTCGTATTATGGCCGTATGTGATTTAGACCAAAATCGTTTAAAAGATGGAAAGCTCCTTGTAGAAAATTATTACAAGAAAAAAACAGGTCAAGACAATTACGTTGATGTAAAAATGTACGATGATTACCGTGAAATGCTCTTAAACAAAGACATTGATGCCGTAATTATCAGTACACCAGATTTTTGGCATGCTCAACCAGCCATTGAAGCAGCTTTGGCAGGAAAAGATATTTATTTGCAAAAACCTACTTCTTTGACAGTTACCGAAGGGCGTCTTTTAAGCAATGTCATCAAAAAAACAGGCAGAATTTTACAGGTTGGAACACAACAACGCTCTTCACCACAATTCAGAATTGCAGCTGAATTGGTGCGTAACGGACGTATCGGGAAATTACATACCGTAAAAGTTGGTCTTCCAGGCGACCCAGCAGGACCTTCGTTCCCAGCAATGCCAGTTCCGAAAGGATTCAACTATGATATGTGGCTCGGTTCAACTCCAGAAATGCCCTATACTGAAAATGCGGTACATCCACAAGTAGGCTATGGCCGCCCAGGTTGGTTACGCATCGAACAGTTTGGAGCAGGAATGATTACAGGTTGGGGCCAGCACCATTTTGACTCTGCCGCTTGGGGAATGGACACTGAATATACAGGCCCAACAACCTTACAAGCAGTAGCTGAGTTTCCGAAAAGTGGTAATTGGAATGTTCATGGCGACTTTATGGTGAAAGCTGAGTACGCCAACGGTGTGACCATGTACACGAGTGGAGGCTTCCCTAATGGAATCAGATACGAGGGAACAGAAGGCTGGATTTTTGTATCTCGTGGAGATTATGTTGCTTCTGCCAGTGACCCCGTTTCTAAAGCCAAAAGTAGTAAGGCCCTTGATGCCAGTGACCCTAAGATTTTAGAGTCAGTTATCGGCGAAAATGAAATTCACTTATACAAAAGTACGGAACAACACGGCAACTGGCTTGATTGTATTCAGAGCCGAAAAGAGCCAATTTCGCCAGTTGAAATTGGTCATAGAGCGTGTACGGTTTGTTTAATTAGCCATATTGCCATGAAACTTCCTCGAAAACTTACTTGGAATCCTACGACCGAGAAGTTTGTAAACGACAGCGAGGCTAATGCCATGTTGTCTCGTTCGCAAAGAAAACCCTACGGTACTAATTACATCAAAATGTAATATTCAAATTAGCGATTGGCAGGTTGCCAATCGCTAATCCATTCAAGGTTTACACTTGAAAATCTATTTTCTAAAAAATAACGATAATGAATACAAATAATAATAGACGTAATTTTTTAAAGCAAAGCACGTCGGCAGCAGCAGGATTAATGGCCTTCCCAATGCTTCAAAATAATAGTTTCGGGCATTATAGTACTGAAATTGTAAAAGGTGCTACCGAAAAGGTTTACGACTCTCCTCGTATCAAATTTGCCGTTATTGGCATGAACCACAGCCATATTTATGGGCAAGTGGAAGCCGTAAAGAAAGGTGGTGGGCAGTTAGTAGCCTATTTTGCAAAAGAGGCTAATCTGATTGCTGATTTTGCCAAACGTTATCCTGATGCCAAATTGGCCAAAGATGAAAAAGAAATCTTAGATGATAAATCAATCCAATTAGTGTTAAGTTCGGCCATTGCTTCCGAAAGAGCTCCATTGGGTATCAGAGTTATGAAATCGGGAAAAGATTTTATGTCAGATAAACCAGGTATCACAACACTCGAACAATTAGCCGAAGTTCGGAAAGTACAAAAAGCCACGGGTCGAATCTACTCAATCATGTATAGCGAACGTTTCGAGAATAGGGCAACTGTAAAAGCGGGAGAACTGGTAAAAGCGGGAGCGATTGGCAATGTGATTCAAACGATTGGACTTGGCCCACACCGAATGAACACCAAAACACGCCCAGAGTGGTTTTTTGATAAAGATTTGTTCGGTGGAATCATAACTGATATTGCTTCGCATCAATTCGACCAATATTTATATTTTACCAACTCAACAAAAGCAGAGGTTGTTGCTTCTCAAATCGGGAATGTGCATCACCCAGAATTCCCAAAATTTGAAGACTTTGGTGACGCCATGCTTCGTGGAAATGGAGGAATGGGCTATATAAGAGTCGATTGGTTTACACCCGATGGTTTAAAAACTTGGGGCGACGGTCGTTTGACAATTCTTGGTACTGACGGTTTCATCGAAATTAGAAAAAACATTGACCTTGCTGGCCGTGAAGGAGGTAGTCATTTATTCTTAACCGATAATAAAGAAACAAAATACTTCGATTGTTCGGCTCAAGTACTTCCTTACGGCACACAATTAGTTGATGATATTTTAAATCGTACAGAAACCGCTATGACGCAAGAACACTGCTTTTTAGCAACAGAATTGGCATTAAAAGCACAGAAAAATGCCCAAAGAATAAGTTTAGTAAAATAATAACGAATGATGATTTACGAATGACGAATACAGATAAAAATCTATGAGCGTGTAATTATTCGTAAATCGTAATTCAAAATCGCACGGGCGACCCCGTCGTAAATTAAAATGATACATACAATGCGTTGGTTTGGGCCAAACGACCCAGTTTCACTCATGGATATTCGACAAGCTGGCTGTACAGGGGTTGTATCGGCTTTGCATCAAATTCCTGTTGGTGAAATTTGGTCGGTTGAGGCCATTAAAGAGCGAATACAAATCATCGAAAAAGATAATAACCGTTATTCGAAACTCAAATGGTTAGTAGTCGAAAGCCTTCCAGTACACGAAGACATCAAAAAGGGGTTACCATCACGAGAATATTTTATCGAAAATTATAAGCATTCATTACAAAACTTAGCCAAGTGCGGTATCAAGACTGTTTGCTATAATTTTATGCCCGTGCTGGATTGGTCACGAACGAACCTAAATTATGAAATGCCTAATGGCTCAAAAGCTCTCAGGTTTGTTTGGGAAGACTTTGCCATTTTCGATTTGTATATTCTGAAACGCCCCAATGCTGAAAAAGACTACGAGCCAGAAGTAAGAGAATCGGCTAAGGTAAAATTTGAGCAAATGAGTGCAGAGGCAATCGAAACTCTTAAAAATACGGCATTGTTGGGTTTACCAGGTTCAGAAGAAGCCTTTAATCTAAACACTTTTCAAGGTTTACTTGATAATTACGCCAACATTGGCGATACCGAATTACGCAATAATCTGTATTATTTTGTTAAACAGATTACTCCTTTTGCCCAAAACTTAGGCATTAACTTATGTATTCACCCCGATGACCCTCCCAAGTCACTATTAGGTTTACCGAGAGTTGTAAGTACCGAAAATGATTTAGCTCAACTCATGCAAGCCTGTGATATGCCAGCCAATGGAATCACCTTCTGTACGGGTTCGTTAGGCGTGCGTAGCGATAATGATTTAGCTAAAATGGCAAAAAGATTTGCTAATCGTATACATTTTTTGCATTTAAGAACTACCAAGCGTGAGGAAAACCCACTCAATTTTCATGAAGCAGCACATTTAGATGGCGACGTAGATATGTATGAAGTGGTTAAAGTGGTGATTGAAGAACAAAATCGTAGAAAAATGGCTGGTCAAGAAGATAGCCAGATACCAATGAGACCCGACCACGGACACCAAATGCTTGATGATTTACAGGAAGGAATTACAAAACGTAAGACGTATCCTGGTTACTCTGCTATCGGAAGACTAAAAGGACTGGCCGAAATAAGAGGCCTACAAATGGCAATCGAACGAAATTTAAGCGAGTAAACGCTATTTCCCATACACTGAAGAGCATCGCTTTAATTTACAACCAGTATAAATTTCAAATTCATTAATAAAACCTAACAACAGATTGATAATCAATCCATTTGTGATGAAAAAAAGATTTTTTACAGCCTTATTTTTGATAATTACTTTTTTTTCAATGGCCGACGATGGTTCTCGGCTTTGGCTAAAATATGATTTAATTAAAGACCAAAAACAAAAGTTGGCTTATCAGAAATACACGAAATTTATTTCAACAAATGTCAATCATCCAACATTACAAAAAGCTGCTGAAGAGTTGCAAATGGGTTTTGCTGGGCTTTTAGGCACTAAAACAAATATTGTTTCATCTAATAGTCTAACTGGTGGAATTATATTAGAAACATCTTCTAATCAAGCACTTACAAATAATCTATCAAGTGATGGCTTTGCCATATTTTCTCGAAAAGGAAATATAATTATAACTTCAAAATCAGAATCAGGCGTATTATATGGTGCCTTTGAATTACTAAGACGCATTCAGACTGGACAGTCTCTGAGTGAAAATATTATAAGCAGTCCAAAAATTAAAATACGAATGCTTAATCACTGGGACAACGCCAACGGCACAGTAGAGCGTGGCTATGCAGGTTCATCTATTTGGAAATGGAATGAGTTGCCCTTCAGAATCGACCCAAGATACATTGCCTACGCCCGTGCGAATGCTTCGTTGGGTATTAATGCAACCTCAATCAATAATGTAAATGCAAGTTCAAGATTTCTTACAGCCGAATACCTTGAAAAAATTAAAGCTGTAGCTGATATTCTTCGGCCATACGGTGTAAAAGTATTTATTTCAGTAAACTTTCGTTCACCTCGAACGCTTGGTGGACTAAAAACTTCCGACCCACTCGACCCAGAAGTAAGAAAATGGTGGAATGAAAAAACGAAAGAAATTCACCAATACATTCCAGATTTTGGTGGATATTTGGTCAAAGCAAATTCGGAAGGAGAGCCTGGGCCACAAGATTATGGTCGTACACACGCCGACGGAGCAAATATGCTTGCCGAAGCAATGAAGCCGTTTTCTGGAATTGTCATTTGGCGAGCATTTGTTTATAATGCAGACCCCAATGGTGATAGATTTAAGGAAGCTTACGAACAATTTAAGCCACTTGATGGAAAATTTGATTCAAAGGTCATTGTTCAGGTGAAAAATGGCCCAATTGATTTCATGCCTCGTGAGCCATTTCATCCAATGTTTGGTAATTTTCCAAATACTAAACTTGGAATTGAGTTTCAGATTACTCAAGAATATTTGGGACAATCTACACACCTCACCTATTTAGCACCGATGTTTAAAGAATGCCTTGATACTGACACCTATGCACAAGGCAAAGGTTCAACAGTATCCAAAGTGGTTGATGGTAGTTTATACAATAGCCAAAATTCTTTAATTGCTGGTGTGGCAAATACAGGTTCTGATGCCAATTGGTGCGGACATCCTTTCAATCAAGCAAATTGGTATGCGTTCGGGCGTTTAGCATGGGACTATACACTAAGTTCAGATAAAATAGCCAAAGAATGGATTGGTATGACCTTAACGAATGATGAAAAAGCAAAAGTTCAAATCAACGAAATAATGCAAAAATCATTGCCAACGTATATAAGTTATACATATCCGCTTGGCTTGCATCACATGATGGGCGAAGGCCACCATTACGGACCAGAGCCTTGGCTAACGAAAGCCGCCAGACCAGATTGGACATCCATTTACTACCACAGAGCTGACTCAATGGGCTTAGGCTTCGATAGAACTGGGAAGCTTAGCAATGCCATCAAGCTATACTCAAAAGACCTCAATGACACATGGGGAAACCCTGAAAAATGCGATTTGAATTATTTATTATGGTTCCATCATATTTCATGGAATAAGAAACTCAGCACTGGAAATACACTTTGGGAAGAGCTTTGTTACAGATACTACAATGGCGTTATTGAAGTTCAAAAATTACAAAAAGATTGGTTAAAATTGCAACCATACATTGATTCTGAGACATTTGCAAGTGTAAATGGCAGACTAAAAACACAAGAAAAAGAAGCTATTTGGTGGAGAGATGCATGTATTTTGTATTTTAAAGAATTTTCAAAAATGCCAATACCAAATTCACTAACACCGCCAAGTAGAAGTTTAGAAGAAGTTAAAAAATTAGTAGAAATATATCATTTAAGATGACAGAACGAGCAATTTTCACAGAAGAGAGTAAACACACTTCACATAATACAGCTTTTGCACTCGATAATAAATTATGTTTAATTACTGGCGGAGGCAGCGGAATTGGCTTTGATATAGCCAAGTGCATGATTTTTTCAGGAGCAAAAGTAGTTATAACGGGCCGTAGAGAAGAGCCACTACAAGAGGCAATAGCCGAATTAGGCGAAAACGCCTATTATTTTGTCAATGATGTGACAGATTTGGCTTCATTAGATGGCTTGGTGAGTAATATTGAATCAAAATATGGCCCAATTGATATTTTGGTAAATAATGCTGGAATCAATATGAAACGTCCAGCTTTAGAGGTAACTGATGAAGATTTCAATCATATTATTCAAACTAATCTGAGTGCTGTTTTTGCTCTAACACGAGCTTGTGCCTCACGTATGCTTGCCCGTAAGAGTGGTTCCATTATCATGATTTCATCCATGGCAGCCTACTATGGCATCGACCGCGTTGTAGCGTATGCAGCATCTAAATCAGGTGTTGAAGGAATGGTAAAAGTCTTAGCTTCTGAGTTTTCACCACAAAACGTTCGAATCAATGCAATTGCCCCAGGTTTTATCGAAACAAGCATGATGAAAACCGCAATGGGCAGTGACCCTGACCGCATGAATCGTGCTTTAAATAGAACTCCTATTGGTAAATTTGGTAAACCTTCGGATATTGGCTGGGCTGCTGTTTTCTTAGCCTCAGATGCCGCAAGGTATATTACAGGTATTTCGTTGCCAGTAGATGGAGGAAATTCGATTGGCTTTTAAATTATTGTATTCTTTTCGAAGTCCTGTTTTTGAAAAAGTAATGGATAGATAGACAATCTAACTTTTTGTCTTTGTTATTTTATCTAATGAAATATAGATTTTAAATGTATTTTTATTATTTTTAACCAAATTTTAATATAAACTAACAAATATTTAGATTTCGGACGATAAAAAATAGTCAAATCTTAAAATAATACTTAAGTTTTTATTATGTTTACAAGTCAATAGACAATTGAATCAACAAACTTAAGTACTTTATTTAGATTTAGTACTAACCTTAACAACCACTATGCCTAAAATTTTCACTTTACCTGTACATTCGAGTAACAGGGGAGATTTAACTGTTTTTGAAAATATTTTACCTGGTTCACTTAAGCGTATCTTTTATATTACCAACGCAGATGGTGAAACAAGAGGTGGACATAGACATATAAAAGCATGGCAGGCATTGATGTGTTTACAAGGCTCGTGTGACATTTATGTGGAAACACCCGATAAAAAAATGGTTTTCGGTCTTGATGAACCAAACAAAGTATTGATTCTCGAACCTCAAGATTGGCATACTTTAGAGAATTTTTCAGATAATGCTATCGTACTGGTTGTTTCTAATGAAAATTATGACCCAGAAGACTATATTTACCCAAGTTATTCTGATACTCAAAATGCACTAAATGAACTTCAAGCAATTGAAAATAAACAAAAAAAGGATTGATATACATCAATCCTTTTTTTATGAATTATCTCCTCACTTTTTCTTATATACA
>JACCDW010296531.1_pt1 | contig 12552 bp, 11 predicted proteins | sample 7449781 | NCBI WGS metagenome assembly JACCDW01 (sample SAMN15323449, study PRJNA562643) | freshwater metagenome | isolation source: river surface water | place: USA:Blue River Watershed | collected 2017-08-18
CCTCACCCTCTGCAGACTGAAGTGTCTCAATCCGCTTGAATGCAGTATAAAGTGCGGCGTGCATGTCATGAAAGATGTCCTCCGGGTTTTCTTCGTCATATGCAACCCAAAATACCTCATATCCGTAACCCTCAAAAAGCTTATGCAGCTCGGTATCGCTCATTCGGCCAAAGATGGTCGGTCCTGAAATCTTGTATTCGTTCAAGTGAAGAATCGGCAAGACGGCTCCGTTTGTCTTAGGATCAATGAACTTGTTAATGTGCCACGCAGTCGCAGCTGCGCCAGTTTCCGCCTCGCCATCTCCAATCAAACAAACGGTCGTTAGTTTTGGATTATCAAGAACAGATCCGTATGCCGTTGAAAGCGCGTACCCCAGTTCCCCACCCTCAAGGATTACACCGGGCGTCTCAGGTGAGCTGTGACTCGGAAACCCGTAGGGCCAGCTAAAGTTCTTGGCAATGTACTCGATACCCTCCGGACTATGGTTAGCCTTTGGATAAAACTTTTCAAGTGTTTTTTCGAGAAAAAGATTGGCTTGCACCGCAGGAAATCCATGACCTGTACCAACGACATACGCCAGATCCCTCGGACTCTGGGTCTGCATAAAGTTGAGCATTGTATGCACGAATGAAATTCCAGGGCACGTTCCCCAGTGACCCAGGAGTCGTGGCTTGATATCTTCACTTCTCAGTTCCCGTTGTAACAGAAAGTTATCCTGTAGATAAATTTGTATACCAGTTACGTAGTTAGTGGCACGAAAATATTTTAATAGACTATCTACCTGATCTTGAGTAAGAGTTGGTTTCATTACTCACATTGTACTACAAATCACGCAATCAACTTGAAGCTGTGTGTGGATTTAAAGTATGCTGAAAGTTTTTTACCGAGCCAGGACTTGGGAACCCTCTTGATTCTGTATTTTCTTTTTTGGAAATCAATCATCATGGTGACATTGTATTTCGTGTGTCAATTTTGTCAAACTTTATGTATATGTGGAAAACTTTTTGACAAAACACACCTTTTCGATACAATAAAACTATTACAAAACTAACTCACAACATTCATGCACAACATTCAAGAAAGGCTACTCAAGATAATCGACCAGAAGAACCTGACCGACATGACACTTCGCGACATCGGTGACCTCATCAAGGAGCCACTTCCCCAGAAGGTAAAGCACCACCTCGAGCAACTCGAAAAAAAGGGATTCATCAAGTATGATCGAAAAAACAAAAGCATATCCCGCATGAAGCATCAGTCCCGGATCCCCTCTCCTTTTATCTCCGTTGCGGTTGTCGGAACTGCCAACTGTGGACCGGCGACAATTTTTGCCAACGAGAACATCGAGGGATATCTCAAGATCTCCAAGAACATTCTCAACAAGTGCAAGAACGTCTTTGCGATTAAGGCACAGGGACTTTCCATGAACAAGGCAAATATAGATGGGCAGTCAATCGAAGACGGCGACTATCTGATTATCGACTCCGACTACCGCAACCCCAAGAACGGCGACGTGGTACTCTCGGTTATTGACGATATGGCCAACATCAAGAAGTACATCTTTGACGAGGAGAACAACCAGATCGTGCTCGTATCACAGTCTACAAAGGACATCCCGCCAATCTATGTCCATGAGGACGACAGCTTCATGATTAACGGCAGGGTCATCCAGGTTATCAAAAAGCCAAAGTTGAGTTAGAATCGGTTTATGAAAATAATACAAGAATTTAAGACGTTTGCCGTCAAAGGTAACGCCGTCGAACTCGCGGTTGGAGTCGTTGTTGGAGCTGCATTTACAGGAATCGTTAACTCTCTTGTAAATGACATCATCAATCCCTTTCTCGGACTGGTCACGGGCCGAATAGATTTTAATGACAAAGTGTTCGTAATTAGAGAGGCTACCGAGTCTGCAGCGGCTCTTACCGTAAAGTACGGCGCATTCGTTACTGCGCTTATTAATTTTGTCATCGTATCGTTTGCCATCTTCATTATCGTTAAGCAGATCAACAGACTTAATCAGAAAGAGGCTGAAAAGCCAGAAAAAGCAACCAAGATCTCAGACGAGGTTCGCCTACTTACGGAGATCAGAGACTCGCTTAACAAACGGTAGTCGTATCCTTCGAGCATACTTGCGCAGCTCCTCGAGCCAGAGAATGCTCGATCCAAGTAACCCAGCATACAGCCAATCATTCAAAGTGATTGGCTGTATTCCTAGAATGTGTCTCATAAAATCAGACTGAAAAGCAAACACCGTTAGCCCAAGAGAAATTAGCCACCCGATTATGAAAGCATTGTTTAGACTGTGCTCAGTATCAAACACAGATCTTGATCCTGCACGTATATTGAGAATATTGTACCATTCCATAAAAATAAGAGTCAGGAGAACCATACCTTGTGCGAACTCAAGACCGGCATCCTGCATCTGCAAAAAGACAAAGAGAGCGATTGCCGTCATTATCGTGCTGAGACGAACAATGGTTGCCCATTCTCTAAGTCCAAGTATGTTAGTCGTGTTACGCTTCTCGATAATCCCTCTTTCAAAGGCAAAACCTATAACAAGAAAAGTTCCCGTAACAAGATTTAGCCAAAGAATGGCTATAGCAGATAGGGGCAAAGGCAACGCCAAAGTAAGCGCCAGGATGACGACCGAGACCTCAGCAAGATTGGTAGAGAGCATGAATAGGATTGTCTTTCTGATATTCGAGAAAATATTTTTTCCTTCTTCGATCCCATAAACGATGCTGCCAAACTTATTGTCAAGCAACGCAATATCCGAGGCCTCCTTTGCGGCCTCGCTGCTCGCCTTACCCATTGCGATTCCTATGTCAGCTCTTACAAGCGCAAGCGAGTCATTTACGCCATCCCCGGTCATTGCGACAACCTTTCCAGCCTTCTTATAAAGCTCAAGTATCTTAAGCTTTTGTTGCGGAGTAACTCTCGCAAATACATTCTTCCCCATCAGAAGGTTTCGTATCTGACTATCGTTTAGATTCTTCATGTCATCCCCCGTCAGAACGGTCGACTCATCACATCGCAGACCGATCTGCTTGGCTACCTGCATAGCTATCTCCTTGTGATCACCTGTAATGATTACGATCTTAACCCCTCTCTCGTGAACAGCGCTCACCGACTCGTGCACGTCGTTACGTATCGAGTCGCTCATGGCAACCAGTCCGATGAAGATTGTCTTGCTTCCCTCCTTTACGCATGTTGCGATAACTCGATACCCTTGTTTTGAGTACTCAGTGATCTTGTGTCTTATCTTTTTAAACTGCTCGTCGGACATCGTCCTGACAGAATCACCATCCAAAACGTGAGTGGACATAGAGCTAACGACCTCAGGAGCACCCGTAAATATCTGCACCTCCTTCTTGCCCTTAAGATAAGTGGACTCATGGTACATCTTTTGGTTGCTGAAAGGTACGCTCTTTTTGTATACATACTCGGTCTGCAGACTCTCCTTTGTAATACCGAACTTTTGCCCCAAGACCAAAAGTGCCACCTCTGTCGGATCTCCTGTCTCAATAGCCCACTCTTCTTTTTCGGCTTCATAGCCATATGTTCCATCTGACGACATCACAACAAGTTGAATCAACTTTTGTATTTGAGCAAATCGACTTACCGGTACCACCTCTTTGCCCATCAACATCTGTCCATTGGGTTGGTAACCGTCACCAGTGACATAGACCTCAGTGCCATCAGGTGAATAAATCTTCTCCGCCTTCATTTGATTGCGGGTTATCGTGCCAGTCTTATCGAGTGCCAGCACATCTATCTGACCAAGCACGTCAAGCGATTGCATTTTCCGTACAAGTACGTTCTTGTCTCCCATTCTTTTAAATCCATAAGCCAGAACAAGCGTCAGCATAACGGGCAGGCTTTCTGGAATTGCAGAAACAAAAAGAGCTATCGCAGTCTTAAAAACCTCTACGGATGAATAATTACGCTCAAGACCTACAAAAAATGCAAAAAGTGACAGAAGGAGAACAAACACAAAAATTGCCAGAGACAGCCTCTTGACGTTCTTTTGTATAGGCAACTCTGAATCTATTGTTGAGATTTTGCTTGCGATTGCGCCTATCTGTGTTTCGTTTCCCACCCTGCACAACAGCACATGCGCCTCTCCGGTTAGGGCGTATGATCCTGAAAATACCACATGCTTATTGTCTATTACTGACTCAATATTATAGACGTCGTCGGTCGCCTCTTTTTGTATTGGTCGAGACTCACCTGTAAGTATTGCTTCATCGACCCTGAAATCTTGCGCAAAAAAGACAATGCCGTCTGCAGGAATCTTGTCGCCCGAGGTCAGTATTATGACATCACCAACGACCAGATCTGCACTGTCTACCTTTGTCCTGTTTCCGTTACGTACGGCCAATGCAAAGAGTGGCAAGGTCTTTACAAGGGTCTCGAATATCGAGTCTGACTTATACCTTTGAACAGCTTCTATGCCAACATTGATCAAAATGACGGCGAGGATTATATAGAAATCAACATAATCTCCCAAAAGCAGGAGCAAGGCAGCAGCTACCGACAATACAACAGAGAAAAAACCCCCGAACTGTCTGAGCAATATCATGAAAAACCCGTCGCGCCTCTTGTGGGTAAGCATGTTTGTTCCAAATCTACTACGATTGAGGTCCACTTGGCTCTGTGACAATCCTGACTTTGAAGAGCCAAATTTTAAAAAGTACTTTTGTAAGTGCATGCGCTATTTGAAGGAATTCTTATTGACGATCTCGTATCCGGTACGGATAAACTGGTCAGATACAGTTCCACTATACACCGTTTTCTGTCCAATGAACGGATCGCAATCCACACTCTCGATCACATCTCCAGATTCTGACATGCAAAACGTCTCACGATCCTTCAAGCGAGACTGAATCCAGATAAACCCTCGTGACTGCCAATTTTTGTACTGGGCCTTGGGCACAAGCATCACGCCCCACACCTCGTCACTTGAAGTGAGATACTCTATCCTCTGGTAGACCTGACTACTCGTACTGACGTATTCGTCTTCCCTTGTCTTACCATATGCAAGCGGAGCACCTATTCCGTCCGGATATATCGAGACATGGTTTTGATTGGAGAAGTAAGTGAGAAATTCCTTGGGCTCAAATTCAGCAAACGTCACGCTTGTTCCAGCCTGATCCTTTCGCTCACTGACGTGTAGGTGCTGAGGATACTCAATCTTGTCAGAAATAACATCTGAACTGAATGTGTCCCAGAGAATTTCTGATACGCTTGCAGGAATCCTTTTGGGTCCGTCATTTGTGTCAGGCTTTAAAAAAAGGAAGAAAAATCCGATCAGTATCAGAAGAAGGCACACTGCACTTGTGGCAATTATGAAAATATTCTCCTTTTTGGCAAAAAAATCCTTCATCGTATGTGTTTCAGTATATCAAATCAGATGCCTTTTGAACGACTCGATAAGCGGAACCTCTGCCTGCGGAACCTGTCTTTCCTCCGCGACCGCAGCTGAGAAAAAATCTCCAAGCACGATAGTTCGAAATACTTTTCGGTATACGTCCGGGTTTGAGATATCCACGACGATGTGCTCAACGCCCTTTTCCGACATGAGTCCCTGGAACACGTCGAAACGCTTCTGGATTCTGGAGTCGTCCGCGGAGTCCCGCAGAATCACCGGCATAACGCCTGAACGCGGTCCCGCATACTCATAGGCCTCCAGCTCATTGTGGTTGGATTCAGGAAAAACGTTTGAGAACGCGTGCATCTTGCTCGTCTCGTTGAACTTGATCTTCCAGTTATATGCCAAGTTGAGGTTTGTTGAGGACGCATAAAAGACGGGAGTCCTTTCACCAAGCTTTTCGCATAACATTCGTCCCTGAGACTCTGCACCTGTCACGTCCACGGTGAGCGCTGACAAATTCTGATATATCTCACGCTCTTTCAACACACTTGCAAGCGCAATCGTGGAGATGCCAAGAGCGGTCCGAGGTACAAAATCAGTCTGAGGGAGAATGATATGAGGATCATTGCCCTGCTGCGCGAGAGCAATCAGCTCACCTCCGGTCGAGATGCACAGCACCGGCAGATCAAACAGCTGCTTTGCCTTTTTATAAAAAGAAATAACCTCGGCAGTATTGCCCGAATGCGAAGACGCAACCAAAAGTGCATTTTCAAAAAACGACTTCTCAAAGGGAGGCAGGTCATAATCCCTGTGCACATATATATCGATGCCCGGCTTGATTGTCTTGAGAAGACCGGCTGGCAGATGTGATCCGCCCATGCCACAAAGGATAACGTGGCGATAGTTTTTCTTTATGAGATGCTCATTAACCACCTTGGGTACGAACCCGAATTGCGTATTGTACGTGCGCAGAGTCTCAATCATGGTCATAGTATATCACCTCAATACGAGCCGAGCGGAAGAGTTTTCCATTGCGTAAGAATTTCATCTATTATCCTCCACTGCTCGAGCACTTCGACGGTAGAAACGAAAGACGTAACATCACCGGCAACCGCCTGATAGAGAATCTTCTCATATGCATCCAGAATAAACATCTCATGCTCCTTGTAGGAGAACTCAAAGCTTTTGGCTGTCGTACTGTAGTCGTAGCCCGTTTCTTTTACATTAAAAGAAAACGCAATCCGTGCCTCCGGCTGGATTTCAAAACGCATCGTATTACCGTCTACAAAATCTATCACAATCTCGGCCTTGTCTTCTGACATTGCTTTTCCAGATTCGATTTCGAACGGAACACCTTGCCATCTTTCATCTTCGCTTTGCAGGGTAACCCTAAAGTACGTCTCGGTCTCCGAGGATGACACGTTCGCATGGTCCGCATACCCTTCATACTGCGCCCGTTCAAAATACTCAGGAACAAATTCATACGGCCGCAGAGTCTTAAGCACTTGCTCACGCTCAGCTCTGATGTGAGCACCGTCAAACTGTAGCGGTCTATCCATCAAGACTAGAGCAAGCATCTGCAGAGCGTGATTTTGACCGACGTCCCTGAGCGCACCTACCTCGTCATAGAATTCTCCCCTGCCCTCGACACCTCTTTTTTCAAAAAGCCTGATCGATATCTTTGAAATGAACTCCCTATTCCATACGCCATTAAACATCACGTTCTTAAACCTAAATACCAGGATATTCTCAAGTGCCTCCTTGGCCAGATAGTGATCTATTCGAAATATCCTATCCTCGGACACGACTTCGCCCAAACGCTCATCCAGGAACTTGGCATGCTCGAAGTTTGTTCCGAACGGTTTCTCAATTAGAAGCCTGGACCATGTACCGCCCTCCTCTGAGTTACACGTATTTAGAACGTTCGTTTTTTTAAGCAACTCGAACACGTCTGCGTACAGCTCGGGACGTACTGACATATAAAATAATTTACTTGCGCAGATTTTGTACTGCTCATCCATGCCGACCAGCAAGGTTCGCAGATCCAGATATGACTGCTCGTTATGCAGATCACCTTGAAAATAGTAAAAGCATTCCAGGAACTCAGACTTTAGGTCCAGATCGTCAGAAAGCTCGTCTGACACAAACTGACGGTACGAATCAGTATTCAGATCACGACGTGCAAATCCGATAATCTTGGTGTTCTGAGGCAACATTCTCTTAGAGTACAAATTGTACAAAGACCTAAACAACTTCTTGCGTGCCAGATCTCCAGTACCCCCAAAAATAACAATCGAAAGCATAGCCTACAGTTTTGAGTTACGAAGAGCGCGGATCTTGTTTTCGAGTACAATCACCTCCTGACCGAACTGCTTGAGTGAATGCTCTACGCCATGCAGTTGCGTCTGATTTGATTCAAATAACTGGACAGCATGCTTAGCTTCCTGTTCCTCCCGCTTCTTAAAGAAAAGAAGTCGTGACAATGATTCGGTAAGTGTCTTCTTCTTGGTGTCCTTGCCGGTTTCAAGATTTCTTTTCTGCTTTTCCAATTCCACAAGCGCTCGTTCATGTTCCGCAATAATCGCCTTCTCCTTTGCGACACGCTCGATGATATCCTTAAGCGAACGCTCAATATCTCGATCAAGTCCGTGCAGGCGCTCCTCGGTCTCCTTGATCTGCCGCTGATCCGTGGCCAGCTCACTCTGCTCACGATGCGCCACATTCTGCTTAACAACAGACTCACGTCTCAGGCGTTCAAACAAGGCCTTGAGGCGCACCACTTCCTGCTTCTTATAATACAGCTGGGTTTCAAGCTCCTTCATCTGCTTTGCCCTCAACTCACGCTGCATCTGTTGCTTGCGCTCGATCTGCTCAAGTCGGTGGTTCTCGAGTACCTGCTCAGCGCTTTTGTCCAAAAATTGGTTTCGATTATACATGTTACATTTCGATCGTTAGGTTCATCATATCATCCGAATCAAACTTTCTTCTTTTCTGAGCATATTCACAATGTTCACAGTCTGGATGCGCTTCCGGTATCGACTCTGAGTCCAGAATCTTTTTTATCTTCAAGAGAGTACCCTCTATCCAATCATCATTCCCGACGTATTCCAAAAGCGTTACGTCAAACTCAAGCTTGGCATCAAACGCATCCATGTCCTTACGTCCGTTGGCATATACAAAAAATCCTTTATCTGAGACCTTGAAGCCCTTTTGTCTTAGAAGCCACTGATATATCTCAAGCTGCCTTTTATACCCCGCCTTCCATTTGTCTTCGAGCGAAACCTTTTCGTCCTTGCTCGTCGACTTGTAATCAACGACATACAACTCACCTTCTGGAGCAACCCAGATATCATCCACGGCTCCAAACAGCTCAAAATTTGTTGCCGGATGTACTGTACGCACTCCCGTAAAATTGTGCCGCCACTTCTCCATTTCAGGATGCTGATACGGAACCGCATCGATACCATATTCCTGCATAATAGGGTGAGGCTGCCCTGTTGCTCGATATGCATCAAACTCCTTCTTGAACAATTCGTCTACTGCGGAGTTAAGGAGAAACGCCGGGAATTGTGGTCGCGCAATCCCATGCACACGATCAAGATAGAAGCACTTGGGACACTGCATGAACAACTCAATCTTGGACCGACTCAGGGCAAAAGTCTCATTTTGTCCTGGTTCATATAGTTTTCTTTTCCAAGTCGAGTTCCATGCCATGATAGTTACATTCTACCATATCCCTACCAGGGCCTGATTTCTGCGGATCTGTCGGCCGCGAGATGTTCAGCCAGGCGTGCCCGGGTTGCCATCGACGTTCCGTCAGGCAACTGATCAAAAGGTACCCAAGCAACGTCTGATACTTCCAAGTTAAATCTTTTGCGTAGTACAGGTCTCTCTTTCATAACTGCGACAAAGCAGTGCACCGTGTCATTCTTGCCCTCCTTGGTATTTGCGTATGTGCCGAGCCTGTAGTCCAGCTGGCCAATGTCGAGTCCGAGCTCCTCCCTCACTTCGCGAGCCGCAGCCTGCTCTGGTGTCTCGTGCTTCTTGATACCTCCGCCGGGCATGACCCACAGACTGTTGTACCAATGACGCACCAGAACAAGCGAGCCGTCGTGGACAATCATAATTCGAACACCTTGCGTCTTGATGTTGAATCTTTTCCAATACCATTTAATTGGCGCACGCAAGATCTTGAACGTACGATAACCAACCCTAAGGACTAAGCTCTTAAGTTCTGTACGCATGCGATGAACTGCTTACCTCGATCCTCGAATGATGCAAAGCTAGCAAAGCTCGCGGTCGCTGGCGAAAGCAAGACAGTATCCCCTTCAACAGCATTCGTGCGCATCACGTCAACAGCATCCTGCATCGTATTTACTTCTGCGAGTATTTCCACGCCGCTTCTTTCCGCAAGAATCTTGAGCTTTGGGTTCGCGGTTCCTGGGAGTAGCACTATTCCCTTTACGGTATCTCGCCACAAGTCGAACATCGGATCATAAGGCATACCCTTGTCGTTTCCTCCTGTGATCAGGAGCACGTCCTTGTTTGAGGACGAAGCTTCAATCGCAATGATTGTCGACGCGGGCGTAGTGGACTTCGAGTCGTTTATGTACACTACCCCATTAATCGTTGCAACATACTGAACACGGTGTTCCAAACCGGCAAAGTCATATATCGCATTCTCTATCGCTTCAGTTGAATCGATTTCCAGCAAGGTCATTACTGCTGCAGTGAATGCGCAGTTATACACGTTGTGTATTCCGCGGATCTTCATCCGCTTAATATCTGACACGATAATCATCGACTCACTGCCCGACCTGTATACCAGGGAATTATTCTCAAGACTGATAACATCAGAAGAGAATCCTGACTCGAACTGAATACCGAGCACTCTTTTGGTAGGAAGAAACGGCGTCACATATTTGGCGGTCTCCTCATCGTCCAAATTGAGCACTGCATGTGTATGCTCAGGATGAATTCCGCCGAGCTTCGCCTTGGCGTACGCACTCTTGCTTCCGCCGTATCTGTCCAAGTGATTGTCGGAAATATTTGTGATCCCTGCAATGTCAAAATAATCCTCTGGCTTGAGGTACTCAAGCTGGTAGCTTGAGGTTTCTAGGATAATGACTGGCTTTTCTGTTTGTATTTCTGCAAAGAAGTCGAGCGGAGACGTTCCGATGTTTCCTCCAAGATACACGTCAACGCCTGCAGCCTTAAGCGCATCGCGCATCAGACTCACGGTCGTACTCTTACCGTTGGATCCTGTGATAGAGATAACCTGCCCGTGCGGATACCTTTTCCTGAACAGTCTGAGGAAAACCGTGATGTCCGTCACAAACTCTACGTTCGCCTCCTTGGCTCGTTGCACGATTGGATGAGAGAGTGGCACACCCGGACTCGCAATCACATAGTCGTACTGAGCGATATTGATATCTCGATTGTTGTCTGAAAAATAAATCGCAAACTGATCGTACTCCGTGAACGCAGATATTGTCTGCTGGTCGAACTGCTCCTCCACTTTGTCCTCAAACACGTCGACAGCGACTCCGTTCTTGAGGAAATACTGTGCGACTGACTTGCCCGATATACCGAACCCGACCACTGCTATCTTATTATTTTGTATGTCTAATCCTTTCATAATTGGCTATTATTGTACTCTATTTACTACTAAGTCTCTAACCCTGAATATTCCACCGGCACCTATCGTAGCCACCACTGTCTGGGACAAGTCCTTTAACCGCAGGCTTTCGGCAATCTCCTCGTATGAAGACGCATGCCAGATCCGCCTCGGTCTGGAATATGTTTGTACGCTCTTCACGACGTCCTGGGCCGTCAGTGAGCGGATATCCTCCGGAGTATCACCCAAGGCAGGCAATACGTCGGTAATGCACACTTCGCTCGCCAGAGAGAATGCCTTGCCATATTCCTTGAGAAACGTCTTGATCAGGTGAAACTGCCGCGGCTCAAAGACCGCAATAATCTCCTTTTGCGGAAAGAATTGCTTGAGACTCTTTAAGAGATTGCGTACCTGCGTCGGATGGTGGGCAAAGTCATCGACAAATGTCGCGGTGTCATGACGTGTGATCTCGAACCTTCTGCCGACTCCTGTAAACGATTTCAGAACCCATAGAAACTCATCAGACCCTAGGCCCAGCTGATCCATGAGAACGAGTGCAAGAGCAGCGTTCATGATGTTGTACATCCCAGGAATCCTGATGATCACCCCATTCTGAATTTGCTTACCATGCTTATACAGCGAGAACATTGAGTGTGCCTCACCCAGTACGACGTCTCGAATGACGTAGTCGTTCGAGGTGTTGAATCCGCAGGTGACTACAGTTCCAGGGTGTTTGCCGCAGATTTCTCGGAGCGCACTAACGTCACCATTGATGATAATCGTCGCATCAGGCTTATGTACCGACACAAATTCCCTGAACGCGTCGTTCATCCTTTCCTCTGATCCAAAGTATTCCATATGACTTTTCTCCAGAGACGTGATGATCGTATAGTTCCCTGGAATATGCAGAAACGACTTACTGTACTCGCATGCTTCCAGAACACAATACTCGCTGTCACCTGTACTTTGATAACTATTGATTTCTTTGATACATGCACCGGTTATGGCGTTTACGCTACCGAGTTCCGATTTGAGCGCGAGCGTAGCGAGCGCGCTGGTCGTACTCTTGCCATGACTGCCTGCGACACTTATCCTGACATACTCCGCGGTAATTTCTGCCAAGAACTCTGCCCTGCACACGGTCCTAATACCCAGCTCGCGCGCTCGCACCAGTTCCGGATGGTCGCCCCGTATGACCGTACTATATACAACAACGTCAATTCTCGGAGTAATGTTAGTCGAAATCTGCTCAAGGTTAATGTGCACTCCCAACCTTCTCAGGTTACTGACCTCTGGCGATAATCTAATATCACTTCCTGACACCACATACCCCTTTGAATGGCAAAATTCCGCCATACTGTTGAGACCCTTTCCCCCTATGCCAATAATGTATATATTCCCGCGTTCTTTGTCTTGCATAACGACATGGTAAACCGAGGGTAGTCAAGAGATTCTCAAGAAATTGTCTTATTCAAATAAAGGCGTAAAATGGAGTCTTACCACTTAAACAAGAAACTATGGAATTTGTATTTTTACTGGGTAGGCTGTTGTTCGGGGGTTA